>ENA-UOXV01002546-UOXV01002546.1-marine-metagenome-genome-assembly--contig:-NODE-2546-length-23674-cov-6.378594_pt1 | contig 23674 bp, 20 predicted proteins | sample MGYA00238165_ERZ766961 | MGnify/ENA primary metagenome ERZ766961 (study PRJEB28924, sample SAMN03173240) | marine metagenome | biome: Marine; feature: Water; material: Subsurface seawater | place: North...
CTTAAACATGTAGGAGGTAAAAATGGCTATGGAGCAAAATTAGCAAACATTTTCTCAACATTATTTACTATTGAAACTGTTGATAAAGTTAAGCAAAAAAAATTTACTATGAATTTTTACGATAATAAAAAAAGAAAGGATAAACCGACAATTACTAAATATAAATCAAAACCATACACTCAAATTACATATAGACCCGATTTTAAAAGATTTAAAATAGATGGTATATCCGATGATATGATTACACTTATGAAAAAACGAGCATATGATTTGTCGGCGTGTACCGACAATGAAATGTCTATATATTTTAATGATGAAAAAATAAATTGTAAAAATTTCGAAAAATATATTGATCTTTATTTGGGCGATAAAAAAGAATTTCCACGAGTATATGAAAAGGTAAATAATCGTTGGGAAATTTGTGCCACACTAAGCCCAAGTTTAACTTTTGAAGATATATCATTTGTTAATGGTATTCATACATCTAAAGGTGGAAAACATGTTGATTATGTCATTAATCAAATTACACGCAAATTATGTGATTGGATTAAGAAAAAGAAAAAAATAGTTGTAAAACAAAACTATATTAAAGAAAACTTAATTATATTCATAAAATGCACGATTGATAATCCAAGTTTTAGTAGTCAAACTAAAGAATATATGACTACAAATAAAGATAAATTTGGTACAAAGTGTGACATAACAGATAAATTTATTGAACAATTAAGTAAAACGGGAATTGTTGAAAAGGCTATTACTTTGGCGGAAGCAAAAGATGATAGAAATATGAAAAAAACTGATGGTAAAAAACAAAATAAATTAAAAGGAATACCTAAATTAGAAGATGCAAATTGGGCAGGAGGTAAAAATAGTCATTTGTGCACTCTTATTTTAACAGAAGGCGATTCTGCAAAGTCTACTGCAATTGCTGGATTAGAAATAATTGGAAGAGATAAATATGGCGTATTTCCTCTAAAGGGTAAAATTCTAAATGTCAAAGATATTAAAAATATGAAAAAAATCTTAGAAAATTCTGAAATTGCTAATATAAAAAAAATTATAGGTTTGCAAAGTGATAAAGTTTACAAAGATTTATCAACATTAAGATATGGAAAAATATTAATTTTAACAGACCAAGATGAAGATGGTTCGCATATCAAAGGTTTAGTCTTTAATTTATTTGAAACATTATGGCCTTCACTATTTAAATATGAAGGATTTCTCAATTCAATGTTAACTCCTATTATTAAAATGAAAAGAGGTAAAGGTAATAAAAAAAGTACTATACAATTTTATAGTATTAAAGATTATGAAAAGTGGATTGAATTACATAAAACTGAAAAAAAAAATGAAATCAAATATTATAAAGGATTGGGAACAAGCACACCGAAAGAAGCTAAGGAATATTTCCGTGAATTAAAATTAATTGAATACACTACAAAAAATACTGAAGATATTAATGCTATAAATATGGCATTCAGTAAAAAAGAAGAAAGTTCAAATGTTAGAAAAACATGGTTATCTAAATATGATAGAGAATCTACATTAGATTATGATAGCCAACAAGTGTCGATTGATGATTTTATAAATTTGGATTTAATTCATTTTTCAAATACGGATAATATTCGTTCAATACCAAATATTATGGATGGATTGAAGCCATCTCAAAGAAAAGTATTGTTTAGTTGTTTTAAAAGAAATTTAACTGGAAAAGAAATTCGGGTTGCTCAATTGGCCGGTTATACCAGTGAACAAGCCGCATATCATCATGGTGAAGCAAGTTTGCAAGGAACTATTATAAATATGGCTCAAACATTCATTGGTTCAAATAATATTGAACTATTGGACCCAATAGGTCAATTTGGCACACGTATTTTAGGTGGTAAGGATGCTGCTCAACCAAGGTATATTTATACAAAATTATCTAAATATTCACCATCTATATATAACAATAAAGATTTTCCCTTACATAAATATAATAATGATGATGGTTTAATTGTTGAGCCAGATTATTATACCCCAATTATTCCGATGATACTTGTTAATGGATGTTCAGGTATTGGAACCGGTTGGTCAACAGAAATTCCATGTTTTAATCCGTGTGATTTAATTCAAAATATAAAATTATATTTAGATGAAAAAGAACTTCCAGAATTAATTCCATGGTATCGTGGTTTTACTGGAACTATTAAAAAATTATCTAATAATACATTTTTAACTAAAGGTAAATATGAAATAAGAAACAATAAAATAATTATAACTGAATTGCCGATAGGTATTTGGACGGATAGATTCAAGGAACATTTAGAATCTATTACGATTGATTCTAAATCAAAATCTAATAAACAATTTATAAGGTCTTATAGCACTAACTGTACCGACACAAAAATATATTTTGAAATATCTTGTAGTAATGAAACAATTCATAGAATGAATTCATATGATGAGAAAATTCATATGACAAAATTAGAAAAAACATTTAAGTTATGTTCAATATTGAATATTAGTAATATGGTTTTATATAATCCAAATATTAAAATTAAGAAATATAAAAATACCAATGAAATTATTAAAGACTATTGTGATAAAAGAATCGTAATTTATGATGAACGTATTAAATTTATAATTAATGGTTTGGAGAAAGAATTAAATATATTAAAATATAAGGTAAAATTTATTACAGAATTTATTGAAAATACTATTAAAATTATTAAAACTAAAAAAGATGTAATTATTGACCAATTGAAAACAAAACACTATCCGGAAGTGAATGAAAATTATGATTATCTTTTAAAAATGCCTATTTATAATTTATCACAAGAAAAAATAGATGAACTCAATGATGCTGTTAAAAAGAAAGAACAAGAATTAGAATATATACAAGGTCATACACCAAAAAGTTTATGGAAAAAAGAATTAAAAGAACTATTAACTTTATTTACAAAAGATGGATTTAATAAAGAATTGAAAATTTCAAAAGTAAAGAAACCGAAAAAATTGAAATTAATGGATTCGAATTAATAAATGTCTATATTTTATTTATAATCGTATTTTTATTTTTATACTTATACATTTTTATTTTTATACTTATACATTTTTATTTTTATACTTATACAAATTTTATATCAATTATTTAATATGAGTCTATATAATGATTACAATAATGAAATACAGCGACGTTTAATAGATAAATTTGAAAATGATAAAGATGCTAATAGAGATAAAAAAACCATAATAGATAATTTAATGATTTATAGTTTAGATAGAAATTGGTGGAATTCGCAAGAAAAAACATTTAATTATAATTTACAATTTGATAATGCAAATAATAATTTTAGTATATTAAAACAATTCAGAAACATAAAAAGTATTTATATTGATACTTTAATTTTACCAAATTTTTACAATAATTTATTAGACTTGCATGGTGCATTATCTAGTAATCTAGTAAAAATTGACGCCAATGGAACTAATGAAAGTGCAAATAATATTATTAGTTTTGAAAGATTATCAGATTTACCATTTATTTCTATTAATGTAAATGAATTTGGTAATAATATTTATGGAACTAATAATAATTTTAATGAATCCTCTGCAATAATGATATTAGATAGTGTTAAACCTCTAACAAATAAAAATAGTGGTTCTATTTCTTATTCCCAAGCCGAAGACCCATTGATTTTTACTCATGGTAATTTTGGTAATAGCCTTATACCAGGAAATAATTTAGATTCACTTGTTATGAAAAATCTAAGTAAAAAAAAAATATATAGTCCAAATAAATCAACTTTATCTAATTTAAATATTTCTTTTCATAAACCCGATGGAGAAGAAATAACTCTAATTAATAATATTTTATCATTAAAATCAATAATATATACTGCAAGTGATAAGTCATTATTAATTACAACAAATGAATATTTTAGTCCAGAAGAATATAGAATCGGTTGTGTAATATTAATAAAAAATTTACCAAATATTACAAGTGAACTAAATGATATAAAACTTAAAAATATTAATTTATCTAAATTTTTAGAGAGAGAAAAAGGACATACTATAATAAATTTTGGAACCGCGACTAATGCTAAATTCTACAATCAAATTCGTATAACTATAGACCATCAATTAAATAAAACAACAGGACTAATTTTAAATAATTTATTAAATTTAGCAAATAATGATACATTTACATATTCAGATACTTCTGGAAAATTAATAAATATAAATAATCAACATACAATATCTATGATTATTGAGACAGATACATATATTAATTCATTTAATTCGAAATTATTATAGTATTTTTTTATTATTACAATATATATGGAAATAAATAATTTTAAAAGAAATAATATCGATAATAAAGTTGAAAAATTATATGTATCAAAACCTAATTTTACTGATTATGAAACATTAATGGCAACAAAGACAGATATAGATAATTCTCAATCAAAAATTGATAATAATAGTTTATATACTAATGATTGTGCCCTTTTTAAAACACATCATGAAAAACCACCTTTTAATCAAGATTATAAAAAACCTAAACCCATTAAAAAATATAAGACACCAGAAATTTCCGTAACATATCCTCCAAGAACAAGTGAACAACCGAAACAACCCCCTATGGTTTCTAAGTGTCGGTCTTCCCCGTTTCAAAGATATAATCCATTAGAAGAACATTTTCAAATAGATACAAATACAGGCCGTATGGGAAATGTATCTATATCAAATAATGATAATCCATTTGAATTATTTCAAGAGGATAATAAGGGACGCGAAGAAAATTTTTATGATTCGGTAAGTAATATTAACGAATCTACAATACTTAGTAAAGTATATTTTTCTAGAAAAAATATAGATATTATACAGAATAAAATAAAGTTGGGCGTTTTTGAAAAATCTAAGAAAAAAATATTAATAGGTAAACAATCGGATTCTGAATTAAAAATAATTATGCGATCAATTTATTTACAATATTCTAAAAATGTTGATTGCAAAATACAAGAACAAATAAAACAACTAAATCAAATGGTATTAAATTATTCTATTGATAATATTATGACAAATGCAGTTGGTTATATAAATTATATTAATGATATAAAAGCCCCCATGAATGTATTTGAGAATCCAATAAATACTGGTGTTCAAAAATCGCTTATGCCGAATCCTTTTTTTACTTAAGTTTAAAAATAATAAACATTTTATATTCTTTATTTAAATGAATCCTAATTTAGACGAATTAAGATTATTAAAAAAAAAAATAGAAAATTTAACTATAAATGAAAAAGAAGAAATAGTAAAAATTTTAAATAATCGCGAATTTAATTATACAAAAAATAAAAATGGAATTTTTATAAATATGAATAACTTAAGTGATGATATTATTATAGAAATTAATAAGTTAATAGAATTCTCATATACTAATATTAATATTGAAAAGGAAAGAATAGATAATTTAAATCAATTAAATAAAAATTGATTTAAATATTATAATTGATTATATAATATTTTATGGCAGATATTACATTGAATCAAATCACATCAACAATTAAAATCAGTAAACAAAAAAAGATTGAAAACATTAATACAAATAAATTTATGCAAACTTATGACATACCTATTAATATGGTCGAAACAAAACAAGAAAATATAGAAACTACAGATAAAACCGCAACGCATACTGAATCAATTCTAAAATTTGTCAAAGATGATATTATAGAAATACCCGAATACTTTTCTGATTTTTTAGATTTAAATAAATTTTATATATATGGTTGTAATAACTATTTGGAATCTATTACATTAATACTAGATTCTAATTATAAAACAATGTCAGATATAGAGAAAACAGAAAATATTCAAAAATTTAATAGTTTTTTGATGGATAATTTGAACAATCACTATAAAAAATTAAATTATCATAATCTTAAAATAAAAAAATCTGATATACTTGACAATCTTAAAACGAATTTGTTCAATAAAATCATATTGAAATATATTAGTGATATTTTAAATATAAATATTCTCTTAATAAATCTTAAAAATAAATTATATAATGAATATAAATGTATTGATATTGACACATGTAAAAATAATATTATTTTATTGGAATGTGAGCAACATATTTTACCATTAATAAATATTTATAATGATGCTTTTGTTTATAAAGATTTACAAAAAATAAAGGTAAATTTTAAAGAATATAAATGTTTAGATAAAATTTCTAATTATACACTCAATGATTTACAACAATTAGCAGGTGATAATAATATATCTATATATAGTAATAATATTAATGGTAAAAAGAAGTTAAAAACTGCATTATACAATGAAATTAATCATAAATACAAAAATTAAAAATTGATAAATATTTAAGAATAATTATATTATAATATTATATAGATATGAACATTAAAGAACATTATGATTCTTTAGTAAGAGGTTTAACCATTGTTCAACGTGATAAAAATATTGAATTTGAAGGTTTATTAAAAAAAAATATTGAACATAAAATTAGTTTAACCGATTTTAATAATATTATTGCCAATATTAAAGGAATACCTGGAATCAAATTACAATCTAGTGGAGAGACATTGGATATATTCATTCCAGACAACAATGATAATTTAAGATATACAATTCATGGCAACCAGGCAATTAATTTTTATTGTAAAACTAATAATTTGGGAGATTTAAAAAGCGGCACTTATTCTTTAATAAGAAAAAAACTGGTTGAAAAAATTGATATAAATAATTATAATGTTCGTGTAAATATAAAAAGTGAAGAACCTCAAAGAATTGATTTAGAAGTATTTAATGATTGGAATAGTCTAAACAAAATTTTTAGATATAAAAAAAGATTTAGTTTTATTACCCAAGATAATTTATTTAGTTTTGATTTATCTGTTATAAAATCATCGAATAAAAATATTACGAAGTTGGAAACTACTAAAAAAAAAAAAAAAGACATAAAAAAATCAATGGAAAAATTTATAATTAAACCTAAAAATGTTACTAATTTTAGAGAATGGTATTCTAAAGTAAGATACGATGAATACGTAGAATTAGTAGGTAAAACAATTGAGAAATTTATTCCAAGTAAATCATTACAGGCTTCGAATACATTAAATAATCCAGTTGAATATGAAGTAGAATTAGAATATTTGGGTAATAAATTTGATTACAAAGAAAAGCATGATATAATATTGAATAAATTTATTTCAAATTTTGGCATTATTTTACAAGCATTACAAAATAATTATTTTATAATTTCACAAAAAGAAAAGGCCGACGTTCGTAAAGAATATAAAGATTTATTTAAATATTTAAAATTTATGGGTCCTCAACCCGCAACTTTAGAAATGAAACACGTTACTAGAAAAAATTACTCAGATTATAATTCTATTTTATCTATTCGGCGTAATTATTGTGTTACTGATAAGGCAGACGGAGAAAGGAATCTATTACATATTTTGAAAAATGGAAAAGTATATATGATAAATAGAAAAATGGAAATTAAATATTTGGGTTGTAAAATACCAGAATTTGCCAATAGTGTATTAGATGGCGAATATATTAAACAAGATAAAAATGGTAAAAACATTATATTATTTGCAGTATTTGATGTATACTTTTTTAAAGGTGAAGATTTTAGAGCCAATATATTTAATAGATCAGATGAAGAAAAGGAATTAAATAAAATAAAAGTTTCTAGATATGAAAAATTAAATGAAATTTTTGAAAATATGAAAGTAATTGTTGATAATAGCGAGGATAATATCATGATTATAAAAAAGAAATTCTATTTTGGAGATGTTGTAGAATATGATAAAAATGTAGATACTGAAATAATTCGATTAGAATCTGAATTAAAATTATTAGAAAAAAATGGTACACAATATAATGATTTACTTAAATACATAAATACTATGAAAGCCGATACATCTATATTTTCGGAGTCTCAAAAAGTGTATTCTAAAGAATATATATATAAAATTGATGGATTAATTTATACACCTATAAATTTGAAAGTAGGAGAAAATTTAGATGATAATGTTCATCGCTATGAAGGTAGATGGTTGAGTTGTTTTAAGTGGAAACCTCCCGAAGAAAATACGATTGATTTTAAAGTATCTTTTAAGAAAGACCCAGATAATAACAATATTGATTGGATTAAATATATATCGCGGGACGATGAAATTATTCCATATAAAATATTACAATTATCTGTTGGTTATGATACAGAAATTCACACAAAAATTAATTCGTGTCGCGTATTGAATGAAGAGTTGACATTTAAGGAAGGCTATCATAATACATTATTTCAACCATCAAACCCATATATAAAAAATATTGAATTAGCATACATATCATTAGTTAATGACACACCTTATTGTGAGAACAAAAATATAATAAAAGAAGGTGATATTGTTGAATTTAGATATAATCCCAAAAAGGAAGAAGGGTTTTGGTGGGAACCTATGAAAACGCGAAATGTTAATAATCCAAATGATTTTATGACTGCAATAAATAATTGGAGAACGATTCATAATCCTATATTAATGAGTATGATTACAGGTGGAAATATACCAGACAATGACGAAGTGTACTATTTTAAAAATATAGAACGCAAAAATTTATCAACCAAACCTATGGCAGATTTTCATTTATATGTAAAAAAGACATTAATTACGAAAAATTGTAAATCATCTAAATCTTTATTAGATTTGGGTTCTGGTCGCGCAGGTGATTTAAATCATTGGCTGGATTGTAATTTTGAATTTATAGTTACATTAGATATTAATAGATATAATTTAGAAAATACTAATAGTGGTGGCTGTAATAGAGTATTATCAACTATTAAAACAAAAAAAAATCGTGTATTAAATAACATATTATTTATTTGGGGTGATGCTTCAAAAAATATAATTAGTGGGGATGCTGCTAAGGATGACCTTAATAAATATTATTTAGATGTACTAAATGGTAATATTGATAAAGCATTAATAAATAATTCAAAATTACAAAGACTTTATAATATTGCGGGTAATAAATATAATACTATAAGTGCTCAGTTTTGCTTTCATTACTTTTTTGAAAATGATAAAAAACTACATAATTTATTTAGAAATGTTTCCGAAAATTTGAAATCGGATGGTGTATTTATAGGAACATGTTTAGATGGTAAAAAAGTGTTTAATGAATTAAAAGGAAAAACAAGTATTGTTGAATATAATCCGCAAAATAACGATGAAATCTTATGGAAACTTGTAAAAATATATAAAGAAGATGATTTTAGAAACGATGAAACTTCTATAGGATATCCAATAGATGTTTATATAAATTCAATAGGAAAAACAACAACCGAATGGTTAGTAAATTTTGATTATTTAAAAATAAAATGTTTGGAACACGATTTAGAATTAACTGAACTAAAGAATTTTGGCGATATGTTTAATATTCTTAAAGATAGTAAAAAACAATATGGAGATGCTGTTAAAATGAAAGATAATCTAAAACGTCTAAGTTTTATGCATACATGTTTTGTCTTTACTAAAAAATAGATTTTATTATTTGATTATTTTTTTATTTGATTATTTTTTTATTTGATTATTTTTTTATTTGATTATTTTTATTAAAATTAAATAAATTTTTAATAAAAAACTATTTTTATGTAAGTTATGAATTTATGATGACTTTACCTGTACATTTACAGATTTGATTATTCTTATGGGGCTTCCGTTGGAGCGTCTGTTGCGACTCCATTATTTGGAGCGTCTGTTGTGAATACATTATTTGAAGCGTCTGTTGTGAATACATTATTTGAAGCGTCTGTTGTGAATACATTAATCGGAGCGTCTGTTGTGAATACATTATTTGAAGCGTCTGTTGTGAATACATTATTCGAAGCGTCTGTTGTGAATACATTATTTGGAGCGTCTGTAGATGCTTGGTTAACATTACCAGAATTATTGTTTCCGTTATTTGGTTGATTTGTTACTGTATTTGTACCTATACTTGTACTTGGAGTAAATTGAATTGTTGTTTTTGGTTGTGGGTGTGCCGTGGTTCGCGTATTCATATTTCGTTGACGACATCTGTTACTACAAGAATTGCGGGCACCTACTCCATCATTATAATATCTACATCCTTCACATGGGACACAATGTTTTTTTCCATTAAAAAAAGCGGATTTAGAACAATAATCGTTACGAGGACAATCTCTATGATTATTACATTGTTTGGGCTTATCACAAGTATAAGGATGCATATCATCTACAGAATCGCGTCTATAAGATAAATAATCTATTTTTTCTATAGGATTTTTTGGACAATTTACACATCTTCTATTTGAATTACAAAATCTGCCTGTACTATTACCACAGTGTCTATGTTCGCTGCACCGCGACATTAAACGAGGAGGTACACCACCGCGGTGTCTACCAGACCTTCCAAAATTAAACCAATCACGTATATTTTCGTGATTTAATTCACGATTTCTTCTACGTTCTAATATATTACGCCTTTTTTGTTCACTATAAACTTTATCATTTACATTTACAGAAATATCTTTAATATTTTCTATAATATTGGCATTTACATTTTTACTTAATATTATTAAAACTTTGATAGAACCTTTAGATAATGTTACGCTTATGATTTCATTATTTGATATTTGTTTATCAGAAACATCTACTATTTTTTTTTTTATTTTTGTTATCATCATCTTTTTATGATTATCGGTTAAAGCATCTAAATTTCCATTAAATACTAATTCTATTTTATTAACTACTTTTGAGGATGCTGCTGATGCTGCTGATGCTGCAGATGCTGCTGATGCTGCTGATGCTGCGGATTCTGCGGATGCTGTATTTTGTGAATCAGTATTATTTTCATAATTATAATTATAATTATAATCAGAATTATAATCATTATAGTCTACATCTTCCGAATCTCTAGAAAAATAAAATATTGAACCGGCCAATATAAGTATACTTATTAAAATTATTATTCCAATTAATGTATATATTGAATTATCTTGGGTTGCAACTGAATTTTGTAACAAATTATTTTTACCAGCCATATATTATATATAATATAAAATAATTTGACATAAATGAAATATTTAAAGTAATATATATGTATTTATAAATGGATAAAATAATTAATTTAAAAACTTTTGTTATAGATCAAAAGTATATAACCCAGCATAATAATCTTATTAATACAGATATATATGAAAATTTAATTTATTTAAAAAATAAAATAAATAAATTAAATGATAATAAAATTTGGGATAAAGCAAAAAAATTAAGTAATGAATATGAATTAATATATTTACCAAATAAAAAAAATAAAAAAAATAGTATTGCTCATTATGAACCATTAAGTCGTTCATATTTTAAAATGTGGGAAATTTTACATGATTTTAATCTTTTTCAATCTAAAAATAAATTAAATATTTTATGCTTGGCGGAAGGTCCTGGGGGGTTTATAGAAGCAATTAATAATTACAGACGCAATTTGAATATTATAGATAATATTCAAGGCATTACTTTGAAATCAACCAATAAAGACATACCTGGTTGGAAAAAATCAAAAATATTTTTAAATAAATACAATAATATACAAATTACATATGGAAGGGATGATACTGGTAATTTATATAATGTTGATAATATTAAATATTTATCGATTCTAAATCCAGATAAATATTCATTTATTACAGCGGATGGTGGATTTGATTTTTCATTAGATTTTAATAATCAAGAAAAATTAAGTTATAAAATTATTTTCTGTGAAATTGTTTCAGCATTTTATAATCAAAAAATTGAAGGTAATTTCGTATGTAAAATATATGATATTTATACGATTATAACAGTAAAAATGTTATATTTACTAATGCTTCATTATGAGGATGTATATATAATAAAACCTTTAACAAGTAGACCAGCGAATTCCGAAAAATATATTATATGTAAAAATTTTATAGGCATAGATACCCAATTAATGAATAAATTATTATCATATATTAGTAATTGGAATGATTGTAATAAAGATTTTTTAGATTGTAATAAAGATTTTTTAGATTTTATTAATGTTCCTATAGATTTTATAACAAGGATTAAACAATATAATGAATATATAACAGCCAAACAAATAAATAATATAAAAAAAACATTACATGTTATAAATACAGAAGAAAATTTAAGTAATATTGAAAAAATTAATAAATTTCAAATTAAAAAGGCAATATCATGGTGTACAAAATATAATGTATCTATAAATAATAATAGTGAGTTTATTTCGAATATGTGAATAATTATAAAAAGTTATTATTAATAAAAGAATAGAAGAATAATATTTTATTTATTATATGAAAACAAAAAAAATAAAACAAAATATATTAATTAAACGTAGAACAAAAAAATCGAATTTTAAAGGTAGTTCTATAGATATTTTTTTCGGTATGATATTTTTATTGCAAAAATATAATAATATATGCGTTTTATTGTCAGACTATAATAATAATAATAATAATAACAATAATATATATGATTTTATACAAGATATTTATATTAAATGGCAATGTAATAATAACAAATATTCTTTAACATTTCCTAAAAATTATTTTGAAAATTTTAAATTATGTACAAAACGATTTATTATGACACCTATATATATTACTGAAAAAGATTGTTTAAATCAAGGGCATTTAAATTTTCTTATAATAGATAAATCTGGAAAAAATGTATCAATAGAAAGATTTGAACCATATGGGGGCGATACATTTTATTTAGAAAAAAGATTTGATAAAAAATTACAGAAAGAATTAAAGAAATATATACCTAACTCAAAGTATTATCCACCAACAAAATTATGTCCTATTATTGGTCCTCAACAACAAGAAGAAAATAATTTAAACAATTCTATAGGCACCCCGGCTAATAATAGTGACATAGGTGGATATTGTGGTGCATGGGGAATATGGTACGGAAATATGAGACTTAATAATCCAACTATAAAACCAAAGGACTTATTAAAACATACCATGAAACAAATAACCAATTATCCACATTCTTTTAGAACATTTATAAAAAGTTATTCTAAATTTATTGTTAATGAAAGAAAGAAATTATTTAAAAAACTTAAGTGTGAAGAAAGTTATTTAAATTCTGATTTAGTATGTGTAAATAAATTTGTAACAAAATATTTAGATAAAATCTTAAAAAAAAATATTTAGTAATAATATAATGGATAATGTATGTTATACTAATTGCGATATAAAATCAAATAAAACGGTTTCGGAAGATAATGAAATACCACATGACCAACGTGCAACTTTAAATACATCAATGGCACCATCACCTAAAAACGGCGGATTATATGGAGGAAAACAAGTTAATCATCCATGGATGCCTATACCTGTCACACCCACTGATACTAATATGATAATGGAAAACTTAAAATCTGCAAATCCACCGCCGGGAGCATTAAGCCAATTTGTTTCTAACATTCGCCCTGGTAATAATTATGTTTCCAAACCATCGGTATATAATTATACTAATTCAGATGAATTTAACTGTGGTCCTTTTAATATTCGCGGCACTAGATAAATTATATTAATTCTATTGAATAACCTTGAAAATTAAAATCATATAATTGTTTTAATGATTCTCCATAATGTTGTCTTCTTATTGCTTCTGCACACATTTGTGATATATCTATTATATCGATTTTTCTATGTGTTACTATTTCTTTATTATGTGGAATAGTATTGCTAACTATAATTTTTTTTATAGTACTATTTGTTATTTTTTCAAGAGCATTTCCTGAAAATAAACCATGGCATGCCAACATATATACATCTGTAGCCCCATTTTCAACTAACATAGTAGCGCCTTTACAAACTGTACCGCCTGTATCTATGATATCATCGACCATTATAGCAATTTTCCCATTAACCTCTCCCATTAATTTCATTGTATCTATTTCATTTGGATTTATTCTCGATTTAAATATTGTTGCCATCCCACATTGTAATTTATTGGAAATTCTATGCGCTGATTTCACAGCACCTTCGTCGGGAGCAACTATTATAATATCATTTATAGTTATATTATTTACTAAAATTTTTTGTGATATATAGGATAATAAATATGATTCAAAATATAGATTATCTAAAGGACATTTATTTGAAAAAAATCCTGCAATTTGCCCCGCGTGCAAATCAAAAACAATAACCCTATCAATATTTTGACTTTCTAAACAATTAGCAATTGCTGCGGCGGATATAGGTGCCCTACTATAATCTTTTCTATCTTGTCGCGAATAACCATAATAAGGTATAACAACATTTACATATTTAGCACTACCACGTCGTAAAGCATCAATCATTATAATTAATTCTATAATACTATCATTTACAGATATTCCTAAATCTTTATTTGAACACGTTGATTGGATAATAAAACAATTTTCATGTCTAACATTTTCATTTATAATAATATGACATTCACCATCAATAAATCTATCAATTTTAGCATCTCCTAATTTAATGTCTAATTTTTTACAAATTTGTTCAGCAAAACATTTATTAGAATTGCCACTGAATATTTTCATACCAATTTACTTATTAATTAAAATTTAATTTTAAATATATTAATAATTATTTATTTCCACGCCCGATAATATATTCTAAAGAATCTTCAACATTATCAAAACTCATATCTACATATGGATATTTATTATTATATTTATTTCCAATGAATATAGTTGCCCATCCATAATATTTTGCTGTTTGTAAATTTTCCAATGTATCTTCAAAAAAAATTACTCTATCATCATATTTAATTTTAGTGTGTTTTATAAATTTATCAAAAGCACTTCGATATGGTTTAAAATCTTGAATTGTATCGCGAGTGATACAATCTTTAAAATATAGACTAATATCCATAGAAGTTATACATTTTTTTGCATGATTATCATTTGCATTTGTAAATATAATTTTATCATAAGAAATCATTGATAACAGAAAATTTAAATAATTATTTTTTTTTAATTTTTCATATTCAAAATTTGGGTGTTGATATAATGTTTGGTCTAAATCAAAAACTAAATATAACATAATATAATTTACTAAATATTATTATTTAAATAGATTTAAATATTTCGTCACAAATAGGTATAAACCACAAATATTATAAATGTATATTATACTTTCATTAACTTGTTATTATATTATGGGTATTAGTTATTTTTTATACATAAAATATGATAAAGAATCAAAAAATAAATCATATGATTTTTTTACTAATAATGGATTCATAATAAATAGAAATATTAATGATATGTTTTTTAATACTAATATAGAACAAAATAATCTTATGGAATCTAATATAGATGAAAGTATTAAAATAGATGATAATCTAAATAAAAATAATATTGTAAATACTGTAAATGATAATAGTGATGAGAATTTATTAGTTGATATATAATATTATCTATTACTATATTAATAATAATGAATAAAATGTTAATATTAGTTTTATTAGTTTTAATTTTATTAAAATATTATAAATTAAATATAAACGAATCTTTTTATTCCGTATGTTTACCCAATTATTCTCCATTAGATTCTAAAGGAAAATATTCTAATTTTTCTAAATCAAGTTGTGGATTAGATACTGATTTTTTTGATAATAATATAGAACAAAAATATAAGTTAGAATGTCCTGGCGTTGTTATGAAACCAGATAATTCAATACTTACATATTCAAAATCTTGGTGTAGAAATAAAGATAATTAATAATTATTTTTAAATTTTTTAAATTTTTTAAATTTTTATAGTTATTGTATTATTATATAATTATATATTATAATGAGTAAATTAAGTAACCAAGATTCTAATGAATGGGTACTTGTTTCACAAAATAATTTGATTGATAGTAACTTAGTGAATTTTTTAAAGCGTAATTGTGGAAACCCCGAATCATTAGCATTAAAACTAAAACCATTTATGAATTCTCATCCTGCTTTAAAAAAATCATATAGAAATGGTCAATTAGTACCTTTATTAAAGCGCCATTGTGGAGACTCCAAATCATTGGCGATTGTATTACAATCACTTATGCAACCTACACCCATACAAAAGAAAAAATGGTATAGTTTATGGGGCAAAAAGGCGAAAAAATCCAAAAAGGCGAAAAAATCCAAAAAGGCGAAAAAGGCAAAAAAATCTAAAAAAGGAAAAAAATAATATTTATATATTTTATAATGTCCGAAACTACTCAATCCTCTAAAAAAGTTAATCCAAAAATCGTATATATATACAATAATATGAATCAAATATATGACGAATCATTATATTTTATTTTACACGCGTTAACATTAACAGTAGCACTAAATTGGCATCATGTTATAGATAAATCAATCGAAAAATATATTTCCAAAGGTAATAATATTTTATTTCAAGTAATGACCGCAATTATTCTTACATCTATAAGTGTTATAATTCATGTTAAATATTATAAAACTTCTAAAAAACCTATAGATATGGAATAATAAATTTTTTCATTTAGTATTATATGAAAGAAAAAAATTATTATAGTGAACCAATTTATATTTTTTGGACAGGTGGCTATGATTCTACTTTTAGATTATGTCAATTATTAATAAAGTATAGAAAAAAAGTTCAGCCTATTTACATTTCAGATAAATATATAGATAATTATAAGAGTAATAATACTCGTAGAAAAAATCATACACATGAATTTAATAGTCAAGAAAAAATTATTGAAAATTTACATAAAACATTTCCATTCACTAAAGACTTATTATATGAAACATTAGTTATTAACAATGTAAAATATGATAATGAAATATTAAAAAGTATGAAAGAATTTAAAAAAAAAAAATATGTTAGAAGAGCGCGGTGTCAATATGGTGCTATGGCCCAAATAACTAAAAATTTGAATGAATATATAGAATTATGCGCCGAAACGGGTGGATTTTTACATAAAAAATTAAATAAAAAAATGAAATGTAATACTAAAAATTGCAATTATAGAGATTATGTTTTTGATACACAGTTACATTCAGAGTTAAAAATGTTTGATAAGTTTGTTTTACCAATTATTGATTATACAAAAAAAGATATGTTTGATGAAGCAAAAAAATATAAATATGAACATATTTTATACAAAACTTGGAGTTGTTGGTATCCAAAAAAGGGAAAACCCTGTGGACGATGCACTATGTGCAAACATAGATATGTCCCATATAAAGAACATTTTCAAAACAATAATATTACTAGTGATATAGGTGATAATACCATTCATAATTTTATTTATGTTATACTACTTATATTGTTTATAATTTTGTTTATCTTTCTAAAATAATCTTTTTAAATTCTTTTTAAATATTCTTTAAATTTGAAATTAATAATTATTTAAAATGATTATTAATATTAATATTTATACTAATAGTATGATAGTAAATGTGCAACAAGATGGATGTTGTATGTTCAGATGCATATTATTATATTTAACAAAAGAATTTAGAAAATATGAAAGATTCAAAAATGGTAAAATAAAGAAAAGAACTATTCAGCAAAAAGAAAATTTAGAATGTCAAAAATTACGTCATCGTATAGTAGATTATATTAATAAAAATAAAGAAAAATATGAGAATATAAATTATATGGATAATGAATATTATATAAATATAGATGATAGGCTTGAAAAAATGAAAGAAAATACCGAATATGGTGGTATTATAGAATTAGATGCGGCTTCTATATTATTTAATATAAAAATAGAAGTTTATACAAATGAATTAAACAAAATAGCAATTTTTAATGAAACAAAAAGAAAAGTATGCAAATTAATATTAGATGAAGAACATTATAATTTAATCATTTAATTTTCTACCCTTACCCGAAAAAGGTTTGAATTCTTCTTGTACTTTTGGCAAAGTATTCTCATTAGTGCTACCGACACCACTACTAAATTTAAATTTTGCTTTAGATATTTTTTTTTCTGGTTCTTTATAATCATATGCCTTTTCAAAATCTACTTCTAATTCTGTATCAATAACACATATAATATTTTCAGGTTTTGTTTCTATAACATCAAAATACAGTATTTCATCATAATACGGAAATTTTATTAAAGTATTATTTTCTAAATGAGTATAATATTTTTTAATATTTTCTTCTAAATATTCTTTGGTATTTCTAATAGTATAGAATTTACTGTTATGAGGTTTAAGTTTTAAAAATGTTCCTTTTATTATGTCATGATTTAAAAATTCTAAATTTACAGTCGTAGGTTCTGTTATACTAAGTTTATTACAAAAATGAACGGGAATATATATGATATCTATATCTTCTAATATTTCATTAATACCCAAAATTATATCATTAATTTTTATTGTTAATGGAAAATTTAAATTATCGTATACTGAAATCATATTTAGAATTATTTTAGGCAATAAAACTTTATTACCCATATTTAATTCCTTTTTAGATTCATAATTATAATAAAATGTTATGGGAGCAACTGTATATTCTATTTTAATAGCATCAGTTGCAATCAAATATGGATTATCTATATTTGATTGATATTTTTCCATAATTATACTTAATAATTAATTTATATATAATAATCAATTTATATTTAAATCAAATAAGAAATAGTATTTTAAAAAAAACTAAATTTTATTTATTAAAGGTTCGGTTCTACAAAATATATTTCTGCAAGTAGTCCCATTTCTTTATTAAAACTTAAAGAAATAGATTTAATATCTTCATCCAACATTAAATTATTAATATCTTCTATTTGTATTTCTCCTTTTGAATATTTTATTCTATAACGATTTACAGAATCAATTTTAAAGAAATTTATACCATACATAGATACAAGGGTTTTTAAAAATTGAGTTGTATTATTTTTATGTTGTTTATAGTGTTTAATATAATTAATAATATATTGTAAAAATGATTTATATATTGTATGTTTTTCAACATCATTTTCATGAAGTTTTGTCAATCTTAGTATATTTTGTATATGTTTAGGATTAATAATATTTTCAAAAAATAATTTTATTAATTCATCCTTAGTATATATTTTTTCTTCAGTTATTTTTAATGAAAATATGTGTAATAAATTTTCAGGTATTTCTTCCAAAATATGATTTGGTATTAATACAACATTAGATTCTTCTGGAGATTCTTCTATAAATTCAAACTTAACAAAATCATTTTCCAGAATGTCATTAATAATTTTTTTATGATTAGAACGATTCATAAAATATTTATTATTATCTAAATCAAAAATAGTATCAATAGTCACCTCATACGTTCTTCCTACAATATATATATTATTAATATAATCGCGAATTCTGCTCACAAAAAACTCTTCTTTTATAAATTCTTCAAACGATTTTGTTATATTAGAATTATCTATATTTGTAGCAAGAGATTTCGCAATTCCGAGTATATCTTGAAATACTATCATATGTGATAAATTTGACGCATCTATATTATTATCAGCAGCCGACAATAAATTATAAATTTTTTTTACAAGTATATTCCGCAATGAAATAGGTAATTTTTTTTGATAATCTATTTTCTGTATTCCAAGTTTATTTATACCATACAAAAATCTGGGATTATTTATAAATTTTAACGAATAATTATTTTCATTTATTTCGTCTATGGTTTCTTGTGTAACATTGTCGCCTAATATAAATTGAAATTTAAGTTTGTTATCTTTATACATAACATTAAATATAGTAAATATATTATCATATAACATACCTTGTAATTCAATTTGCGCATCAGTTGTATCTTTAAATGATTCTGTAAATGAAGAAACACTTGCAGATTTTTTTATAGACGAACTTTGGCGCTTAGAGGCTGTTGTATCAATAAGATTTTTGGATATTAATGGATGAATCATATTAGACAGACTTCCGGACCATGCATTTTTTGTAAGTCTTCCGTTTTTTATTGTAAATATTTGGAATTGGTTAATAAAAACATATAATACAAATGTATCTGATGGAATTTCGTTAAATATTAATTTTAAATTAGATATATCGATTAATTTTAAACCAGAGTGTATTTCATTTGGTGTTGTAAAATGTAAGTGATATAGATGTTTATTTCCAATTTTTATATCTGTTGATTTTTGCTCATTATCAAAATGGTCTGTTCCATCAATAATTAAATTGCATGTATTAAAAAAATCAAAGGTTCCAATTGAATTTCTTACATTACTAGAATAATTAAGAACATCTTTAGGATGTGTAGATGCTGATGTAAAATTTAAAGCATTACCAGCAGTATTCTTAGAGTGTCGGTCAGCATGAACCGCGCCAAAAATTATATCAGATGCTAGTAAATTTTTAAATATTAAATCATTTTTGGTCAATAAAATAGGAACGAAAGTTTGTGTTGTCTCTTTATAAATATGTTCATAATGATTAATATTTAATAATGTTTCTTTTTCTAATTCATCATTAATAGTATAATAAGAATATTCTAATTCTATATCTACATCTATATCAGATTCACTTTTAACATTACCACTGTCGCTACTTGGAAAATGATGTAAATTATCAAACGTATTTGTAGTTAAAGTAAATGAAAAATCTTCATTTGATAATATATGTGGATAGGCATGTTCGTGTTTTTCAGAAAACCAAAATTTTAATGGAATTGATAAATTAATTATCTTATCTTGATATTTTTTTAATCCATAAACACTATTTGTTTTTCCAATTTTATTATATTGAATTGATGAAAATTTAGAGTATTCTAATTCATTTAATATATCCAAATAACGACCATAATCTATTGATGAACTATTTAAAGTTGTATTACCCACTTTTATTTCGATTGATTTTATTATATTGTGTCCTATACTATTTACCCAAGAAATATAGCCTGTGCCCGAGGATTTTTCTGTGAGTTTACCAAGTTTAATATTTAGTTTCATATCAAGTATAAAATGTATATGACTATTAGCGGTTATTATATGTGTCGCAGAAGAATTAAAACCACATGACATATTTATTTTACCTTTTTCCAAAACGGTATTATTATAGGCAGAAAAACGATTTTTCATATAATTTTGTATTTGATTGGACATATAGAATTAAAGTATATTTATATTTTATTTTTAACTTAAATAGTTTTTAATTTCCCTTTAAATTCCATAATATTATTATACTTTTTAGTTTGTATAAATTCTAAAAATTCATTGTAAATTATATCAAAACACGTCTTATCATTATAAAACTCAGTACCAATTTGAACCGCGCTTGCACCACATAATATATGTTCATATACATCAATTCCATTATTAATGCCACCACATCCTATAATTTCACAATTAGTTAATTTATAAAATTGTCTAATATTAGATAATGCTATAGATTTAATTGCTTTACCACCTATACCGCCATGACCTTCCTTTGGTTTTATCACAGTTTCATTTTTATATGGGTCGATAACTAATCCATTTCCCAAACTATTTATACATGTAATTGTATCTATAGAATATTTATTAATAATATTAGAAACTATAGTAAAATGTTCCATATCAAAATATGGTGGTAATTTTAAACCAAAATTTAGATTTGGATTTATTATGGCACTCACTTTTTCAAGAAAGATATCCATTTCTTTAAAATTATATCCTATTTGAGATTTGCCACTAATATTTGGACATGATAAATTTAATTCTATACCATCTATAAATTGAGAATTATTATTTATTTCTTTAATTATTTCAATATTATCATTTATTGTTAACCCTGCAACAGATATAATAATTGGTTTAGAGTAATTATTATTTTTGGCTAAATCAATATAATATTTATATCCATTATTTGGAAGACCTGATGAATTTATACTTAAAATATTATTATTATAATATCGTGGCAATAAATTTCCTTCTCGACTATTAATCGTTACACTTTTAGTAATAATTGCACCCGTTATTAAATTATCTAAGAAATTAATATCTTCATCAGTAATACAATGAACACCCGATGCATTCATTAAAATATTATTTATTTCCAATTTTCCTATTTTAGTTTTCATAAATTTATAATTAATAAATTATAATATTATTTATATTAAGTTTTTAATATTTAAAAAAAATATAAAATATTAATAAATATTAAATGGCAGAAAATGAAGATGATATAAATTGTAATATATTGGATGTCAATAATATATTTCTTCAAGATAATAATATAATACATTTAGGAACAGGCGGGGAAGATGGAGAGGGTGATTTACAAATAAAACATGATGGCACTAATTCTTATATAACTAATAATACCGGTAATTTAATTATTAATTCAACTAATTCCGATTTTACATTAAAAATAAATGGTAATTTTGAACATTCACATGCAACTGAAATAATAGATATGAAAATATCTGATAGAAGAATGGAATTGGCATCAGGAACAAGTGGTAGTCCAACTTATGATAGTGGTATAATTATTAATAGAGGTTCTTCTGATAATGCCTTTATGGGGTGGGATGAATCGGCTGATAATTTTATAATGGGAACTGGAAGTTTTACGGGAACAGACGCAACAACTACTAATTTAACAATAACACCAGGAAATTTAAATATAAGAAAAATAATTATAGATGTCGATACATCTCAATCCAGTGGTTTTGGTGTAGGACAAACTGGTTCTATATCTTTAGGTGCAGGTTCTGATGCGGGCATGTATGTTACTAGTGATAATTTATATATAGAAAATAAAACACAAGATAAAGATATTATTTTTAATGTAAATGATGGAGGAACAGCAACGGAAGTTTTAAGAATAGATGGTTCTGAAGGTGCTTTATTTATGGCAAGTAGTAAAAAATTACAATTTGGTAATATAGACGAATATGTAGTTGGAGATGGAACAAATTTAACTATAAATTCTAGTAGTAACATTGTATTAAATGCTGTTAGTGATATTAATATTGATGCAAATGGAGATATTAATCTTGATGCAAATGGTGGTGATATTTTTTTTAAAGATGATGGAGATACATTTGGTTCTGCTACAAATACGGGAGATAATAATCTTATTATTAAATCTGGTACCACTACTGCTGCTACATTTTCAGGCGCAAATGTTGTTTTGGCGGGTACTGTTAATAGTGGAGCCATAACATCTACTGGTATAATTAAAACTGATGATACAACAAATGCAACAACTACATTAGATGGTTCAATACAAACAGATGGTGGATTATCAGTTGTTAAAGATTGTATTTTAGGAGATAATGTTAAATTATTAAGTGATGATTGTATATTATCTTTAGGAATCAATAGTGATTTTAGAATAACTCACGAGAATAATACTGGTGGAACAATAGATACAGATGGTATTTTAGAATTAAATTCTAGTGGAGGTGCTATAGGAATAGGTAACGATGCCGTAGCACAAGCCATAAATATAGGTACTGGAGCGGCCGCGAGAACTATAACACTTGGTAATATTACTGGCGCAACAGCATTAGCATTAAATGCTGGAACAGGTGGGATTGCTTTAACATCTACTGGCACAGGAGATATAATATTAGATTCTGATGATACATTGTTACTTGATGCTGATGGTGTTTTAGAATTGAACTCAAGTGCAG
>ENA-UOXV01002550-UOXV01002550.1-marine-metagenome-genome-assembly--contig:-NODE-2550-length-23652-cov-5.282621_pt1 | contig 23652 bp, 19 predicted proteins | sample MGYA00238165_ERZ766961 | MGnify/ENA primary metagenome ERZ766961 (study PRJEB28924, sample SAMN03173240) | marine metagenome | biome: Marine; feature: Water; material: Subsurface seawater | place: North...
GGGGGGGGCGGGGGCGCGGCGGGGGCCGGCGGGGGCGAGGCAGAGGGCCTCGACCTGCCTGGCGAGGGCGGCGAGGTTTTGGGCGGGCGGGGCGCGCGCGCGCGCAAAGAGTTCGAAGCGCGCGTGGACCGGGCGGTGGTCCGACTCGCGGTTCTCGCCGCGGCCGTAGGCGACGAGGTGCAGACCCTGGCGCGGGCGCGGCGCGCGGCGGTTTCGGAAGAGCACGCGGTCGCAGTAGGCGGGCGTGCGCTGCTTCTTGGAGGAGTCGTAGCTCGAAGAGTTGAGGTCGTACTTGAAGGTGGGGGCGAATCCGATCGCGCCTTCCCGGAACGACACGAACGCCCGCCCCTCCGCTACCTCGCGGCACAACTGATCCTTTTCCGCCATCTTCGCCCAGTCCTCGAACCGTGCGTGCACCAGCACCTGTCGCGGCCCCGCGCTCAGTCCCGGCCGCGCCCTCCGCGCCGCGCCATGCGCGGCGCGGCGCGGGCGAGGCGGGGTGAGGGCCCACCAGCTCGCGGGGCAGGTCGATGCGGTAGTTGAGGTCGCCCGCCCAGACGACGGCGTCGTGCCCGAGCACATGCGCGCACGGCGCGTCGCTCAGCAGCCCCTGCACCAGCTCGTGGTACTGCGCGTTGCGCTCCGCCACGTGCTGGTCGTGCGCCGCGAGGTGCGCCCCCACGAAGCAGAGCTCCTCCCCGCGCACGCGCACACTCGCTGCCACCGCTCCCTTGTTGCCGCCGGCGCCCATCAGGCCGCAGCCCAGCGAGTCGCTCCACACCGGCTCCACCTCCTTCTCTATCCGCCGCCGCACCGCCACCGCCAGCATCACGCCCACCATCTGCCGGCACACCACCCTGCCGCGCAGTCCCCCAGTCACCCCTCCCCCCGCGCCTCGCGTGGCAAGCTCCCGGTCTCGCGCTGTGCGTGTCTCAGGGGGCACGGGCGCAGCGTGGGTGGTGGGCTCAGGAGCGGGCGCTGTCGGATTCCGGGACGCACTCCACAAACTGGTTGTCTGGGTCCTTGGAGCCATCGCCACGGCCGCTGGTGCTCGCAAGGAACGCGGTGAGCGCGCGGCGCCATTCCTCGCCGCGGTCGGTCTGCACGTTGATGGCGCTGCCCGTGCGCTTGCCGCCGCCGGCGGTCCAGCCGGACCTGACGCCCCCGAAGCCCTTGTCGAGCCCCTTGATGGCCCCCTTGATCCCGCGCCCCACCTGCCGCGCCGTCCCCCTCACCAACCCTCCGTCCGTCGAGGAGCAGGAGAAGCAGAGGAGGCGGGCGAGGGAGCGGGTGGTGGGAGTCCCTCCACTCCTCCAGGTCCCTGGAGGAGATAGGCAAGGAGGGCGCGGCGCGGCGGAGGCACCTGCGCGGCGGAGTCGAGGAGGAGAGCGCCCGAGCGGAGGTCTACCTCCTGCAGCGCCACCGCCACTATGTCCGCCTGCTGCGCCGCGGGCCGCAGCCACTCCAGCGACCGCGCCCCGGGCTGCCCACTGTTGACGTTCCACGAGGCCGCTACCACCACCAGCGGCGGCTGCGCGCCGTCGGAGGGCGGCGGTAGCGGCGCGGCCGCGAGCAGGTGCTCCGCGGTGAGGCGCTCGTCCACCGAGTGCAGGAAGGAGCTGAAGGGGCCGCAGCGCGCCTCATTGAGCCGCATGCCGCGGCGGACCTCCATGAGGGCGCGCGGCGTGTGGCACACCGCCTGCCACGCAGAGGCCGCGCCGAGCTGGCCGCGGGCGCCAGAGCCCCACACGAAGACGGTGGAGTGGACCGTGACGGCGAGCGAGTGGCACTCGCCCGCCGCCACGCACATGAAGCGGTCGAAGGCGGCGCCGCCCCGCACCCGCGTGGGCGCAGCCGTGTCGGCGGTGCTGCCGATCCCCAGCTGCCCGTATGCGTTCCGCCCGCACGCAAACAGTCCCTCGCGTCGCCCCGTCCAGAGCGTGTGCGAGTGCCCGCACGCAATGAGCTCCCCCTCGCCCGACAAGTCCCAGTCCCCGCCCGCCACTTGCCTCGGCACCTGCGCCCTCCCTCCGCTCAGCCCCGTCGCAGAAGCGCAGAGCCATGCGCGGCCGTCGCTTGAGGCACAGGCGTGAAGCAGACCGCGAGGGTGCCGCCAGTGGCGGCGCTGATGCCGCACTGGCCGCTCTGGTTGTCTCCCCACGTCAAGACTGCGCCACTGGCTGTGACCGCGGCCGAGTGCCGCGCACCTGCCGAAAAGCTGACCACGGAATGTCCTGCCAGGCCCTCCACTGCGCGCGGCGAGCCGTCGACGCGCGCGCCAACCCGCGCCTCCCCGATCCCGAGCTGTCCAAACCTGTTGGACCCCAGCGCCAGCAGTTGCTGGCCCCCAGCGCCGGCTGCTGCGCCCTCCGAGAGGAGCAGCACGTGGGCAGCCTGCTCGCGCGCCGCGGGCCACGAGCGTGGCAGTCAGCTCGGGCGCAGAGCTCGTCACCCAGATGCGGCGCCCGCGCTCGCGCGCGCAGCACGGGCGGCAGGGCCAGGGCTGGGCAAGTACCCCGCAGGCGACGCGGGAAATAGGCTCGCGGAGGGGCACGCGCGTAGGTGTGAGCGGAAAATTCTGCACCGCGCGGTCGGACCTGGGCGGGAGCTGCCACACCAGCGCCTCTCCTCCCTCCGTCACGACAACTGTGAAGTCGCCCCCGCACTCGACGTCACGTATCGCGACGTCCTGGAAGTGTTCTGTCTCCAGCTTCGGCCGCAGGATGTCTCCTTCGGGGCTCAACTGCCATGTGTAGAGCCCCGCGCGCCTTCCGCCTGCGAGGACCGCGCCATGCATGTACCCCGGCGCAACCTTGATCACAGCAATGTCGGCCATACCCTTCATGAGGGTCGCCTCCGAGGTGCGTGTTTCGGTCAGAGCCCGCCCGCCAAAAATCCACAGCTGCCCGCACCGTTGGGCCCCGTGCACATCCTGCTGCTGTGGCATTGATTCTCGACGCGGCGGCACCGCCAGCGGGCGCTGTGGTGACGACCCGGCGAGCGGTGGTTGAGGCGGGAGTGGTAGTGGGCCATGTGATAACCCTCTAGTCACCGTTTCCCCGCCTAAAATCGCCGGTTTTGGCGGTAGCGGCGGCGGTTTGCCTGTCGGCAACGCCGTGAGTCAGTCCACTGTTACCGTGGGGAACCACAGGGTGCCACTGGGCGATCGGTGCACGCATGCACCTGGCGGCGGACGAGAAGGTGGTTTTGACATTCTGGAGATCAAGCGCGTCTGTTCATGTAGCGGTTTTGGTGCCCACCACGCTGGGCCCGCCCGCTCTACGGGGCCGTCGCAGAATGGACCCGCTCTAAAACCAATCACTGGCTATAGCGTCGGAGAACCTGGCGTTTCGTTCGTAATTGGAAACCCACACCGTGTGTTATCGCCGATAGAATCATATGCGCCCGCTCCTCCAGGCGGTTCTTCTCCATGCGTTCTTCACGCGGGGGCCAGCAGCATCGGAGCGGGGCAAGCTTCTTGCTGGAGTGCTAATCCAGCGTGATGCGCATGTCGGCAGCAGATTTACTGGGCATGCGTTTCTCCTGCTGTCAAACGCGCGCAGCGCGCCCACTCCTCACAGTGGTTCTCACAGTACAAACGCAGCGCGTGTCTCGTTACGCGCCCCTTCTTCTCGCTGGCGTAATGCAGATTTCGCCTCGCGGGTCCGAACAAGACTGCGAACGATGGCGACAGGCGGAGAGAGGGAGGAAGTCTTTCGGACTGTGATCCAGCCGCGCGAGTATCCCTTCAAGATCGCGCTTCACGACAAGCTCAGCCTCATGGGCTCATGCTTCTCGGTATGTCGACAGCTCTCCTTCTCTGTTGAACCATCTCTGCGGCAGGACGTTCAAGGTTGCGACCACACCACACAAATTGACTATGCAGTTGGGCTGGGGCAGACCAACATTGGTGAGCGGTTGCGGGAGCTGAAGTTTGACATCGACATCAACCCGTTTGGCATCTCTTACTCTCCCCTCTCCCTTGCTTGGGTACAGTCCGCGCCGTCTACCCTTAGCTGATGGCTCTGTCGCGCACTGTCGTGACTTAACCCTGACTGCCTCGGAAGGGTTTGGGGCGATTGGCGGACCCGGCGCCATTCTCTGAGGCAGACCTCTCCTTCGCGGATGGCCGCCACTTCAGCTTCCAACACCACACTCAGTGCGACGCCTCGCATCTTCCTCTCTCTCTTGAACACATAGAACAACAGGCCATGGAACCATACCAAGACCCACGCGCTCCCTTGGCGATGCGCTGAGGTGGGGCTCGCCAGGTTCTCCGACGCTAGCCAGGAGGCCTGCCTTGGAGCCATCAACTCTGCGCATCTTCGCGCCCGGTGCCACTTGAGCGAGAGCAAGTAAGCAACCTGTGCTCAGAAGTCGACAGTGGCATTTTGGCCCCGGGCTGCAAGTTGAGTGTCGCGACTTGCGGCTGCCCCTCGAGGTGAAGCTTGAGGAACTCGGGGCGCTGCGGCTGCAGGGTTCTTTTCCTCACACTCGGGTCATCATGGACATTCTTTCTCGCCGAAACAGGCACCGCGGTGGCCAATTGCCATCGTCGGCCCGCGAAGCTCTTCAACCGCAGGCGCTCCCCTAAACCTAAAGCCTCCCTGGAATACCCGTCGCTTCCAACCAACCGAGGTCGACTCTGGAACTGAACGTTTTTTCGTGGGCGAGTGTCGTGGCATGCGCCTGATGGACCAACAGTGTACTTTTTTCCTGCGGATACGGCTGACGGTTGACCCTATGCGGCTGACGGTTGACCATGTGCAGGCTGGTGGAGGCGAGCGAGTCGGCAGAGGCACTGGCTAAGGCGCTGGCGCCATGGCTCGCGTCAAACCCGTCGCTGAATGTGGTCGTCACCGTCAGCCCGGTTCGTCACTGGAAAGACGGTGCGGTTGAGAATTCGCTGAGCAAATCGCATCTGGTTGTCGCGGCGCACACGCTGGCGCGGATGCTGCCGCAGCGCGTGCACTACTTTGAGAGCTTCGAGCTTGTGATGGACGACCTGCGCGACTACCGCTTCTTCGCCGCCGACATGCTCCACCCCTCGCCCGCCGCCGTCGACTACATCTTCGCCACGTGGCGCCGCGCCTTCCTTCACCCTGAGAGCCACCCGACCCTCCAAGACCTCGCTGCTATCCGGGCCGCGTGCGCCCACCGCCCACGCGACCCGGCAAGCACCTCGCACGCCGCCTTCGTTCGCAACACCCTCGAGGCCATTGACACCCTCGTACAGCGACAACCGCATGTGCGCATCCTCTCCTCCCCTTCTTATGCCTGACTCACTCTTTGGACAATTGAGGGCGCTGCAATGGAGGCCTTGTAGCGGGCCGCCCAAGACATCACTGTTTTGCCGTGCGCCGCAGATGGACTTCGCTGCCGAGCGCGCGCAGCTGCTCGCCTCTCTATTTGCGGGGCCGTGACTGCAGAGGGCCAGCTGAGAGTGCGGTGCGCGAGAAGGCCCTCGCGCAGCACGGCGAAACATCGGCGAAACATCACGTGCGATCAGCGTGCTTCATTTTCCCCCACTGCGCTCAGACGCGGCGGCCCCACATCAGGCCGAATCTCTCCGCCGCAGACGAGCCTCGCAGCTTTGTGTCTGCGGTTTCACATTGTGCGCTGCAGCGCAGGGGGGGCAGAGTAAATCTGCGAGCAAGCAACTGCCCTAAGCGAGGCGATCCTTAAGGAATTCATGAATGGTGTCGGTGTTCCACGAGTCGATCCGGACTGTGTCCACCACCTCTCCCTTCTCGTCTCTGAGAGTCTGCCGCACATCACCCGCGCCTCGCGTGTCAGCGTCGCGCCTCCGACTCACTGTTCCGTGCGAGCCTCGCCACACTCTACCGTACGCGGGGGGCGGCCAGGGGATCAGGTGCGTACGATCTTGGGCGGCGCGCCGCGCGGGTGCTTCACTTTCAGAGACTTATGCTCCTTGGCCTTATCGTCGATGAAACCCTTTACGTCGGGGTGCGCCCCGAACTTTCAGGTGCAAATCTCCAGCTCACTGCACATCCACGGTCAACAGTCACCCCGAAGTGCGAGACCGCCAAATGCAAGGGCACCAGCATGCGGGGGTCGGGGGCCGCACGCTGTATGGGCCTTCGTTATCTCTTCACCGTCATCTATATCCTCTGTGCAGCAGCTTCTGCACTCCTGCACCAGCTGCTCATCTTTGACAAACTCTGCCAGCCTGTGAGGAAATGGCCGTGGCGTCACTGCGCCAGCGAGCGTCACAAGGAACACGGCCGAAACCAAGCGGAGAGCCACACTCAGGCGCGCAACCGAGCCACTCTAACCGCAAAATGAGTGTGTCATATCCAGCAGTGCGACAAACGCGCTGCGCGATGCAGGCCATACTCCCTCGGGCCGGGCCAGGGTGTGTTCTTGATCGCGCACCTGTTGCACTTTGAGCACACCAGCGTCTCGGTGAATCCCAATTCTCTGCAACTCTCCCCCTCTCGTCCACTAGCAGGGGCTACGAGGAGCACGATGAGCGCTAAAGCGCCCACCAATGCACGACACATGCCCCCCGAGCCGGCTCCCAGCGGGCCAAGTCTTGAGCAAAGTCAATGTGCACACCCTGTCAAAAGTAAAACTTGGGGCTGTAAAAGTGCTTTTAAAAAAAGGCTCTACTCTCTCTACGTACAGGGAGAGCGTAAGAGTCGCGTCCATTTTTCTGGTACCGCCACGCAACTGTGGTAGAGTAAAAGGACATTTAGAAAGACGTATGGGGGAGGTTGGTTTTTTGGGTGACCGGACGCGCGTCCCGTGAGAACGATGCTCGCAGCTGCGCAGCAGGGAGCCGCGAGTGGGAGACCCGGAACGCCAACGCGAATTGTGACAGCGGAAGTTCTTCGTGACCACCTCCACGTGAGTGCTGCCCCCGGCGGGACATGGCAGGGTCCTCAGCAAGGGATGGAGTTCTTGGGAGGGTTGGTTTGCGACTCCCTGGGCCCCAGCGCACGCTGGGGGTCGGCGATGCCCGATGCGAGAGCCCTGCCAAGGATAGTGTCCTTTGTTGGTCGTGTCTGAATAGATGGGCGCGTGCGCATGGCACTGTCGCCCGGGTAACTCGGGCCAGCGTTTGCCTGTGTTGTCAACACCTGCAGAGATTGTGACCGGGCGTGTGTTGCAGTTGCCCGCGAAAGAGGCGGCCAAGGAGTTCGGCATGTGTCTTAGCACGTTGAAGAAGTTCTGCCGCAAGCACGGCGTGCTGCGTTGGCCGTCTCGCAAACTGAAGATGCTCGACCGCAAGATCGAGTCCTTGGGCAGCAGCTCCTCCAGCTCGTCGCATGAAGACCGCGAGGAGCTCCGTAGGAAACTGCAGGCACTTGAGCGCGAACGAGCCATCCTTCCGATCTCTGTATTTGATGCGCGTGATTCTGCGCCGAGCTCGCCGGCGAGCACTGCAAGCACTGCCGTGGCTGGCGATTCCTTCCCCAGCGAGCATTCCGCGTCTGCGTCGGGCTCTCGTACGCCAAGCAGCAGCTCCCAGAGCCCGATCATCGATAGCACCACAGCGCAACTCTGGGTCGCAGCGGGCAGAAACAGTGATGGTGGCGCTGGTACCGAAGCTACTGGGAGGCGTCAGGCGCCGCAGGCCGACGGCAAGGTCAAATTGAAGCGCAAGGGTCGGGCGTCAGCTGCGTCGACGACGGCGCACCTGGCTTCGTCAGCAGACGACATTGCCCTCATCCAGGCACTAGCCGGGTGTGCGGGTACGAGTTCGGGGGCAGCTTCTGGGCCGCAGGACGAGGTGCTGGACGGCGACATGCTTCTGGCGGCTGCACTTGCTGCCGACGCGTCGGTTGCTCAAGGGGAACAGAACGTCGCGTGGTATGAGGATCCCATAGCAGATGATGGTCGCCTTGCAGCTGAATTGGCGCGCTGCGCAGAGGAGGGTGATGTGGAGCCCGAGATCCCGGAAGTGGGTTCAAAGGCTTCTGACCCGTTTTGGGGGGATTTCTCCGACGATGCTGAAGGAGACATGATTGGTATCTTTGATGTCTGAAACGCTCGGGTCGATGAGAACTGGCTTCTTGATCTATATGTGTCAGTATGTTCATGATGCTCCGCCCGGAGAACGGGGGCCTCACCACCGCTGCACGAGGCGGAAGGTGATGCTTCAGGGAGCGGCGTGGGTGGGCTATTCATAGAGGGAATCCTGTTGTTAAAGGGAGATGATGTGCAAAAAGGCTCCAGTTTTGTGTAAGACGTGCCGTCGATGCTTCCCTGCACTCGGGGCTAGTAGTGGCAATTGTTTCTGATTTCCTTCACTCTCTGTCCTCGCACCTGGCATTCGCCTGGTGTTCAGTCCTGTTCTGCACTGAGCGGGCCCTGACTCGACTCTAAATACGCTGGATGACAGCCTCGAGCTCCGCAGTGGAGTAAATCCGAAACTTGTGGTTATCTGCCCGCGTGCTGGCAAGCTCCACGTTCTTGTTGTCGAGCTTCTCCTCCATGACCTGTTTCAGAGTCGACAGAGCAAGTGTCTCTGCCTCCTGCAGCGTCATCGACTTCGAGTATTGGTCCTGCAGTGCCGTTTGTGCCCCCTCGCTGCCCGCACCGATCGCCTTGGCCTCGTACTTGACAAACGTGCCAGAAGGGTCCGTGTGGTACAGCGCTGGCCCATACTCGTCAACCCCCGCCACGAGCAGAGCAACCCCGAACGGCCGGGACATGGGCGCGCCCTCCTCCCCGAACTGCAGCGCATAATCACAGATTGCCTGCGTGCACGATTCCACCGTCATCGGCTCGTCATACGTAAACCTGTGGTTCTGCGTCTCCACGCGCGCCTTGTCCACCAGAGTGCGGGCATCGGCAGTAAGCCCCGACATTGCGCAGCCGATGTGCGAGTCCAGCTCCATTATCTTTTCGATACTTGACGGGTCCAGCAGTGGAGAGGTCACACGCTTCTCTACCGCAAGAACTACGCCTTCCGAGGTCTGGATTCCGATTGCAGTCGAGCCCAGCTGCGGGGGGACGAAGCGAGATGAGAGGGTACTAGCGCGCTTTGGGTCCAGCATACCGAGCAAAAACAGATGTTTTGCAGCGGTATCACGGCACTTCATCTCACACACACCGGGGTTGCCACAGGTATGAACGATAATGCAGCTTTCAAGCCGCACAAGGGTTCGGGACTCGCAAGGGCGGGAGGAGAGCACCTTGATAGCCTCAATGGCGTACTCCACCTGGAAGAGGCGGCCCTCGGGAGAAAATGTGTTCACACCACGATCGTACTCGCTCCTGCCAACGCGCAGTGTCTCAGTGCAAACTGGATACGCCTTCCTGCGTGGCCTGCTGCCGTGCCCGCTTCCCAGCGTACCCCAGGATCTTCGCATCATAGCTGCCTCTTCCAGATGAATCAGGAGAAGCTGCATCCGTGCATGCTACCACGGGACTGCAGAACGACGCGGCAGATGAAACAGCACTGGGTGCACAAACCTTGTAAGGAACATGGTGCCGCGTCCCCAGTCTCGTACGTCCGGTGGGAACTCGAACTTAGCTCGATCGCGATTTTCTCGGCCAGGTGTCCTCCGCGACTACTTTTTGTCAAAAGTCAAAGGCAACGGACCAGAGATTCGAGGTTTGATATTGCGCCGTGGGAGAAGGTGGCCCAGGGCCAGGCGCAGAGGGACTCCCCTCTGGGGCTTCAGGCAGCCCCAGATATGCGTGCCATGACAGCCGACGGGGAGCTTGGCGGAGCGGGGCGTCTAACGGTCCGTGACAGCCTGCTGTCCCGCGAAAGCCTATTGAGGAGCACCGGGGTGGGAGCGCTCCCCGCCGGATCGCAGTCACTGCGACCCGCGAGCGTAGGCTTCAGCATTGACGAGAGGGAAGGCCGTGCCGATTTTCTCCACCACGATAGGTCTTCGTCTCACATGGCTCAGCTTCAGGGCAGGAAGTCATCCCTTTTACACGGAGGCGGCGCGCATGCACAGACGTCGGCACTTTCCCGCATCGCAGGTTTCGCGACAGCGGGGCGGGCTTCACTCGACGCAAATACGATCGCAACACTGGCTGCTTCGACAGCAGCGCGACGACAGCACCCGCAGAAGCGCAGTAGCGTGGCGTCGTTGCGGCGCGTTCCCCGGCCGAAGTCGAGCATGTTCGCTGACGAGAACGAAGCAATCGACCGCAGCCTCAATCTCCCACCGCGTGCAAAGTCTGCTCTCTCGAACCTGCAGCCTGGGAAAGGCGCTGGATTGAAGTCGCCGGTGCAGATCGAGGGTCGGCATACGCCGCTGCCAGGCCAGGCAGGAGTCGCGTGGGACGAAGCCTCATCTTCCCGGACGCTGTCGCGCGGAGCCACGCCCGCGCGGAGCGTGGGCACGGGGGTAGAGGTAATGAGATCCACACCGGCGGACGTGGCAGAAGAGAATCGACGCAAGGAGGCAGCAGTGCAGGCGCTTGAGAGGCGGGCAGCTTACATAGAGCACTGCACGGAGCGCTTGGAAGAGCGCCTGCACGCTCGGATACCTGCCGACGTGCAGGCTGCACTTGACCACCACCGCACGGCAACCAAGCAGGCAGCGCGCGTGACAGGTTCGGTCCAAGACTTCGGGGGGGTGTTGGACTTTGCGGCCACGACGGACCGGGCGGCCTTCGACGCGGACTTCGACGCGAAGCTTGAGCTGTATCTCGCGCAGCACCGCACCCTGCACAAGATGCCCGGGGCGGCCGTCGCGATCCAGAGCTGGTGGCGCATGCTGTGCTCGCGCAAGCGCCTCCGCGCGTTCCTCGCGGCGTCGCGCATTTTTCGGAAGCGGTCGGTGGCGGCGTGCGTGCGAGCGTGGCGCGTGACGGTGGAGGTGGAGCGCGGCGTGGTGGAGGCCACGCGCGCCAAGTTCCTCGCGGCCTGGAAGGCGCTGGCGCGGAACGTGGCCATCTGGGAGGAGGAGGCCGCGCTGATCTTCCTCGAGTGCGCCCGCAAGGGGGGGTTGCCGCAGCGCGCGCTCTTTCTCGAGTGCAACGATCGCCGCGTCTATGGCAAGTGCGGCCTCGAGTACAACTGGGGCAGGGGCTGGAAACACGGCCGCCCTGTGCCGCCGCGCACCCACGCCATGATTGTCCAGGTGCTGCGCCGCAAGATGATATGGTCGTGCCGCCAGCGGCTGCGGCGCTGGCGGCGCGCGGTGTCGTCGCAGACGCAACGCTCGCGGCAGGCGGTGCAGGCACTCGCGACGCTGGAGGCGAGCCTGCTCCGCGCGCGCGCCTGGCTCGCGCTCGTGATGTGGCACCGCTGGGCAGCCACGCGCGCGCACCGCCGCGCGGGCGGGATGCAGCCCCCAGGCTTCGAGCCCGCGCTGCGCGAGTGGGACGAGTGGGTGGCGGCGCACGACGCGCGGCAGCGGGGCAAGCTGCAGGACTCCCTCGCGATTCTGCGCCCGATGATGATGCGGCGCGCCTGGCGCGGCTGGTTGGGCTATGCGGAGGAACGCGCACAGAAGAAGCACCTGGTGGCACTCGCGAGCAAGATGGCGGCGCGCTCGCTGCGCAAGAAGGCGGTCGCGGAGTGGCGGGCGCTCTGGCACGACAAGAAGGCGGAGGTCTTCCACATGCGGGTTGTCTTCAGCTCCTACCGCAATTTCTCGCGGCGTAAGGCGCGGGAGCGGGCTATTGAACAACGCATCCGGCAAGACTGGCAGCACCGCATCATGCGCGTGGCGCTCGCCAAGGTCCGGAAGGTGACGGCGACCCTGATGGTGCTGCACGCCGCAGGCGTCAAGGCCTTCCTGGAGCAGCCCACGCGCGGTCTCTGGGCGCTGACCTCGTGGCTCACCTACCCGCGGCGGGACAGCGCCCGAGGGGGAGGCGGGGCCGGCGCGCGCCGCAAGCCAGGCGGACTTTGCTCGCACGGCGTGTGCGATGGGCACCCTCCCTTCGTGCGCGCGCTGCTCTCTTGGAAGGAGTTCGCGGCGCGGCGCCGCCGCATGCGCGCGCTGCTCCTCGCGGCGCACTTTGAGGCTCGCGTGTCCGGGGCAGCCGAGGCGCTCGCCGCGTGGCGCCGGCGCGTCGAGAAACGCACCAAGCGCCTGCGCACAGACGTGCCGGCCGACGCGGACGAAGTGGCATTTCGCGGGTGGCTGGGCGGCCAGCACCGCCGAATGGCGGGCGAGATGGAGCGGCTCAGGGCGGCGTGGGCGCCGCGCGAGGACGGGGAGGCGGAGCTGCTACTGCTCGACGCGCCCACCTCGGCGTGCCTGCTACACCGCCTCGCCGACCTCGCGCGCGCCCGCGCCGCGCAGCAGCAGCAGCGGGCGCTGCGGCTGGCCGAGCTGGACCGTCTCGACACGCGCGCACGCGTGGACGCGTGTCGCCCGGCGCTCGACGCGCGGCTGGGCATCAGCGCCAAGAACGCGGGGCAGGTAAACAAGGCGCTGCGGTGGCTGCGCGACCTGGTGGCGCGGCACCGGGCGCAGCAGTCGGAGCTGGCGGCGGACCGCGTGCTGCTCCTCGCCCGCGACTACAAGCTCCTGCTCGCTGGCGAGCTCCGCGACAGCTTCCGCGCCTACGGCGAGGTCTACGCCAAGCACTACCCGCCGCGCAAGGGCGCCAAGCCAATCCCGTTCTCTGCAGAGGGCAGCAACTACTCTCCGGGCGGCGACGCCGGCGGGCTGCTCCCGCGCTGGCCGCGCTCGCGCTCGCCCTCCCGCGCTTCGCCTTCCGCTGGCCAGGGACGGTCGCGGGCCCTACACGGCCACCAGCCCTGGCTGTATCCCCTCGACGAGTCGCCTGATCGCCACACCGCGCCGCCAATCGCCGCGCCCCTGTCACCTGCCCCCGCTGCGTCCCAAGCACCGCGGGCGGCAGGGACGGCGGCAGCGGGGGGCGCTGCCGGGGAACAATCTGCCGGCCACACGGAGGAAGCAAAATCGCACCCGACTCGTGCGTTCGCGGCGGATGCTGCATCGCCGCTGGATGCTGGGGTATCACCGGGGTCTAAAGTCGAGCGCAGAGCGCGCAAGCTTCATGCGCACGAAGAGCGGAGGGTGGAGGGGCGCGTACAGCACTACGCCGACCTTCACCTCCCCCGGTCGCTCCTGGCGCCGCCCTTGCCGACAGAGGCGGCAGAGAGCGCTGGAAAGGACGGCGCTGGAGAGGGCGCTAGACGTCTGCCGAGCGACGGGAGCGAAGAAAGCGAGAGCACGGGCGCGCAAGACGGCGCCTGGGCGGCCGGTCTGAGGCGCGAGGATTCGGGGATGTCGGTGTCGCCGCTGGGGCGCCGGGATAACTCAGGGCTTTCGGTGGAAGGCCTCTCCGCCAGCCCCCTGCCGAGTGCGCGGAGCGAGACGGGGAGCGGATGCGTGGAGCGTGAGGGGAACGCTGAGGCGGGGTATGAACCCTCATCGCACCTGGCGCCTGGGGCGACGGTCGAGGACAGGGAGGGGGCGGGGGCGGGCGAGCGCTCCGGTGGGGAGACATGGTCGAGCGAATCGGAGTTGTCGTCGAGCGAGGCGGAGGAGGTGCGCCCGGAGGTGGCGGAGCTCTCGATCCAGCAGCGCCTCGAGCTCTCGCTGCAGGAGCAGCTCTCGGCCCTCTACCAAAAGATGAAGACCAAGTTGAAGCCGCCAGAGGAGCGTCGGCCACTGGAGCCCTTTGAATCGGACCCGCTGATGGCGCTGCCGCCGGAGGAGCGGGCGCGGCGTCTCGAGGAGTCGTATGCAGCGGCCGAAAAGGCGGCGCTGGGCGAGGGCTCGCTGCGGGGGGTGCTTGCCACGGGCTCCGATAGCTCAGAGGAGGAGGCGAAGGAGGGGGGGGCGGGGGGCGCGGCAAGGAGGGGCGGCATGGACGGCGGGGAGAGCCCGCGCGCGACGACGCGGCGGATGCGGCGGAGCAGCGCGGCGACGCTGGAAGACGCCATCATCGAGGCCTCCTTCTCGGGCATTGCCCTCGACCTCAGCCGCCCCTCTGCCGAGGCCCTGCGCCGCAAGCGCGCGGCCGCGCAGGCGGGGCAGGCGCGGGCGCCGCGGATGCGCCGCGGCAGCTACGATGGCCCGCTGTACTCACAGGTGGTAGCCCACGCGCAGGCCGCGCGCAAGGCGCGCCAGGAGGCCGCGGCGGCGGCCGCGCGCGCAGAGCCACCCGAAGGGGGCGAGTCGCCGGGCCCGGGGGGGCCTCCATCGCCCCTTCTCGACGGTTCTCCGTCGGCCTCAGAGCGCGCGAAAGAGGAAGCCGCGCCGCCCGCCGCGGCGGAGGCGGAGGCGGGGGCGGAAGCGGAGGTGGATGCGCTGCGGCGGAAGCCTGTGGGATGCGCGGCGGGGCGGGCGGCATCGGGCGCGGGGGCGGAGGCGGAGGCGGAGGCTAGGTCGCCGCCGTCGCCGGTGGTAGACACCCAGACGGGGCTTCTCCTCGAGACCCCGGAGGAGCTCGCCGCCGCCGCCGCGCGCCGCTCGGCCGAGGAGGAGGCGCGCGCGCGCGCGGCGGCGCAGCAGGCGGTGTGGGACGGGCTCGTGGGAGAGAATGAGTGGGTGGGGCAGGAGGCCGCGGCGATCCGGGAGGCGCTACGCGGCGGCCTGGACTCGCTCTACTGGCGGTCGCAGGTGGTGGCGAACCGCACCAAGCGCCAGCTGGCCGTGCAGCGAGCCATCGACGCCGACTTTGCCCTCGCGGGCGAGGCGCAGCGGCAGCGCACCGGCAAGGCCCACGCGGCCCGGCTGCTCGACGAGCTCAACGTGCTCACCCAGCAACCCTACGTCCCGCCCGCACCCGCGCCGCGCCTGCCCCGCAAAAAGAAGGTGCGCCCAAAGACCGCCGCGTCCGAGACTGCGCTCTCGCCCGGGGCAGGAGGGGCGGGTGGCGGGGGCAGCGGGGCAGGCGGGGAGCTTGCGGGGCGCGCGCGGGAGCAGCGGCAGCGGGAGCGGCCCGCCTCGGCTGCGGAGGAGGTGGACCTCGAGGCGCTGGGCGACGCCAAGAAGCGCGCGCGGCTGCGGCGCCTCAGCGCAGGCCCCGCGGCCGTCCGGCTCGCCCGGGACCCGGGCGCGCGCGCACACAAGGCGGTGGCCGCGGACATGGCGCAGCGCTCCACGGCCGCGCGGGCGCGCCGGGCGCGGCCGGAGGGAGCGCGGGGCGCGCGCGGGGCGCAGGCGCCGGGGAATCGCGCGGCGCGCAGCACCTCTGCGGAGAGGGTTTTGGCAGTGCCGCAGCTTCAGGTGGCCCCGGGAGGTGCGGGGGGCGGTGTCGCTGCTGCGTCGCGCGCGACGGCGTCGCCGCAGGCCCTCGCGTTCCCAGGCAAGGGCGGAGATTTCGCGTCGGGCGTTCCCCCTGCCAACGGGCTGCGGGGCGACGGGCAGCGGCCGCTTTCTTGTGAAGGGCAGCCGCCACGGCCGGTCTCGGCGCGCCGCGCAGATGCCTTGTCGCCGCTGGGCGGGCGCCTGGGCGGCGACTCGCGTCCCGAGACCGACCGCGGGAGCCGCCAGCCGGGCGGTTCTAGTCGCGCCAGGGCCGTCTTTGGGGCGGCGCCCCCCGAGTGGGTCCTTGACCAGCTCTTTATCGGCTCGGAGTCGCGCGTCCGCGCCGCCCAGCAGCGCCGCGCCGCGCACAACGCCGGCGAGCTGCCCGGACGCTGGCCGTCGCCGCCGCCCGACAGCAGCTCGATGGCCGAGAGGCTGTCGCTGGAACACGAGGCGTTGGAGCTGTACTCGCTCTCGAGCGTCACCCGGAGCTCGCAGCGCACCCAGACTATAGGTGCTCTTGAGCTCATGGTGCGCGACGAGGAGCCTCCGGGGCTCGCCGATCTGCGCCAGCTCGGGGAAATGGGCGGCTGGGCGGCACCCGCGCTGCCCGCCGCCCGCGCGGTGCCCGCTCTGCTGCTCGACTCGCGGCGCCCGTCAACAGCCAGCGAGGGCGCTGCGGCGCGCGAGGGCGCGGGAAGCGGCGCGCGCCCGGCGGTAGGCGCGTGGCGCCCGAGCAGTAGGGCGGGCGCCTCGGCGCGGGATGTGCGAGGTGGAGCGCTGAACAGCGCTGTAGTGGAGGGGAAGGGGGTGGCAGTGGGGGCGGGGCCGCGCCAGGGGGCGTGCAGGGAGGAGGAGGAGGGGCTGGTGGTGCCAGTAAGGATGGAGCGCGCGACGGATGTCACGAGAGGGCATGGAGCTACCACCGAGGTGGCGCCTGTTGGGATTGCGCGCTGGCATGCCACCGAAAGTGAGGGTCGCGCGGAGGAGGGAGACCAGAGGGAGGCGGAAGAACGCCTGCTCGGGGAGGGCGCAGGCGGGGCCGAGCTGCTTGATGGAGGCACGAAGGAGACGGCAGAGGCAGAGGCAGAGGCAGAGGCAGTACCTCTCGTGCGAGGACGCGTGGCGATCGACACGGCGTGGCAGCCGTGGGCAGGGAAAAGCGCGGCGGAGATTCTGGAGGAGGTGGGAGGCGAACCGCTCCCACGGCGCACGCTCCCACGGGGGCTAGATGGCTCCAAGGACGCAGGTGACACGCCGCGGAGCCACGACGAGGGCGTCGCGCTCACCGCGTCTGTGGCGGCGGTTCTCGGCGAGGCGGCAGGCTGCTGGGCGCCGCCCGCACAAGACGACGACCCCACTCTCCGATCGAGCTCGCCGATGGAGGGCGCGCGCCCCCTGTCGCGCGGGCCGAGGGCGCAGCCGCACGGCACCCTGCCACGCGGCATGCAGATCCATAAGGCAGAACCAAAAGTGGAGACCTCAGGCCTCGCGGTGCTCGGGTCGGGCCCACCTCAGGTGCAGACAGAGGCAGGCTGGTCTGCGTCGCGCGCGGCGCGGCGCGGCGTGGGCGGCGCGCTGCCCATCTACCAGGCCATGGCGGTGGGGGGCTCTCGTCCCGCGAGCAGCGCGGCCGTTTCGCGTGGCAGGACGCCCGGCGGCGAGGCCCTCGCCGCCGCTGCTCCGGCATCTCCCGCGCCCTTGGCACCTCGTTCTGGCGTGCGGCGCTCGCGCTCGGGCCTGCTCAGCGGCCTGGCCAGCCGCTCCCCGGTCCGCCAGCGGCGGGGCAGCGCGCGCGCGCCGGCGCTGGTGGCAGGCGCCGCGGCGGACGCCCGGCCCTTGCGGGGAGAGGCCACGCAAGGGCCGAACCTTCGCGCGACCAAGGTCAAGGCGGAAGTCGCGCTGGCGCGGGAGGGCGTGCGGCAGGGGCGCCCGCACGAGGCGCGGGTGCCCCTGGGACGAACCGAGGCAAACGCCAAGGTAGCGGGGCTGCAGCTGCAGGGAGAGCCGCTTGTCGGGCGCTCGCCACCCCGCGCGCCGCGATCGGCGCGCGACTCGCCCGCCGCTGATGCACTTGTCAAGCCGAGAAGCGACGGCCTGGGCGAGTCAGATGCCATGACAAGTGAGACGAAACCTTTGGCGGGCTCCCCTGCCGAGGATAGTTTTGGTCATCTGGCGCCAGGAGAGACTTCGTCCGCGTGTCAGGGCCCGGGTGCAACTGCCCCAGCGAGGCAGCTCTCGTCTCTGCATGAAGCGTATGTGGCAGTGCCGACAGCCGCCACGCCCACGGCGCATGGCAATTCTGCAACGGCAGGAGTAGGTTGCGATGCAGGCTCTGAGGGACCGCGCCCCTCCTCTCTCGCCGCCCAGAGCGGCACTTCGCGCTCGTCGCTCCACGGCGCTAGCAGGAGCGTGGCGGAGGCGGGGAGCGCCGCAGTTGCTGGGGAACGGGCAGTGCTGTACGACCCGCCGGTGAGCTGCACGAGCAGTTTCACTGGCTCGCCCCGCAGCGCCGGTCGGGATTCTTCGCCCGATGGGTTGTCGCGCTCAACAGGCTACAGCGCGCCTGGCGAGGCAGCTGGCGGCATGCCGATGGAGAGAGTGGGGGCAGCGCAAGAGGAACTCACCCCTGAGAGAGTGGGGGCAGCGCAAGAGGAACTCACCCCAATCGTGCTCGGAGCACGATTCGGTGGTGGATGGGGTGGCTGGGATGAGGGGGGGGCGATGCTCTCTGAGACCTCGGAGAGCTCTCCCCCGGTGCGAGTCACGCCGGGGGGCTCTGGGGCGCTGTCTTCATCTTCACAGTGTGCAGGGTCGCGGGCGGTTCCTCTTGGAGACTCTGACGCTGCAGTTGCTGAAGAAGCAGCTCTGCAACCGCTTGCGCTGCTGCTTGAGGCGCCACGCAAAGTGACAGCGGGTGATCAGCACGCTCTCGGACAAGCAATGCAGGAGCAGCCTCCAGAGGCAGTAGGCGTGACCTCGGACGACGCAAGCGAGCGGCAAGAGCTGCTAGAAAGTGGAAGCTCGCCAAATGGTGCACATGTGCCGCAGCGCTTGAATGGAGAGGTTGTAGCTGGGGACTCCCCTGGAGTTGAGTGCTCGGGGGGCGAGCGAGAGCGTGATGGGCACTGCGAATGCGAGGGTGAATCTGGCGAGGATTCGGGACAGTGGTCCGCTTCCCCGCCGAGGGTCGTTATCGAGGGCCAGGGGGGTGAGGGAGAACGCGTCAAAACCAAGGCAGAGCGTCGTCAGGAGGCGCAACAGGCAGAGGCGCTCGGTGCTCTGGACTTGTTTTCATCTCTCAGGGAGCGTCGCGGCGTGGTGCAACGCCACAACAGCGTTTTGGCTCTTGCGCGGGGTATGCAAAAGCCGTGGAAATTGTACGGGGCCAAGAGTCGTGTGACGCAGCGCGGGCTGGGTGCGGTGCCACTGAGGGACAGCGACGGCAGTGGAGATGAGGCTCTGGGTGGTGACGAGGAGCACTGGCAGAACGTTGAGGAGGAGTCGATTGAAGCAGGGGCAGCGGAAGAGCAAGCGGTAGAGACAGATGCATGTGCAGAGGCAGAGGCAGGGGCAGAGGCAGAGGCAGAGTCTCAAGAGGATGCAGACGCCGAGCGGCGGGCACGGCAAGAGATCATCAGGACGCAACAGCGCCGAGCGCTAGATGAGGAGTCGCGGAGGTATGCGCGGGCGCAATTGTACACCCGATTCTTCGAGGAGCTTTCGCCGCGCGCGCGCCGGGCGCGCCGGGCTCAAGGAGTAGACGGTGCGCTCTCGCCCGGGCCAAGGTCGCCCCCGGGCCAAGGGCAAGAGCGGTTTCTTACCACATGGGATGGAGCGAGTGAGGGGAGCGGGGACAGCCCCTCGCGTGGCAGCTCTGCAGGCAGTGACGCGGAGAGTGTATGGGGAAACGACAGCGAGTGTGTAAGCCAACAAGGCGGCGCAGGCCAAGGCGAAGGTGCAGGCACCTCCGCGGCGCGAATCGCGCCGCGGCTCAACTTCACCTCGTGGAAGAAGTCTCGCGCGCTGCGCGACGCCCACGCTGCTGACCGAGAGTACGAGGCGCTGCGTCTGCGCCACCTCGCCAAGGGCAGCGGGCCCGCGGGGTCTGCAGCAACACGCGGCAAGAGAGGAGAAGTGCGCGCCGGTGCCCAAGGTGAACCAGATGGGTCGGCCGCCGTAGCGGCTGCCTCCGCGTCGCAGCAGCGGCTCAAGACTGAGGGGATGGGGCTGCTGTTCGGCAATTCCGTCGTTACCCCGACCTCTTTCTACGACCACGCCATCGCTCGCCTTCGCGGGAGGGCCCACGCCCGTGCGCGTGAGCGAGCGCGTGTGCGCCGTGGCCCCGATGCCGACGGCGATGCGTCCACGAGCGATGATGACGGCGAGGAGCGGCTGCCCCTTGCGCTCCCGCCCGCTCAAGTCCTCGGGCCCCGCCCGGGCCAGATCCTGCCCGGGGGCAATTCCAGCTCCCGCGAACCTGTTGACCCTGCCGCCTGAGCTGCAGGCGCGAGCGGTGCACTCCCAACGGCCTCCGCAGTTGCAGCCTCTGGTTGCGGGGCCTCGTAGTGTCTGTGTGAGTGGTGCATTCTTGTATATGGTAGATATGGGACACGAGGGCTGTTCTCGTGTCGTGTGAATAAGCAGGTAAGTGACGTGTCGTCGGCGCATGTGTAAAACGCGACCCGGTGCAAGCTCGCAGGCGCTGCGGAGGCGCTACTTGCTTCATGGCGTTGCACAGCGCGCTGAGCACGCCACTCTGCCTCGCGCTCACTTACTCGGTCCACAGACCCTCACGCGGCGCTGCCACCTGCTGGTAGTGGTTGGCTTTGGCAAAGCGGAAAATCCCATAAACGCCAGTGAGCGCCATGCCGAGCCACAGGAAAACCGTCTCCGAAGGAATCCAGGCCGCGTCCCGGTTCAGGCCCCTACTCCACACAATCGACCGTTAGGCAAGAAACGAGGCTCGGGCAAAACAACCTGTTTCGCCTACACCCAACATGTTGGAATATTCAAGTAGGGCGTGCAAGATTTTGGTAACACACTCGTAGTGTCGGCGTGCATGCAGACAGCCACATGCAGCGCAGGGTCAGAATGACTAGGCCCAGCTTGACTAGGTCAGAGCGACTCGACCAGGTAGCCCTGAATCAGGCTTTTCTGGTGGTGTGGTGCATCGCGCTCTGGAGGGATCATGAATCGAGCTACGAGGGCGCACCATTCCCCCCACATGTCGTCGTTGCTTCCCGACCCGTGCTCGTGTCCGCGCGGGTCCTGCTCCAGCTCGTTGTCGTATTCGGAGCTTCGCGGCTTTCCAGTCAGAGCCTGCACCACATTTCCCACAGAATGCATGACGCGTTCGGAAACGCACTGCTTGCTGCGCTCGCGTGCACCATCATGGCCCCTTGGTCCAGCACTGGTCAAGCAACCCCCACCCCTGCCCTTCCCAGGTCCCGTCCGTGCAGCATCAAAGAGAATGTTCTAGTGCTACGCTACTTGATTCAGGGCAATTCCAGGGGCATGCTCCTAATCTATCCTCCTCAGACAGTGCCCAAGGCGTTGCTGAACACGACTGTTCGGGAAGGTGTTGCAGGGGTCTTCCCCGAGGATCTAGCTTGGAAGGGTGGGGATGCTCACATGATATTCGGATTGCTTGATGCGAACTCCGCGCACAGGGTCGGATTCCAAACCCGGGCTGATCATTTCTGCTTTCGGGACCGGTCGTGAGTGAATCCTCTCGGCATGGCCCGCATCCGACTAGTGACGCAAGGCGCACGACCTACACCGCAAAACCTTTCGAATCCGCGGCTTCGCCTCGGCACGTTATGCAGCGAGCAGGCGAAATATTTTCGCTGGCTGCACTCAGCCCTCACAGTTCAAACGGGGCTTTTTGGACTCACCGCCCTTGCCAGCCAGGGCTGGGGAGCTGCGGAAGGCGCGATCGCCAGCCGGTGCGTGCTGAACCACGCGGAATTGCGCAGGCACAGCACCACGTGTGCGTAATACTGCACGCTGCAGGCCGGTAATCATGGCACGACGGGACATGCTTGCGCGCAGGAGCAGGGGTGGCAGCTGAACCCCCCCCTCACCAGGCCAAACTGACCCAGTTAACTCGACCAAACGTATCACTCAACCGTGTCAACTTTTGGAGGAGCTCTCCCGTGAGCACACAAACAACCCGCCGGCCTCCCCTTCAGGCGAGAACCGGTCCACCCCACATGCCGCCCACTGGTCTTAAGCAGCAGATACTCTGCCAGTGTACTGGCTAGTACATTGATGTACTCAATTTACATTGTGGTGCGTAGAGCGCTATGGTGGCTCATTGTTGTTATCCGAGACAAACGCAGTCTTCTGGCGAGGTGCCGGCAACAGGGAGCAGAGCTCTCCATGCATGTCGCAAGCGCGGGAGGGTCCATCGCTACGCGAATGTTTTGTTTAGGTGATGCTGATCTTCAATTCCTATCATTCGCAGGATTATGCGTCGGTCACTTCTACTTGCCACCTTCGCGGGCACTGCCACGGCCTTCATGCCGGGATGCTCCACCGTGCCCTCCCTCCGTGCCGCAAGGTAATCATCGAAGAGGCAACAGTCAGACGGCATGTAAGGAACATTTTGTGAGCTAAGTGGTGGTGTGTAGACTCCTCAGTGCCCTAAATTGTCGACTGCCGATAGGCAGAACCAAACTGAAGCTGCCATAGGATGCAGAGGCGGCAGCCACCCCCCGCCTCAGGCTCTCCATTTCATAGAAGCTGGTTTTCTAGCCTATGATCAGCATATTGGTCAAACACCTTCTATGCGGTGTCGGGAGGGGACAGTGACCACTTGGTTCTGGGCACAACCTGAAGCAACCTGAGCTGGGAGACAACCTTTCTAGTTGCTCGCAGTCAAGAGCTGAGCGCCATCCATAACCATTCCCATTCATCCAGTTGAATTGTCATGCCTGCTGAGGTGGGACGCTTCTCGTGAAACAGACCGGCTACCAGCATCGCTGGAGGGCTCCGGATGGCGCCGATTTCGACCAACGACTTTAAGACAGGCACCACCGTTGTGATCGACGGCAACGTGTATAAGGTGCTTGAGTTTCTCCACGTCAAGCCGGGCAAGGGGTCTGCGTTCGTGCGATCCAAGCTCAGGAACCTGACCAACGGTACGAATCTGCCTTTTGACCTCAGCCCCGCAGACTCGTGGCTGCGGTATTGAGCGCTGCGATGAGAAGCCAGCGATTCATAACGTCAGCATTTGCCGGTTTCACTTGTTAGGTGGCAACCTCGAGAGGACCTTCAAGGCTGGTGAGATGCTGGAGGGGGCAGAAGTCACTAAGAGCGTTGTCCAATTCAACTACATGGATGGCGACAACTTCGTTTTCATGGATATGGTATCTTTCGAAACCATGGAGGTTCCCGGCGCGACTGTCGGCGATGACAAGATCTGGATGAAGGAGGTGCGTTCCCAACCTCCTGCTCAACAAAGGTCTACTGGTCTAGCATCAGGGCAGTTGTGCAGAGAAGAGTATATTGATATCAGCAGTAGCGAATATGGGCTCGTTTATATCAGCAGCAGCAGAGTGGGAGTGTCGCGCGAGACCGGACCAGTGCCCTGACTGTCCACATGCGTGCAGGGCGTGGAGGTCTCGATTGTGCAGTTCGATGGTAAGATCCTCGACATCGAGATTCCTCTGACACTGAGCCTTGAGGTGGCTCAGACGGTACGCTCACCTTCCCAGCCAACCGCTCCGTGTGCCGCGCGCAGGGCATGGCCGAAGAGAGCGCGCGCTGCACAGGACCCTGGGGAGAAGGGCAACACTGCGCAGGGAGCGACCAAGCCTGCGACGCTCGAGACGGGCGCGGAAATTCAGGTTCCGCTGTTCATCACAACGGGCGAGTTGGTACGCGTCGAAACCGCCACCAAGAAGTACCTGGGGCGTGCCAAGGAGTAGATCTTTTGAGGATGTCGAGTTTGCCTTCGCGTGTGCACGCGCGGCGAGGCAGTCTCGTTCGTGATGAGGCTGCGTCCCAGCCAAAGAATGAATGTCCGGCTGGTTCAACTGGTAGCGGCGACTCGGTCCGTGATTATCAGTAGCGCTGAATGCTACCAGCACACTCACTTTTTAATCTTGATGGCCATCACAACTCTTGCGTGTGTTGCTGATTCATTGCAGTTGTGAAAGTGGACTTCCATTTCTTCACATGGATGCGTCTTTTTGTTCACTTTGCCACCACATTGAAGCGGCAGACAATTTCTTTCTGCTACGCTCAACCTTTGAGTAATCATCGCCCACGTGTTCAGACGACCAGTAGGCCGGGTCCGTGAAAACGTGCTGTTGACTCATAGGATGTGACCGGCTAGCACACATAAGTCATGGCTAGCACACATAAGTCAAATTCCATAAGTCACATTCCTGCGTCTTCTCGCTTTGTCTAGTACAGGCACGTGTCACAGACCCGACCGACTGGTCGTCTCAGGTTAGAGCCCTACGCGCTT
>ENA-UOXV01002553-UOXV01002553.1-marine-metagenome-genome-assembly--contig:-NODE-2553-length-23644-cov-4.812073_pt1 | contig 23644 bp, 21 predicted proteins | sample MGYA00238165_ERZ766961 | MGnify/ENA primary metagenome ERZ766961 (study PRJEB28924, sample SAMN03173240) | marine metagenome | biome: Marine; feature: Water; material: Subsurface seawater | place: North...
TGTCTGATCTGCCCAATAAATAATAAAATCCATCTTTATCTCTTTTAGCATAATCACCAGTCCTTAAAATATCACTATTATTATCCTCTTTAAGGTCTTTATAGCTATTCGCATATCCAGAGGAAACATTTTTTCCAGAATAAATTAACTCACCTGATTTTTGATTATGTTTAATCTTTTTTTTATTTTTATCTTCAAGCCAAAACTTTCCACCTTGTATTGCTTTTCCAATACTACCAGATTTTTCTTTTACATATTTCCAAGGTAAATATCCCATTCGTGCGGTTGCTTCTGCAGAACCATACATGAAGAATACTTTTTTTTTATTTCTTAAGCAAAAAGTAATTAATTTTTTTTGAATTTTTTTATCTATTTTTCCACCAGCTTGTGTGAAAAATCTAATTGAAGATAAGTTTTTATCTAAGAACTTAATTTTATCTAAAATTTCATATAAATATGGAACACCATTTATGTTGGTTATTTTGTTAATAATTAACGAAGACCAAAAATTTTTGTCTATTACACTATAGTCATTTAAAACAATTTTTGCTCCAGCAACGAGGTGGGTATTAATAATGGATAAGCCGTAAACATAATTCATAGGTAGTGTAGTTATGGTTGTATCCTTTTTATTAATTTTTAAGAATTTCAATATAGATAACGTATTAGAGTCTAAATTTTGTTTAGTTAATTTAACATACTTTGGATTTCCAGTTGTACCTGAAGTAGAAATTAAAATTTTAAGATCTTTATTGATCTTAAATTTAATTTTTTTTTTATTTTCTAGTAAAATATAATTCATGTAATTTTTTCTTATATTAAACTTACTAAAATTATGTTTCTTTTTTTTATTTATAAAAATATATCTAGGTTCATATTTTGAAATCAGCTCATTTAAATTAATTTCTGTTATATTTTTTTCTAATAAAACTAATGCGCAATTTTTCTTTAAAGAGCTTAAGTAAAATAAAATAGACTCAATATTATTTTCACAAATTAAAAACATAAGGTTTTCTTTTTCAAAGTTTTTGGCTAAATCATTTGAGTATTTTTCTAATTCATGAAAGCTAATACATTTACTTTCAAAAATAAGAGCAGTATTTTTTTTATATTTTTTTAGACTTTTCAATAATCTCATAAAAATGATTTTATTTCTTGATATGACTTAGCTTTAATCTTGTTGCTGGTGTTAAATTACAATTACTTTTTTTACCTATAATATAGTTATAATATTTTGGATTTAATCCATAGCAAGGCCTAACAACTTTAATATTCTCCTTAGTAAAAAAATCACCTTTTTTAATTTGTGAGGATATATAGATTGATCTTTTACCAACTAAATGCCTCATCGCTGATTTAGTTACATTATAATTTATTGTGCCAAGAGATTTTTCTACATCTCTAATATTAGATATTAAGTTTTTAAATTCAGATTTATCTGCAGAAAAAAAATCATCTATTGATTTTTTATTTTTTAACTTAAAATGTTTTTCTATAACCTTAGCACCTAAAGCCACAGCAGTTGTGGCAGATAAGTTTCCAATTGAGTGATCACTAAACCCAACATGAACTTTAAATTTTTTAGCAATGTCTTCGATAGTTTTAAGGTTAAGCTCTTCTTTGGGAGCCGGATAAGCAGAAGTACATTTTAAAACTATAATTTTATTATTACCTATCTTTCTAATTATTTTAATTGCATTTGTTAGATCATCTAATTTTGATAAACCAGTTGAAATAATTAATGGTTTGCCAGTTTTTGCAGCTTTAATTATCAAAGGTGTATGTGTAATTTCTGGTGAAGCAATTTTGTAAGCTTTACATCCTAATTTTTCTAAAAAATCAACAGCTGTCTCATCAAATGGAGACGAAAAAATTTCAATATTATTTTTTTTTGCTTCATCAAATAATTTCTTATGCCATTCCCATGGTGTATGACCTTTTTTGTAAAGGTTCCAAAAATTTTTTTTTGCTGCCCAAGGAGAATTTTTCTTTATTAAGAAATCTTTTTTAAAACTATTTAAAGTAATAGTTTCAGGTTTATAGGTTTGTATCTTTACTGCGTCTACTCCAGCTTGAGCTGCCGATCTTATTAATTTTAAAGCATTTTTTAGTTTAGAATCATGATTTGCTGAAATTTCAGCAACTACTAAGCATTTTAAATTAACACCTACAATTTTATTTCCAATTTTAATATTTTTCATCTTATCGTTATATTAGCGAATATATATATTGAACTTTTTATTAAAGCTTTTTATTTTTTTTAGTTGTTTATATAATTTATTATTTTCATTTAATTTTTTATATCTAAAATATTTACTATGAGCATTTGAAAAGAAGTTATCTTTAGGAACTATTATGGCACAAGTTTTATCACCATTTATTTTGTCCAAAGTAGCATTTTGCCACTTAATTGACGAAAGTAACTCTAAAATAGAAAAATCATTGCCACAAATAAAATACCCTGGAAAAATAAATTTTTTTTTTTTAAAAAAATTTACAGTATGATAAAGAACTATTAAATCTGTATTTCCACGTTTAACAATATAAGATTTTCTATCAATATTTTGTAGCCACCAAACATAGTGATCGAGTTTTTGAATTTTTTTATTAGATACTGAATTTTGTAAATTTATATCTAGATTTCTGTAGCCTAAATATTTGTTAATCTCCAAATCAGTAACTGTTTTAAAATTTAGTGTATTCATTATTTTAGTATTGACTCAATAATTAATTTTTTACCATCATTTTCCAAAGAAAACTTTGATTGTTTCATCATTTGCTTGATTCTTTTATAATTTTTTAAACAAAGTATAGAAAGATCATAAAATTTTTTTGTGCTTCTAATATCTTTCTTTTTAAGAACAAAGTGGTGCCCAATTTCTTCCAAAGTACTTTTGTTAATTACTTGATTTTTATTCATAATAATAAGTATTGAAGGCAAATTTATCTTTGCTGTCTCAAATGAAATAAGTCCACAAGACCCAATAAGTAAATTAGTATTAATTAAAGTTTTATAAAAATCGTCATTATTATTAATTATTTTTACTTTTTTAAATTTCTTATATCTTAAAATTATAGAGTTTACATTTTTAGCAAAAGGGCCACAAATTAAATTAATAATAATATTTTTTTGATTTTCTAAGATCAATTGTATTATTTTTTTATAAATTAGTATATCTCCAGATCCACCATTATAAAAAGTTATATTAATTTTTTTTTTATTTTTAACCTGAGCTACATTATTGAAAAAATTATTAGTTATAGAGTATTTTGGTCCAAGTAAAAGTTTAGCCCCAACCTTATTACATTTTATTATTTTATTTAAAGCCAGAGATTCAATATTTAATAATTCAGGCTTAGTATTAATAAGAATGTCAGCATGATGTTTCTTGAGAGTGAAATCATCAATAGCAATAATTTTTTTTGCATATTTAGAGACTTTCTTTTCCCACAACTCACCAAATCTATAGTCATCAACTATAATTATATTTTTTTTATCATATAAAATTTTTTTAATGATTAGTGATGCGTCTACTTTTTCATTTTTAAACTCACCTTCCTCATAAAGGTATATGAGATCTTCTGAATTTTTAAAAAATGGTATATTATTTTGTTTTTTATCAACAATTACCTTGCAAGTATAAATTTTCTTAAGCTCAAGATACAAATTGTAGGTTCTTGATAAGTGTCCAATTCCTACTTTTTTATTAAAATTTGTTCTAAAATAGACTTTCAAGTTAATACCCTAAGCAATATATTTTATTTTTGTTAAAACCATTTCTAACTAAATCATTTTTAATATCAATCGAAGTTTTCAAATTAAAATTTGATATTAAAATATTATCATTAAAAAATTTTTTAAAATTTCTAAATAAATATTTTTTACTTTTTATTTTGTGTTTATATATTCTTTGACTTTGAAATCCTAAATTACTATCACACACAAATTTTATTTTAATATTATAAAGAGGAGTTAATTTTAAAATAATTTTACTATAGCTTCCAGCGCAAAAAAGAATTGTATTTTTATTTGAAATTCTACTTAAAACTTTAAAAATTTTATTTTTTTCTATATCATTTTTTTTTTTAAACATTTTATGTAAGCCTTTTGAGTCTATAAATAATTCCTTTAAAATTGTATTTGTGAAAATTTTATTTTTTTTAAATTCATATTTTTCTGAAATGATATTGACAATATTACTAATCTGATTTTTTTTTAAAAGAACAATGTTTTTTATTATTTCTTTCATTAAAAATGTAAATCTCGAGTCTAAAAATAGTTTTTCAATTCTAGTTAAAGTACCTCTCTTTTTTTTATGAAATTTTATTAAAGCATAAATATTTTTTATACAAGACAAAACAATTTCGTAACCTACTTTTGAACTTAATGAATTAACCTCAATAATTCTTCTTTGATATAATGGTTTTTTAAAAATTTGAAAAGTTTTAGCTTCAATCAATATGTTTGATAAAAAAATTTGCTCTTCAAATATTCTTATGTTTGTAAATTTAATATTTTTTTTTTTTAAAAATTCTTTATTATAAACAAAATTCCAACAAGTAAGTCTAAAACTATTAAAGTTTTCTATATTGTCTAAGAAACTTTTATTAGTAAAACTTCTCTTCAAGGAATTGTTATCTATAATCTTGTTAATTGGATCATAGCTTGGGAAAAAAAAAATATCATCATTATTGAATTTATTTACAAGCATATTTATTTGATTAATTGTATTTTTTACTAAAAGATCATCACTATCTAAAAAGATTAAATATTTTCCTTTTGCCTCTTTAATACCTACGTTCCTTGCAATAGATACTCCAAAGTTTTTTTTTAAATTAATTAATCTAATATTATTTTTTTTATTTAGAAATTTTGTACAAATTTTTTTTGTATTATCAATTGAGTTGTCATTAATTATTATAAGCTCTATTTCTTTGTTAATCTTATTTAAAGTGTTTGAAATACATTCTTTAATAAATTTTTCAGAATTATAAGCAGGTATGATTATCGAAATATTTGTTGACACTTTCATTAATGATTTTATATATGATTTATAGTAAAATATTAGTTGATAAAACTAACAAAATTATATTAAATTTTAATCAATATTATACACACATTAATTAATGCTAATTCTAGGAATTAACGATACACACGATGCTTCAGCATGTTTAATTAAAGATGGTGTACTATTAGCTGCAGCAGCTGAGGAGAGATTTCGAAGAGTTAAGATGATTGGTAGTTATCCAAAAAAAGCTATCGAACATGTATTAAAATACTCTGGTTATAGTCACTCCGACTTAGACCATATTGCTGTAGCAACTAAATCTATACCTGGATCTTTATTGTGGAATACTGTTGCAGATTTTTCAATTAAGGATTGGCTTAACCTACATGAAAAGTTTTTTTTTGATAAGATATATAAAAAAAAAAATCTATCTTTAAAATCAGTTTTTCCTAAATTTAAACCATCAGTTAAATTAGGATACCCAATTGATAAAATTAAATTTGAAACAAATTCAGATACTCAAATAAAAAATTTAAGAACAATTAAAGATCTTAGAAAAGATTATATTTCAAAATTTTTGAAAGTAGATAAAAAAATTATAAAATTTTATGACCACCATTTGTGTCATGGATTATATGCTTACTTTGTTTTTGCAAAAGATATTAAAAATAAAAAAGTTGCTTTAATAACTTTAGATTCAGGTGGTGATAACACATATAATTGCATATCTATAATTCATAAAGGTAAATTGAAACTAATTTCAAATTCTACAAAAAGTTTAATTGGTCAGATTTATGAGTCGGTTACTTTAATTTTGGGTATGAACCCAGCAAAACACTTGTATAAAGTTATGGGGCTGGCTCCTTACGCTTCAGACCATCATAAGAAAGGTCCAAGAAATATATTCTTAGAGTCTTTTAAGATTAAAGGAATCAAATTTTACAGAAGTCCAAAAATGAAAGATTATTTTACATATTTCAAAAAAAAACTAAATCACTATAGATTTGATGGTATTGCTGGTGGAGTTCAAGATTTTGTTGAAATTAGACTAGTTCAATGGTTTAAAAATATTTCCAAAAAAACAAAATGCTATCATTTTATTTTTTCAGGAGGAGTTGCAAACAATGTAAAAGCTAATAAAGTTTTATCAGAACAAAAATTTGTTAAAAACTTATATATACCACCAGGACCAGGAGATGAGAATTTATCCATTGGTGCCGCATATGCTGCCATGATTTCAAAAGAAGGATTGAGCAAAACATCAAAATTAGTAAATAAAATTGCAAATGCATATTGGGGTCCTAATTTAGATAAAAAAGAAATTGAAAATTTTAAACTACATCCATTTATTAAAAAAAACTTCATTCAAATAAAAGACAAACAATTTGAAAAAACAAGTACCATTTTAGCAAAAGGAGAAATTTTATTTTTTTGTTACGGTAGAATGGAGTTTGGACAAAGAGCCTTGGGACATAGATCTATTTTGTGTGATCCATCAAAATTTGAGTCAATAAAAAAAATTAACACTACTATAAAAAAAAGAGATTTCTGGATGCCATTTACACCATCAATATTAAAAAAATTTGCTACAAAATATGTTTTAAATCCAAAAAATATTCCATCTAATTTTATGACTACTTGTTTTGATACTACTGAAATTGGAAAAAAACATTTAAAAGCAGCAATACATCCCTACGATTTTACAGTAAGGCCACAAATTGTTACTAAACAAACTTGTCCAGCTTATTATATGTTAATAGAAAAATTTTATAAAAAAACAGGTATTGGCGGATTGCTAAACACCTCGCTTAACATACATGATAAACCAATTGTGTGTCAGCCGTTAGATATTGTCAATGAAATTTTAAAAAATAATAATAAAGCTATAAATTATATTTACGTTCAAGATACACTTTATAAAAGAAAAAATAAAAATTTATAATTTATATTAATGAAAAACAAATCATTTAATTTAGTTTTAGGTACAGCACAACTTGATAAAAAATATAGTTTATCCAAAAAAGTGCTAAATGAAAAAAATTTAAAAAAAATACTACTACTATCAAAGAAAGATAAAAATTTTTTTATAGATACAGCTTTAGGGTACAAAAATTCTGAGGAAGTTTTATCTAAAATGAACTTAAAAAAATTTAACATTATAACTAAAATAGATGATTCAAAAAAAAATATGATAGAAGCATTAATAAAATCAAAAAATAAACTTAATATTAAGAAATTTTATGGGGTTTTATTTCATAATGAAAAACAGTTATTGAGCAAAAGTTCAAAGGAATATTTATCACTAGTTAGATCGTTAAAAGATAACAATATTACTAATAAAGTAGGAGTTTCAGTATATACGTTAAAATCTTTAAATTTAATTATTAAAAAATTTAAAATAGATTTAATCCAGATACCAGCTAACGTATTTGATAAAAGATTTTTGAATAAAAAATTACTAAAAAAATTAAAAGAAAAAAACATAAATATTTTTGTTAGATCTGTTTTTTTAAAAGGAATTTTAATAAATAAGAAGTTTAGAAATAACAAAAAATTTTTTGATAGATATAATAAAGAATTTAATTTTTATGAGAAATGGCTTGAAAAAAAGAACATAATAAACAAAAAATTTTTCTGTATAAATTATATATTAGCTAATAAAATTAAAAATGTTGTTATTGGATTCGATAATTTCAATGAATATAAGGAAATTGCAAATTTTCAAAATGAAAAATATGCATACCCTCCAAATTTTGTAAAACTTCAGTCTGACAAAAATAGATTATTAAGACCTGATCTTTGGTAAATTATGAAATTAAAAAAAAATAAAAGATGGAAAAAGGCTGTTAAAATTATTCCAGGTGGTAACATGCTTTATTCTAAAAGAGCCGAAGTATTTTTGCCTGAATTTTGGCCAACATATTTTTCAAAGACCAATGGTGTTTTTGTGTGGGATAAAGATGGCAATAAATATACTGATATGATATTTGCAGTTGGCACTAATGTGTTAGGCTATAATAATTCTATTATAGAAAAAGATATTATAAAAACTGTTAAAAATGGTAATATGTCCACACTAAATTGCTATGAAGAAGTAGAGTTAACTGAAGAATTACTTAAGATAGACAAATGGGCGGGAATGGTTAAGTATGCCAGAACTGGAGCTGAAGCCAATTCTATAGCAATTAGAATAGCAAAATCATTTCAAAAAAAAAAACCAAATATTGCTGCTTGTGGTTATCATGGCTGGCACGATTGGTATTTATCCTCGAACTTATCAAATAGAAATAATTTAAATTATCATTTATTAAAAAATGTGAAGACTGCTGGAGTAAATAGTAAACTCAAAAATACAACATTTTTATTTCGTTACAATGACATTACGAGGCTTGAGTATCTTTTAAAAAATAAAAAGATTGGAATAATTAAAATGGAAGTAGAAAGAACAATAAAGCCAGATATAAAATTTTTAAAGAAAGTAAGAAGTTTAGCTAATGCATATAATGCAGTTTTGATATTTGATGAATGTACTTCTGGTTTTAGAGAGACTTTAGGGGGTGTATTTCACAAGTATAAAGTTTTCCCTGATATAGTTACTTATGGAAAAGCAATAGGAAATGGTTATGCAATTACAGCTGTTGTGGGTAGAAAAAAGTTTCTAAGGTCAGCAGAAGACACATTTGTAAGTAGTACTTTTTGGTCTGAAAGAATAGGTTTTGTTGCTGCGCTTTCAACAATAAAAATTATGAAATCAAAAAAAGTTTTTCTATTAATAAAAAAAATTGGAAAAGATATTAAATCTAAATGGATAGAAATAGCAAAAAAAAATAATATAGAAATCGAAATTTTTGGTAAAGATTCTATACCTCAGTTTAAATTTAAAAACTCCAATCAAATATACAAAACATATTTTACTCAAGAAATGCTTAAAAAAAATTTTTTAGCCTCTAATACAATCTATGTTTCTATTGCACATAAACAACAAGTATTAAAAAAATATTACAAAATTTTAGACGAAGTTTTTAATAAGATATCTAAAAATGATCTAAAAAAAATAAAATCAAGTATTAAGGGAGAAATTGCTCATACAGAAATAAACAGACTCAATTAATATGTTAAAATTAAACAGACTTGCAATTATACCAGCTAGAGGCGGCTCAAAGAGAATTAAGAATAAAAATTTAGTAAATTTTGATGGAAAGCCAATTATTTCGTACACAATTAATAATGCTAAAAAATCTAAATTATTTGATAAAATTCATATATCAACTGATAGTAAAAAAATATTAAGTTTTTCAAAAAAATTGAATGTTCATCCTGAATTTAAAAGACCAACAAAATTATCAGGTGATAAAGTGATTTTATCAGAAATTCTTAAATTTGTGGTAAATGAATTTAAAAAAAAAAAAGTCTTTTTTAATGAGGTTTGGCTTCTTTATTCATGCTCACCATTAATTAGTCATAAAGATCTTATTCTAGCCTCAAAAGCATTTAATAAAACAAAAAAAAAATATCCAATGATGTCTATAAGAGAATATGATATTCCAATTGAGTGGGCATTTAAAAAAAATAATAATATATTAGAGCCTATTAGTAAAAAATCTCTAGCATTAAGATCTCAAGATATTAAAAAAAGCTATCATGAGTCAGCAAGTTTTGTGATTTTTAAAACATCTCAATTATTTAAAAAAAGTAATTTTAAACATTATGGCTATGAGCTAAAAAAAAATTTTGCAATTGATATTGATACTGAGGAAGATTTAGATATTGCGAAAGCACTTCATAAAAACAATAAAAATAGATGATAAGGATTAATTAAAGTGACAAGCAAAATACCTTACGGAAGACAATATATAGATAAAAAAGATTTATTAATGGTTTCAAGTTCTCTTAAAGAAGAATTGATTACAACTGGAAAGTTTGTAAAAAAATTTGAAAATGAATTATCAAACTTTTTAAAAGTAAATAATGCAATTAGCTGCAATAGTGGCACGTCAGCATTACATTTAGCTTTATTAGCATTAGATTTAAAAAAAAATGATGTAGTTATCATGCCTGCAGTTAATTTTATCTCCGCCTATAATATGTGTAAACAATTAGGAGCTAAAATTTATTTAGCTGACGTTGATCCAAAATCAGGGCAAATGACACCTGCAACTTTATTAAAATGCATAAAGATCAATAGAATTAAAAAAATTAAAATAATCTTAACAATGTATATGGGTGGATTTCCAGAAAACTTATTGGAATTTTATAAAATTAAAATTTTTTTTAATTGCTTACTCATTGAAGACGCCTGTCATGCTTTTGGAGCAGAGTATAGATTTAATAAAAAATTATTAAAAGTTGGATCATGTAAACATGCTGATATTTCAACTTTTTCCCTTCATCCATTAAAACCTATAACAACTGCTGAAGGTGGTATCATAACTACCAATAACCGATCGTTAGCTAAAAAAATTAAAAACTTTAGATCTCACGGAATAATAAGAAATCCAAAATCTCATTGGCAATATGATATTTTACACCCAGGTTACAATTATAGATTGAGTGATATAAATTCAGCTTTAGGAATTACACAACTAAAAAAAATTAAAATATTTCTTAAATATAGAAGAGAGGTTTATGAACGTTATAAAGCGCAACTTAATAAATATAAAAACATAATTACTTTTCCTAGTTACAATATTGAAAATAGACCTTCTTATCATTTAGTATTAATAAACATAAATTTTAAAGGGTTGAAATTGAACAAAGATTTATTTTTAAGATACTTATTTAGAAATAATATAATATGCCAGTTTCATTATATTCCTATTTATAAGTTTACATTATATAAAGAAAAAATTAAAGATCTTAATAATTCAGAGGCATATTACAAGTCAACATTGAGTATTCCAATATATCATTCTCTTGACAAAAAAAAACAGAATAAAGTAATTAAAATTATTAAAAGTTTTTTTAAAGATTATTAATAAAATAAAGTTTCAACAAAATTTATTATTACTATTTATCTTTAACCTCTTTTTGACAAGTATTATTAGAAATATTTTATTATCAAACTAAAAATAGATAGTGCAATTATCGATCTATAAGATTATAAAAGTTTATAATAAATTTAAAATAATAATAAAGCTCTAGCAACTTTAAAAAATGAAAATAAATAAAAATTACTTTAAAAATAAAACATTACTGATCACTGGTGGAACAGGATCGATAGGTAATGCCATAGTTGATTATTTTATTAAGTATAAAATTAATTTAAAAAAAATAATAATTTATAGTCGTGATGAATGGAAGCAATATGAAATGGAGAGCAGATATAAATTTAAGCACAATCAAGATTTAAGATTTTATCTTGGTGATGTAAGAGATAAAGATAGATTAAGTAGAGCAATTTATGGTGTAGACTTAGTAATTCATGCTGCAGCATTAAAACATGTTGATAAAGCTGAGCTTGATCCAATGGAAGCTATTAAAACAAATATTGATGGCGCTAAAAATGTAATTGACTGCTGTTTGGATGGAAAAGTAATCAATGTTATTGCTCTTTCAACTGATAAGGCTTCCTCACCAATAAACTTATACGGAGCAACAAAATTATGTTCTGATAAAATGTTTATTTCAGCAAATAATATTAAAGGAAATAAAAATATAAAACTTTCTGTGGTTAGATATGGGAATGTATTAAATAGCAGAGGCTCAGTTCTTCCATTGTTTCAGAAACAATCAAAAAATAATTCATTTACTATAACTGACCCTAAAATGACAAGGTTTTTAATAACATTAGGTCAAAGTGTAGAGTTAATTTTAACATCGATGCAACATAGCCTAGGTAGTGAAATTTTTATTCCTAAGCTTCCAAGTTTTAAAATAGTGGATTTAGCAAAATCGCTCAATTCAAATGCAAAAATTAAGATTATCGGAATTCGACCAGGAGAAAAATTACATGAAGAACTTATATCTTTCGATGATAGTAAAAACATTATTGAACAACAAAATATGTTTGTTTTAGTTAATCCCTTTGCTGCTCATGCTAATATTAAAATTTTTGAGAAATTTTATAAAAGAAAAAAAATAAAAAAACAATTTCAATATAACAGCCTTGATAATAAAATTTATCTTGATGAAAAAGATTTAAAAAATACTTTAAGTAATTTAAGTTTGGATAAAATTTAATTATTAAAAAATTTTATAAAATGAAAAGTCTAGAAGTCATTATGAAATGGGCCAATGATCTTTTTCCTCTTTGTAGATCTATAACAGGAGAGGGATTAAGAAAATCACTAAAATACTTAAAGAAGATTGTACCTGAAATGAAGTTAAAAAATGTAAAATCAGGGGAGAAATTTTTTGATTGGGAAATACCCTTGGAATGGAATATCAATGATTCATATATTTACCATATAAAATCAAAAAAAAAATTTGCTGAGTTTAGTAAAAACAACCTGCATATAATGGGTTATTCAGAACCAATAAATAAGAAAATAAAATTTGATGATTTAAAAAAAAAAATCTTTTTTAATAAAAAATATCCTAACCAGATTCCATATGTTACATCTTATTATAAAAGAGATTGGGCATTCAGTATGTCTTATAATCAATTTATTAAAATGCCAAAAGGTGATTATAGAGTCGTAATAGACAGCAAACTAAGTAAAGGAAAAATGGACTATGGGGAGGTATTAATAAAAGGAAAATTAAAAAAAGAGATTTTTTTTTCAACATATCTTTGCCATCCGTCTCTAGCAAATAATGAGTTATCAGGCCCACTATTTGCAACTTATTTAATAAGACAAATTAAGAAAAAATTTAAAAATACAAAATTTTCTTATAGGTTTGTTTTTATTCCAGAAACAATTGGATCAATATTTTATATAAAGAAAAATTTGAAAATTTTAAAAAAAAATATGGTAGCTGGCTACACAATTTCTTGTGTAGGAGATAATAAAAATTATAGCCATATAGAGTCAAGGATAGGAAATACATTAGCTGATCAATCTTTAGAAGCATCATTTATAAATCTTAGAAATATAAAAAAATACCCATTTTTGGTTAGAGGCTCAGACGAGAGACAATATTGTGCTCCAGGTGTAGATCTGCCTGTCGCAGGTTTTTGCAGAACTAAGTATGGAAGTTATCCAGAATATCATTCTAGTGAAGATAATTTAAGCTTAATAAATAAAAAAGGATTTGAAGGAACTTATAATGTAATTATGAATATTATAAAAGCATTTGAATTGGGGCTATATCCTCAGAATAAAATAAAATGTGAACCCATGATGTCAAAAAGAAATTTATATTATGCAATATCAGATGAAGAAAATATTAATAAACCAGTAATGGGCTATGAGTCACATCCTGGTGAAAATTTAGATAAAATAGTAACAAGACGCATGGATATTTTGGCCTATTCGGATGGACAACATAATATTTTTGAAATATCAAAGATAATTAATGAACCTTTAAAAGAAGTTGTTAAAGAATTGGAAATATTATCCTCTAATAATTTAATTAAATTTGTTAATTAGATAAATTAAATGACAGAAAATGATTATGATATTGTAATTATTGGAAGTGGATATAGGGCAATGATAACAGCATATCTTGCATCAAAAAAAAATAAGAAAATTTTAATAATATCAAAGTCAAAAAATATTTCAGGAATTATGGACCCAATTGAATGGGAAGGTGCCAAATTTGATAAAGGATATCAATTCTTAGATGGAATAAATAAACATCAAAAAAACCTTATTAATAATTTTGTTGGAGAAAATTTTTTATACGATTTTGGATATGGAGCAGCCTCTCTTACAAATAATAAATTATATGCTGGACATGCTATCCCTTATTGGCCACACCAAGGAAATTTGTTTTCATTAAAATTGTTTATAAAATATTTATTTAGATATTTTATTAAATCAAAAAAAAAAGAAATTGATAGTTTTGAAGATCTTATAAAACTTCTGCCTTCCGAAATTAAAAAAATATTTTCATATGAGTGTGAGAGAAGAATAGGTTTAAAGCCAAATCAATTATCTCATAGAATCCAAGACTTTCCATTCTTTAGCTTTAGACAAACAATTTTACCTGATAAATTTTCTTACTTTTTGAAAAAAAATTTTAACTATTTTAATGAAATTATAGCATGCAAAAGATCAACCTTAGGATTAGATTGTATTTCTTTATACCCAAAAGGAAAATATATAGGAGTATTTGCGGAAAAGATGAAGAGAGTACTTTTAGAAAAAGGGGTTGAAATAAAAGACTCAGATGGAGTAAAAATTGAAAATCAAAATAATGAAAAAATACAAATTAATACTAAAAATGGAGACTGTATCAATGCAAAAAAAATTTTGATTGTTACAGAATTGGATGATGCAAAAAATTTTTTTGATGAAATGGCTTATTTAGATTCATCAATATATTATTTGCCATCAATATTATATTACTTTACAACTGACAAAATCAATTCAGGTTTTCAATATGTGCAAGGTAACACAGTTGATAATTTGATTAATAGAGCAAATAACATGTCGCTATATGGACAAAAAACTAGCTCTGGAGAGTGTGTAATATCAGCTGAAGTTTTAGATAATAAAAATTCTTCTTTATGGAATAATCCTGAAAAGTATGTTGATAAGGTGTGGAATGAGATTAAATTAATGAAATTAGCCTCCAAGGATCAAAATTATTCAAAATTTAAAATTTTTCCAATTAAAAAAACTACGCCTATGCAACTGTCTAATTTTGATAAGAATTCTGAAATTTTATTAAAATTTTTGAAGACGAAATTTAATAATAAAGTATCGTTTCCTGGACTTGGTAAAAGAACAAGTAGAGCTTTCTTTCTTGATGATGTAGAAAATTTTATAAATTAAAATGAATAAAAAAAAAGCCATTATAATATTAAATACTTACTGGTTGAAAGAGTTTATAGATGAGGCCATTTTACCAATAAATCTTAAGAATGTTGAGATTATTATTAATAAAAAGGATCAAAGTATATTCAAATATTTAAAAAAGAATAAGATTGATATTAAAATTCATGTTACAAAAAAAATAACTTCTAAATGGTTTAAAAATACATTTGATATTAAAAACTCAATTTTAATTTCAGCTGGATCACCTTGGTTAATAAGTAGCGACATAATCAATATCTTCAAAAAAAATATACTGGGTATACATCAATCACCCCTCCCAAGCATGAGAGGTGCTGTTGCAAGTTATATAAGATTATTTGAAATTAGAGCTTTGCAAACTTGTTTATTTGTTATTACATCAAAGATTGATGAAGGAAAGATTGCACTTAAAAAAGATATTTACATAGGAAAGGAGCATGACACTCCTTTTAAAATAAATAATTACCTTCAAAAACATAATAGAGAACTGTTAAAAGATTTTTTGTACTCTTACTTTGTAAAAAAAACTAAAATTCAATATACAGAGCAAAATAATTTTTTTAGTTCATACATGCCAAGATTAAAAACCAATATAAATGGTTGGATTGATTGGTCATTAAACGTATATGAGCTTGATAGATTTATTGGTGCTTTTGACAATCCTTATCCAGGAGCACAAACCATGCTTCATGGCAAAAAAGTAAATTTTTTTAATGTTGAGATGTCTTGTGCAGATCCATCCAAACATACTTTTGAGAGGGGAATGGTTTTACGAAAATTTAAAGATAAAATTGTTATTTCAGTAAACGGAGGCTCGCTTTATGTAGGTAAAATATTATTAAATGGTAAAGATATATTCCATAAAGTAAAACCTGGAGATATTTTTTATACCAAAGCTAACAAGCTTGACTTAATAAAAAGAAAAAACATCTTTGTTAAAGATAGCGAAATATATACAAATCAATTAAAAATTAAAAAAATTTAAAAACATTAATTAATTTTTAAAAGTAGCTTTATTTTAAGATATTTTTCAAAAAACCTTTTTTTTGAAGCATTTATATAATAATTTAATCAAGTTTGGTAAATAATGGATGAAAAAATTATACAAAAAATAATTGAAAGTAATTTAGATAAAAATAAAGAATATTCATTTAAATTTAGACTTGATGATCAAAAAGAATGGGATATTTTTTTTAAAAATTTAAAAGTATCTTTAGTCAATTATTCTAATCAAGAACTTAATTATCAACTATTACATAGGAAGGAAAAAAATATTTATGAAAAAGAATACTCATTTATTTTCTTTAAAAAAAGTAAAGCAATCGCCATTATGCCTTTTACAATATCAAAAATTCTAACAAAAAAAGAATATGAAATAAGCTCTCACGGTCTACCAATGTTGGCACCTATTTTTTCAGATAGTATTAGCTTGCAAGAAAAAAAAAATTTTATTGAAACTATTTTCAAAATAATAAAAGATTTATCAGATCACTTAAATATAAAAAAAATAATAGGGTGTGAAAATTTTTTAGATAAAGATGGCATAAGTGATTGGTATCTTTTTATAAAAAAAATGAGCTTTAAAATAGAGTCAATAAATGAGGGATATATCGACCTAACAAGAAGTTTTGAAGAAATTGAATTATCATTACGTAAAAAAAAAATATTATATGACGTAAATAAAGCAAAAAATCTATGGAATACGAGCATCAAGTATAAATTATCTGTAGATGAATGGTTAGAATTTAAAGATCTACATAAAAGTGTCTCTGGAAAAAAAACTCGTTCTGATAAAACGTGGGAAAGTCAATTTCAAGATATCAATAACGGAAATGCTTTTGTTATATTTATTTATAATAATAAAAAAATAATTGGTGGTGCAATGTATAGATTTTCAAATTCAATGGCTTTATACGCGATAGGTGCATATGATAGAAGCTTATATCCTAAGCCAATTAGTCATTTGGCACACTATTTGGCAATTAATGAGCTTAAAAAAAATAATTTTAAATGGTTAAAAATGGGTGAAATCCCTAATATAGAAGATTATAATAATCCATCGCCTAAAGAAGTATCGATAGGACTTTTTAAAAAAAAATTTTCATCACATATATTTACCAAAAAAATATATAACTTTATTTTTAAATAAATTATGAACAATAATAGTATGAAAGAAAAAAATAAAAATTACAAAATTAATAATTTTTTATGAGTAAAAATTATATAATATCAAAATTAACCAATCTTAAAAACTGGGAGAAATTTGAAACAAATTCGCCACAATCAAATATTTTTTCAAGTAAAGAGACACTTGAAAATTTTAAAGATGATGTTGATTTATATGAAATAAGAAAAGGAGATGAGATAAAATCTCTTATTTATCTTTATAGCGAAGATAAAAAAAAAATTTTAAGTGAACCACTTATTTATAGTGGGATTTTATTCGGTCCAAAAAAAAATCAAAAAAATTGTAGATATATTTCTGAAAAATTTAATTTGATAGAAATTATTATTGAAAAAATTTTACTAAAATATTCTTTTTTAGAATTTAATTTACACTACAATATTGATGATATTAGACCATTCCAATGGTTAAATTATCATAATTCTGAAAAACCTAAATTTCAAATTAATAATCGATTTACTAGTGTAATAAACACCAAACATAAAACTATTGATGAAATATTTGAAAAATTTGATGATGTAAAACAAAGAGATATAAAAAAAAGTGAAAAAAATGAAAATATTAGCTTTAACTATGAAAGAAATTTAAAAATATTAAAAGAATTATATTTACAAACAATTGAAAAAAGCAATTCTACAATATCAAAAAAATTTTTAGATCAACAAATTAATTTTTTAGATACAATTTATGATCAAAAAAAAGGATTTCAGACAAATATTTTATTAAATGACAAGATCGTTTATTGTAATTTTTTTAGTATTCATAATAATGTTGCATGTTATTTGTATGGTGCTGGAGATTATAAGATTAAAGATAGACTTGTAGGCACTTATTGTGTTTGGAAATCAATAGAAAAATGTTTAGAAAAAAATGTATATTCAATAGATCTTGAGGGAGTTAATAGCCCAAACAGAGGTTCTTTTAAAATTACGTTTGGAGGAGATTTGAAAAATTATTATAATCTAAAAATTGACTTGCGGTAAATTATGAAAAAAAAAAATATATTGATAATCGGAGCAGGGTGGTATGGTTGTCATATTGGACTTTACTTAAAAAAAAAGGGCCACAAGATAAAAATATTAGATAAGGAAAAAGAAATATTCAAAGGATCTTCAGGCTATAATCAATTTAGGCTTCACTCAGGATTCCATTACCCACGTTCAGCTGAGACAATTAAAGAAATTAAAATTAATTATAAAAAATTTTTAAAATTTTATAAAAGATTTGTATATTTTCCAAAAAAAAATATCTACTGCATTGCAAGAAAAAAATCTTTAATTGATGCTAAAACATATGATATTTTGATTAGATCTCATAGGTTAAGAGGAAAGAAAAAAATTTTTTCTTTTCTACAAAATATAGATGTAGCATATAATTGTAACGAAGGTGTTTTATTAAATAATAAAATTATTAAACAAAAAAAAAAAGAACTTAAAGAAAATTTAATTTTAAATTGTAAAGTAAAATCATTGGTGAGTTATAAAAAAAAATATGATTTGGTATTAGATTGTACAAATAGCACTCTTTTAAATAATACTTTATCAAATAATAAATTTATTTTAACAATTTCAATAGTTTATAAAAAAATTAAAGGCAAAAAAGCTTATCCGATAACAGTAATGGATGGTCAATTACCATCCATCTATCCATATGCAGATAAAAAAAATATGTATACTCTAACCCATTCAAAATATACTCACATTAAAGATTTTAATAATTTTTCATCTTTATTGAATTATAAAAAGAAAATTAATGAAAAATCAATTTTTGAAAGAAGAAAAAGAATGGAGAGAGATATATCTTATTTCTTTCCGAGTTTTAAAAAAATATTTAAATATAATAATTATTTTTTTTCTTATAAAGTTTTGCCTAATGAAAATTCTGATAAGCGATCAATAAATATTCATCATAAAGAGAATTTAATTTCCTGCTCATCACCAAAGATTACAAATATTTTTTCATTACAAAATTATGTTGAAAAAGTTATTAGTTAATTATGATTTTGTATAGTAAAGGTGCCATAATTGGTTTTTCAGGTTTTATTGGTAGTAATCTTTTAAAACAATATAAAAAAAAAATTAAAAATTTAGATTTATTTAATACAAAGAATATTAATGAAATTAATACAAAAAAAAAATATGATATTGTTATATGTTCTGCGCTTCCCGCAGCAAAATGGAAGGCAAATCAAAAGCCAGATTTAGACAAAAAAAATGTTATTTTTTTGGTTAAAAATATAAAAAAATTAAGAACCAAAAAATTTATTCTAATATCTACAATTGATATTCATTTTAATCATCCTTATGGAATGAATAGACTCTTTCTTGAAAAATTTGTAAAAAAAAAATTTAAAAATTATTATATTTTTCGCTTACCAGGAGTTTTTGGTAATGGTTTAAAAAAAAATATAATTTTTGATTTAATACAAAATAATGATTTACATAATATTTTTACAAATGACATTTTTCAATGGTATGATTTATCTTTACTTGGTAAAGATATAAATAAATTAATTAAGAGCAAAAAAAAAATATTTGAACTTTATAGCGAACCTATAATTAATTCAGAAATTCTGAAATTTTTTCAAAAAAGAAAAATTATAAAAAAAAGAAAAATCCCAATTTTATATAATTTTAAACCTATTAATGGTTATTTCTATTCAAAAAAATACATTTTAAAAAGATTAAAAATGTATATTCAAAATCCTAAATAGAATTTATTTAAAACCAAAAAACTGTTTTACCATTAGGTATTTTTCAAAGAACCATTTTGAATTTGGAAACATAGGCCTTCTTTTAATGAATGGTGTGATGTTGATATTAAAAAGAATTACTAATATTTTTTTTATAAAATTCTTAGGAAATTTTTTTTCAAATTTTTTAATATTGGGTAGTTTTATTTTTTTAGACTCTATATGAATACTTAAACCATCAATATTATTTTCTGCTTCAAAAAAAATACTTTTCAATGATGAAATACTAGTTTCTCCAGGTTTAACCTCTTTTGTGTCACCAAATCCACATTTTTCTAATGCTCTTTTCATAGTATCAAAATTATGGAGATAATAATGGTCGTGATATAAGACACGATTAATAAAAAGGTCTGTATGATTTTCTATTGGAGATATACTGGTTGATACTTCAGAGTTTTTAATTGCATCTGCCAAATTTTCATTTTGATTTCTATATTTTTCTATCATTTTATCAAAGTTTGGCACTGTTAATCTGATAATTCCACCATCAATTAGAAGTCTATGACATTCTAGGAAATGATTAATTAATTCTTTCCAAGTTAAATGTTCTAATGTGTCTCTAGAAAAAATTACTTCTAAACTCTTATTTGGTAATGGGATGTTATCTGTAATATCGCATATGATATCGATCTTTTTTTTTTCTATTTCCGTAATTTTTGAAAGTTTGTAAACTGATATATCTGCATGTATAAAGCCTTCAATCTGATGAGCTCCACAACCAACGTATAAAAATTTTGAGTCAAACATGATGTGTATCTTGAAATTTAAACATGCCTTTTTAATATTTTTTTAATAAAATTTTTTGTTATTTGAAGAAATGAGTTTTCAATAATTTCATTAGGATTCCATTCCTTATTTATATTTGTTCTTTTGCCTGTAACTGAAAAATTAATTCTTCCATTAACTTTTGGAGATGTAAATTCTAAATTTTTTTTATCTATCTTTGGTTGAGTAACTTTTTTGTACCAACGTCTATCTCCGCCAAAAATAAAACTCAAAAAATTATCTTTATTTTTATAATAATTTGCTAAAAATTTTCTTTCTTCATAATAATCGTCTATGTCAAAAAAGTTTTTACACAAAGCAACTCTTATCAAATGACGATTATTCTTATTCAAATTTGGTGTTGCACTGTGATACCAATCAACTCTAGAGACTATTAAAGTACCTGCTTTGCCATAAACATTAATTACTTCTTCAAAACCAAGTGGTTTTTTTTGAGGTGATGATGGATAAAATGCATAATTTCCATCACCTTTATTAACATCATTTAAATAAATAGAAAAATCTATAAAATCTATTCTATCATCTTTATAAACAGGGTTGTTTCTATCAATATGAAAATCTCCTATGCCACCACCTTTAGGTATAAAGTGAGGTCTAGTTTGATTAGAAGGAGTTTGGATATAATAAAATCTCCAAACCTGTCCGTCAGGAATTATTTCTTGAATTATAGATTTCATTTTTTCATTAATAATCGTTTCAACTAAATTTAAATCAATTAGACGATTTAATTCAGAATGTTTGCATCTAACAGTTCCACCTTGGCCACCGTATCTTCTACCGTCTTCTACATCTGAATAAGAACAATCTTTTTCCAATATATCTTTAAGCCTTCTGACTGTTTCATCATCAAAAATATTATTAAAAACTGCGATGCCACGCTTTTGTAGAGTTTCAACTAAATTCATATATTATTTATTGTTCATATTTTTATTATAATATACATAAGTTTTATATGAAATTTTTATCAAGAATTATTTTATTATTATCTAAAAAAGTTACAAGGAAGAATTTAGATCACCTTATAAAACAAAACATCAATAATATTGATAATAAAAAAAAAAAAATTTTAAATATAGGTGCAGGTGGGTATATTCAAGATTTACTTGAAAGCATAGACAATACAGAGATTACGAGTATTGATATCGACTTAAAAAGAAGACCTGATATTTTAGGAGACATATCTAGTGAAACAGTTTTTACTAAAATAAAAATAAAACCAGACGTTATAACTTGCTTCGAAGTTTTAGAGCACATTAAAGAACCTCAAAAAGCTATAAATAATTTATATAAGTTTTCAAATAAAAAAACAAAACTTCTATTTTCTGTACCCTTCAATTTTCCAATACATGATGAGCCACATGATTATTATAGATACACAAAATATGGTTTAGAATATCTTTTCAAAAATTTTTCAAATACCCAAGTTATTCCTAGAGATGGTTGGTTAGATACTATCTTTGTTTTTTTTATAAGACTAAAGTTTTCAAAAAATTATGTTTTAAAAATTTTATCAATTTTTATGCTTATAGTTTATTTTGTTTTTCTTCCATTGATAGATTTAATACAAAAGTTTTTAAAATTTGATAAAATAACTACTGGTTATTTTATTATTGCAAATAAATAAGTGTTAATTAACAATCTTATTTAGTAAATAAAAAAAGATAAAATTACTAATAAATTTAAGTTGAAAAGATTTAAGTCTATAAATATTAATTCTATTTAATACAAACACTTTTTGGGAAAAATTCATATATTTTTTATATTTTTCAAAAAAATTATATACTCCATTCGAAAGTTTATGGTAGTTTTTTGTTAGTCTTTTACCTTGATGCAAAGAAAAAATAATTTTTTTGTCAGAAAAACCAATTTTCTTATTTTTTAAAATAGCCTCAACTAAAATTGATTTATCTTCTGAAGGCTCTAACTTGCTATTATACCCCCCTAAAGACATAAATATTTTTTTATTAAAAATTACATTTGATCCCGTAATACCAGGATTTTTAATTAATATATCACTTAATTTAAAATTTTTTGGATCCTTAAAAAGTTTTAATTTATTTTTGTAAGTATAAATTTTCGATAAAATTATTTCATTTTTTGATGAAATTATTAATTTTCTTGCGTGATTAAGATAATTTTTTTCCCAAATATCATCATCATCTAAAAAACAAATATATTTATTTTTAGATATTTTTGCTCCTAAATTTCTTGCCCTGGATTGAAATAAATTTTTATGATTATTTATAATTTTAAGATTAACTTTTTTTCTAATTAAAAAGTTTTTTTTAAAATATTTTGAACTACCATTATTAATTATTATTATTTCATTTGGTTTGTAACTTTGTTTAATTACAGATTTATATGCTTTTTTTAATAATTTATCTCTATTGTGAGTTGTAATAATTACGCTAAACAATTTTAAACCTTTAAACCTGTAAGTCTTTCAATTTCAGAAAAATGTTTTTTTATTAGATATTCTTTTGCTTTTTCGTCTTTAAGCAAACTGTTATGCCATATGTTGACCTCTAAACCTTTTTTAATTGCAGCAGAAACATACTGTATCATTTCTTTTTTTGTTTGTTCTAAATCAATATTTTTTGTTAAAACTTTCATTACAGTATTCTTTAATAAGCTAAGATCTGGCTGGTAAATTACATTTGGTAACATTCTAATAGTGCCAAGTTTACCTAATTGTATTGTGTATTTATTTAATATAGCTGCTTCAAAAACAGTTGTGCCACTTGTGGCAATGACAATTTTAGCTTTTTCAAATATTTTCCAACTAGGTATTCTACAGTCAACTAATTTAACATTTGGCAAATGTTTGATTTTTTCTAAATAACTCGTTGATCTTTTATCGCTCATATGAGGATGATCTTTTACAACTAAAGTCATATTTGCTGGTAGTGACATCGCAACCTGTCTTGCAGTTTCTATTTGATTATTAAATTTTGTTGATATTAAATCAATATTTTCTTCAGGTTGTAACAACAAAGGCATAAATGCAAAA
>ENA-UOXV01002556-UOXV01002556.1-marine-metagenome-genome-assembly--contig:-NODE-2556-length-23620-cov-8.496923_pt1 | contig 23620 bp, 23 predicted proteins | sample MGYA00238165_ERZ766961 | MGnify/ENA primary metagenome ERZ766961 (study PRJEB28924, sample SAMN03173240) | marine metagenome | biome: Marine; feature: Water; material: Subsurface seawater | place: North...
ATCCTGTAAAATATTAGCTCTAAAAAACACAATAAAAGTACGGCTATATGTTGATAGAGGTTGGACATTTTGCACTTGTTCTAGCGCTGGTTATTTCAGTAATTTTGATTGTAGTTCCATCAATTGGAATTTATCAGAATAAAGCGTCCCTTTCACAACTCGCTAAACCACTAGTTTGGGGGCAATTTTTTTGGATTGGAGTTGCTTTCTTTGTATTAATGAATGCTTTTCTAACAAATGATTTTTCAGTAAAGTATGTTGCAGATAACTCAAATACTCAGCTTCCAATTTTGTTCAAAGCATCAGCAGTTTGGGGAGCACATGAGGGCTCTTTGCTTTTATGGGTATTTGTTCTTTCAATATGGAGCACTGCAGTCAGTATTTTTTCAAAGCGAATACCTTCAAATCTATTAAATTTAATTCTCATTGTGTTGGGCGCAGTAAACTTTGGCTTCTTACTTTTTTTACTTTATACATCAAATCCTTTTGAGCGCCTAATGATTCCTCCATTAGAGGGTCGAGAGCTTAATCCACTTCTACAAGATTTTGGACTAGCAGTACATCCTCCAATGCTATATATGGGATATGTTGGTTTAGCGGTTCCATTTGCATTTGTTATAGCTGCATTAATTAGAGGGCAGCTTGATAGTTCCTGGTTGAGATGGACTAGGCCATGGACGCTTATTTCATGGGCCTTCTTGACCATTGGTATAACACTTGGTAGTTGGTGGGCATACTATGAACTCGGTTGGGGAGGATGGTGGTTTTGGGATCCTGTTGAAAATGCATCATTTATGCCTTGGTTGATTGCTACTGCACTTATTCATTCACTGAGTGTTAGTGAAAAAAGAGGAATTTTAAGAAAGTGGACTGTATTACTTTGTATAGGTGGTTTTTCATTAAGCTTATTAGGAACTTTTTTAGTTCGTTCTGGAGTGCTTACATCAGTCCACGCTTTTGCAACAGATCCTGCAAGAGGGTTATTTATCTTAATATTTTTATTTATAGTCATAGGCGGCTCTTTAGCTTTATATGCATGGCGCTATAACTTATTACAAAAAAGTAATCCTATATCTTTATTTTCAAGAGAAACGGGTCTTCTAATAAATAACATACTGCTTGTAACAGCCATGCTTAGCGTTTTACTAGGAACACTTTATCCACTAATTCTTGATACTTTAAATCTTGGAAAAATATCTGTAGGTGTGCCATACTTTAATGCAGTTTTTATTCCAATTATGTTGCCAGCAGTTGTCTTAATGGCAATTTTCCCTTTTGTACGCTGGAAGAAAGATACATTAAAGAGGGTCTCATCTCATCTTCGTGTTCACTGGTTAGGTATTCTCGCTCTAATATTAATAGCAAGAATCTTTGTTACAGATAATATTTTTGTCCTAATTGCTATTGGACTCTTTATTTGGATGTTGGTTCACGTTATGGTTTTATTAATTGCTCGAATGAGATCTAAATCAGTTTTTTCATTCGCCTTTATTGGGATGCTTATTGCCCATTTAGGGATTGCAGTTTTTACACTGGGCGCTACTGTAACAACTCAAATGGGAATTGAAAAAGATATCAAAATGAGTTTTGGTGAGACGCAAAATATTGCAGGTTATGACTTTGTATTCAATGGGGTAAATCGATATCAAAGAGATAATTATGCTGGCTTTATGGGCAATATAACGGTATTTAAAGATGGTAAAGAGGTAACGACACTTATGCCAGAGAAGCGTTATTATCAAAGTGGTATGCCTATGACAGAAGCTTCGATTCATCCCTCTCTAGCTAGAGATCTTTATGTGGCTTTAGGTGAGGAGCTAGTTGAAAATTCTTGGAGTGTAAGAATATACTATAAACCACTTGTCAGATGGATATGGCTGGGTGGCTTAATGATTGCTTTAGGAGCACTATTTGCAGCAATTGATAGACGTTACTTTTTAAGGGCTAAATCATGATCTTTAGCTGGCAAATCATTTTAATGATTGTAATATCGATTCTCTTCATATCTTGGTTTCTTTATAGACCCATAAAGGAAACCCTTAGTGATGATGATTCAAATATTCAGATTAATAAGCAAAGACAAAATGAATTAATATCAGATAAATCTATTGGTCTAATTGAGGAGCAATATTTTAAAGAGGCTGAGAATGAGATTATTGGTACTTTAGCATCAGAACTGAAAAGTAATGAGTCTAAAAACTTTGAAATTAAACCTCTTATATGGGTCATCTCAATTGCAGTATTTATTGCAATAATCTCATTATCTCTATATTCTCAATTAGCACCAAAAATTATTCCAAATGCATCAGATAATTCTTCAGAGTCATTAAGTATGGATGAAAGTCTTGATGCATTGAAAGAATATTTGGTTGAAAATCCAGATGATTTTTCAGCATGGCTGATGCTTGGAATGGCCCAGGCTGGAATTGGTGATGTGGATGACTCTATTATTTCATTTGAAAATGCCTTTAAAATTAATTCTAATGATATTGATTTACTTCTCCAATATGCAACTGCATTATCCTTAAATCAAGATGGTGCTTTTATTGGGGCTCCCAAAGAGCTAATTGAAAAAGCTCTTTCCATCAGTCCTCAGTCAGAACAAGTACTATATTTCGCTGGAATTGTAGCAGCACAAGAAGCAAATTTTGACTTAGCAAGGGATTATTGGGAAAAGGCACTTTACATAATGCCAGATAGTCACCCCGATAGAGGAATTATTGAGGAGGCTCTAGAAACAATTTCAAATTTACAAGTAAAATAACAACTATGAGTCAAACAATAGAACTAGCAAAATCTCTTATAAGTAAAGCATCAGTCACACCTGATGATAATGGTTGTCAAGCAATCATGATCGATCGACTAAAAAAAATTGGTTTTACAATCAAGCAGCTTAAGTTTGATGATGTTGATAATTTCTGGGCAATCCATGGAGATAGTGGCCCTCTATTCGCTTTTGCTGGACATACCGATGTTGTTCCTGCTGGAGATACTAATGCATGGAATACTGAGCCATTTGAGCCAACCATAAAAGATGGCTTTTTGTATGGTCGGGGTGCTGCAGATATGAAAGGTGGGCTTGCTTCAATGGTTACTGCAACAGAACAGTATATTAAAAAAAATCCAAATCATAACGGCATAATTGCTTTTTTAATAACTTCTGATGAAGAGGGAGTGGCAATTAATGGAACTACTAAGGTTATGGACTACCTTAAAGAAAATAACCAAAAGATAGATTATTGCTTACTAGGCGAACCTTCATCTTCCTCTGTCCTTGGAGACGTTATTAAAAATGGAAGAAGAGGATCATTAAATGGTGTTTTAAAAGTAAAAGGAAAGCAAGGCCATATTGCATATCCTCAATTAGCTGAAAACCCTAATCATATTATTACACCTGCATTGAATGATTTATGTAATCAAAAATGGGATAGTGGTAACGATTATTTTCCTGCAACCTCTTTTCAAATTTCAAATATTCATTCTGGTCAGCGAGTAACTAATATCATTCCTGGTGAAATTGAAGTTATGTTTAATTTTAGATATTCAACAGAGACAACTAAAGAAGAGTTACAGCAAACAGTTAATAATATCTTAGACAGTCATAATCTTAATTATGAAATAACTTGGTCTCATTCTGGATATCCATTTTTGACTCCTCAAGGAAAACTAGTTTCTGCATGTGTTGATGCGATTCATGCTACTAAAGGAATTCAGCCTGAGCTCTCAACCTCTGGTGGAACCTCTGATGGGAGATTTATTGCTCAAGAAGGCACACAAGTTGTAGAACTTGGGCCAATTAACGCAACTATTCATCAGATTAATGAATGTGTTTTAGCTGAGGATCTTGATGATTTAAGTGAGATTTATTATCAAGTGCTTACGAACATACTTGCGTAACTTTTATTCCAAATGAAATTTGATGTTATAACCCTCTTTCCTGAAATGTTTTCTGCTATCAAGGATGAAGGCATCATTGCAAGGGCATTAAAGAAGTCAATCATTGAAATTAATACATGGCAACTCAGAGACTTTAGCGCTAATAAATATAAAAATGTTGATGATAAGCCCTATGGTGGGGGTTCTGGCATGGTTATGCAGGTTGAGCCAATAAGGAATTGTATTAAAGAGATTAAGAAGAAAAATTCAGATACTAAAGTTATCTACTTGTCTCCTCAAGGCCAAAAGTTAGATCAAAAATTGGTAGAAGAATTAGCAAATTTTGAATCTTTAACCATGCTTTGTGGAAGATATGAAGGTGTTGATGAAAGAATTATTGAGAATGATATTGATTATGAGATTTCTATTGGGGATTACGTAATTAGTGGAGGTGAGTTAGCTGCTATGGTAGTTATTGATGCAATAAGTCGTCGATTGCCTAATGTTTTGGGAAATGCTGCATCTTTAAAAGACTCATTCACTGATGATTTACTTGATTATCCTTACTATACTAGGCCTGAAGAATTAGATGGACAACAAGTACCTGAAGTTCTTTTAAGTGGTAATCAGGCAAAAATTGATGCATGGCGTATTGAACAGTCACTCAAAAAGACAAGGCAGAAAAGACCCGACTTATTAGCTAAGTAAAACAATCAATATAAAGCATTAGTAGAATTGTTTTTGAAGGGCCAATCGTATATAATTATAGGTATATTTTATTAGTTTTTTTATGAAAAATAAACACTCATTTATAGGTTCAAGTGTTGCATTAATTACTCCAATGTTTGATGATGGGGTTGTTGATTATGATGCTCTCAATCAATTAATTGATTTTCATATAGATGCTGGAACAACAGCAATAGTTTCAGTTGGAACTACTGGAGAGTCTGCAACTGTTGGAGTTAAAGAGCATCTTAAAATCATTGATCACACTATTAAATATTCATCTCAAAGGATTCCAATTATTGCTGGCACAGGTGCTAATTCTACGTCTGAAGCAATAGATCTTACTAAGGAAGCTAAACGGCTTGGTGCTGATGCATGTTTATTAGTAACCCCTTATTATAATAAGCCAACTCAAGAAGGTCTTTTCCAACACTTCAAGTCAATCGCTGAAAGTGTTGCAATTGATCAGCTTCTTTATAATGTTCCAGGTAGAACTGCAGTAAATATGACTGTAGAAACAACTGCTAGACTTGCAGAAATTGATAATATTATTGGAATTAAGGATGCTACAGGTGATTTATCAGTCATAAAGCAATTAGTTAAAAAGTGTCCAGAAGATTTTTTATTATTAACTGGAGATGATGCTACTGCTGTTGATTTTCTTATTTCTGGTGGGCATGGTGGTATTTCAGTAACTGCAAATATAGTCCCAAAAGAACTACAAAAGGTATACTTAGCAGCTATATCTGGACAGTCTGAGAAAGCTATAGAATTAAATAGTAAGATTTTAAAGCTTCATAAAAATTTGTTTATTGAGTCTAACCCAATTCCTGTTAAATGGGCTCTTCACAAGATGGGAAAATGTGGCAAAGGAATTAGACTTCCATTATTAGAATTATCTAATGAGTTCAAATCAATTATTGAGCGTGACTTAGAGGAATTAAATTTAGCATGAAAAATATCAATTATCTAACTATTATTATTATTAGCTTTTTGGTTGTAAGCTGTTCCAAAATTACAGATCCAGTCAAGGAAATTAGTCTAGGTAATCGAGTAATGAATTATGAGGCTGATGAAAAAGTTGATTCATTAGTAATTCCTCCAGATTTAACGGCACCAAGCTCTAAGGGTGCTTTTACTGAAGTGATAGTAATAAGTGATGAGGATAATGTTGCTCAAAGAATTCAAAATGTTGAAGTTAAACGTGATAAATATAGACGTTGGCTTGTTGTAGATCTACCTCCAAGTGAAGTATGGAGCCTCACCAAAGAATTTTTTAGATCTTATAATTTTAAGATTGAAAAAGAAAATCAAAAAATTGGGATACTTGAAACTGACTACCTTGAGATAGAAACAGTAGTGCCTGATAAATCTCTTGGCGCTATTCGTGCTGGTTTAGCAAAAGTTTTGAAAACTCAATATGGTCTTCCAATTGCAGACAAGTACCGTGTCCGAATAGAACCTGGTGAAGACCTAGATAAGTCCGAAGTATATTTAACTCTGTCATCAATTGGTGAAGTTGTAAATGGATCAATGAGAGTTTGGCAACCAAGAGAAAAAGATGTTGAGCTTGAGACAGAAATGTTATTAACGCTAATGGTATTTTTAGGCAATGATAGGGAAGAGGCTATTGATAAAATCCAATCTAATAACTACAGTGATGAAGTAGTTGCTTCAGTCGAAACTTCTGAAAATGGCTATGCAAGTCTAATTTTTTCTTATGATAAAGAACAAACATGGCGTTATCTTGGCTGGGCTCTTGATGAGTTAAGTATTGATGTAGAGGATAGAGATTCAATTGAAGGTAGTTACTTTATTAACGTTAAACCATATACTGGATATTTCTCAAAACTCCTAAATACTGCCTCTGCACTAAAAACATATCAATTAGTAGTAAAGGAGGTTGATGAGTTTTCAACCTTTGTTTACTTTGTTGATTTGTCAGAAGAAAATGAAGATGACACAATAACTTATAGTTTTGAACTTTTCAATCAAATTGCTTCAAAGTTTTAATCCTCTTATAATTTATAGCTAGATTTTATTTAAATCATGCTTACCAACATACAAATTCAAGATATTGCTAATCAGAGAATTCTAATAAGTGATTTAACGGATGAAGATTTACTTGAATTTTGTAAATTTGCAAACCAAAGTTATAGGGACGGAAGCCCTATTATTAGTGATGAGGATTATGATTTTATATATGCTCTGGAGCTATCAAAAAGACTTCCAGACCATCCTTTTTTGCAAAAAGTTGAAGATGAAAATGTAGGCTTTTCAGAAGAAAAAATTAAACTTCCTGAGAAAATGCTTTCCACTGATAAGGCATACAGTTGGGAGGAAGTTAATAAATGGCTTGAAAGGATTAGGAAGTTTTCAGAGGAAATAGATTTCTCACTTGATAATATTCAAATTAAAGGTACTGCTAAATTAGATGGTTTTGCGGGATTTGATGATGGAAATAAACTTTATACCAGAGGTGATGGAAATAAAGGCAGTGATATAACTAGAGTATTTGAAAGAGGGCTTGGAACTTTTAATAATAGTCACAGAGGTCAGGGACCTGGAGAAATTGTTGTTAAAAGAAGTTATTTTGAAAAACATCTTAGTGGGCATTTTGAGTATCCAAGAAACTTTCAAGCAAGTTTAATAAAAGAAAAAGAATTAGATCAGTTTGCTAAAGATGCAATTGCTAATGAAGCGGCTTTATTTGTCCCTTTTAGCCAGTTACCTTTTTGGGCTGGAAGTATTAGTGAATTTACAAATAATTTCAATTCTATCGTAAGTGATTTAGAGAGTGGTGTTGATTTTGATATTGATGGGGTAGTCTTTGAAATAGTAAATTCTGAGCTTAAATCGCATATGGGATCCAATAGAAAATTTCATCGCTGGCAAATAGCTTTTAAAGAAAATAAAGAAAAAGCACAAGTAAAAGTCTTATCCATAACTGCGCAAGTTGGGAGAACTGGAAAGATAACGCCTGTTGCAGAGCTAGAGCCAACTCAACTTAGTGGTGCAACCATATACCGAGCTTCTGGTCATCATTATGGTCTTGTGAAGGAGCAAGGCTTAGGCTCTGGAAGTGTTATTGAGTTAACTCGAAGTGGCTTAGTAATTCCAAAAATAAATAAAGTTATAAGATCTGTTGAGGCAGAAATTCCATCAAAGTGTCCAAGTTGTGATGAAAATCTAACGTGGGAATCTGATTTTTTAATGTGTCTTAATCATGAGGCCTGTAAAGATCAAATTATTGGAAAAATTATATATTTTTATAAAGTACTTGCTAACAATGATGGATTTGGTGAAGCTACAATTCAAAAGCTATATGATGAAGGTATTAGAAATGTTGGCGATATTTATAAATTAACTGAATTTGAATTAGTATCAATGGGTTTTGGCGAAAAAACCTCCCAAAATCTAATTAACCAATTAATTCGATCACGACAAGAAAGTATTGAGGATTGGCGATTCTTAGCAGCGTTTGGTGTTTTAAGATTAGGAATGGGAAATTGTGAAAATTTATTGAAAAACTACCCACTTGATCAGGTCTTTGATTTATCAGTAGACGATATCTCAAATATTGATGGATTTGCTGAATTAACAGCAGAGTTAATATTTAATGGTCTTCTTAACATCAAGCCTCAATATGAGAATTTAATTAAAGATGGTTTCGAGTTAGAAAAAACAATTATATTAGGTGAGACTAACACCAGTGATAACCTATATCATAATAAAAAAATTGTTTTTACAGGATCAATGAGTAGTTCTCGAGCAGAGTTACAAAAACAAGCAAAAGCTTTTGGAGCAATTGTAGGGTCAAGTGTTAGTTCAAAAACTGATTTATTAATTATTGGTGAGAATGTTGGTCAATCAAAAATAAAAGCTGCTGAAAAACATGGAGTTGAAATTCTTTCTGAAGCAGAATATCTCCAAAAACTTGTTAAGTTATAATTAAAAGACATAAAATATCACAGATGAAAAAAAGTTGAATATTATGAAACAAACTGCACTTAAAATTATATTAGTCGATGAAAATATGGGGCGATCAGCAATTCTGCGTCGTGCTCTTCAAGATAAGGGTCATGAGGTTATAAGTCGTTTAGAGGGTAGCTCTAATCTTGCTGTTAGTAATGAAATTACACATGCCGATGTTGTAATAGTCAACGCAGATATTCCAGATGAAGCAGTTTTTGCTAATCTCAGAGATGTTAATAAAACTAAACCAAAGCCTATTGTTATGTTTACTGAAAGCTCAGGAGAAGAAATGACAGGCACAGCTATTAAATCTGGAGTTAATGCTTATATTGTTGATGGCTTGGAAGAGAAGAGAGTTCAGCCAATAATTGATGTAGCAATTGCCCGATTTAGGGAGTTCCAAGCACTTAAGGATGAACTGGATGCGACTCGAAGTCAGTTAGCTGAGAGAAAAGCAGTAGAAAAAGCCAAAGGCCTATTAATGAAGCATAAAAAAATCACTGAAGATGAAGCTTACCAAATGCTTAGAAAGATGGCAATGGATAAAAATAAAAGGATTGCCGAAGTTTCTGAAGGTGTTATAAGTGCTGTAGAGTTACTCGAGTAAAGTTAAAAGTATATTTCACTATCAACTTCTGGAGGCCTTTTCTTCAAGACCAGATATTCCAAATCTTTTTGCGAGCTCAGACTCAATTTCCTCTATGCTAATATTTTTATGTCGTAGTAAAACTAAACTATGAAACCAGAGGTCAGCAACCTCATGAATAATTTCTTCTTTGCCTTCATTTTTTGCAGCCATTATTACTTCTTCTGATTCTTCACTAATCTTTTCTAAAATTTTATTTGTACCTTGATTATATAAAGAGGCAACATATGAATTATCTTTTGAAGCTGATTTTCTATCTTCAAGAATCTTCTCTATAGCTTGTAGAATTTTATCCATAGATTTCTTTGGGGTCCTTTATGACTTCTGAAATACTTATCCATTTATCATTTTCTAGCTTATTAAAAAAACAATTAGCACGACCAGTGTGACAGGCAATACCGCCTTTTTGATTGACCTTTAGCAAAATTACATCCTGATCACAGTCAGTAAAAATTTCAATTATTTGCTGAGTATTCCCAGACTCTTCACCTTTGAACCAGAGTTTTTCTCTAGATCTTGAGAAGTAAACTGCCTTTTTAGTTTTTACTGAGAGTGATAGCGCTTCTTTATTCATCCAAGCCATCATTAAAATCTCATTAGATGAGAAATCTTGAGTAACAACAGGTACGAGACCCTTATCATTAAATTGGATTTTATCTAAAGCACTCATATAGTTTTTTAAGCCAATATTCCTTATAAAATCAATTTTACCAATGCATCTTGAATATATGAAGCTTAATTTTTATAGTCCTGCTTTTAAACTTGCCTCTATAAATTGATCTAAATTGCCATCAAGAACGTCTTGAGTATTACTACTTTCGACGCCCGTTCGTAAATCTTTAATACGAGATTGATCAAGGACATATGAGCGAATCTGATGACCCCATCCGATATCAGATTTTAAGTCCTCAAGATCTTGTTTTTCGCTATTTCTTTTCTGCATTTCAAGTTCATAAAGTTTTGATTTTAATTGCTTCATTGCTTGATCTTTATTAGCATGTTGCGATCTTCCATCTTGACACTGAACCACAGTGGAAGTTGGTAAATGTGTAATTCTAACTGCAGACTCAGTTTTATTAACATGCTGACCACCTGCACCCGATGCTCGATAAGTGTCAATACGAAGTTCAGAGGGGTTAATATCTATATCAATTTCATCATCAACTTCTGGAGAAACAAATACTGATGAAAATGAAGTATGCCTTTTACCATTAGCATTATAAGGTGATTTTCTAACTAAGCGATGAATACCTATTTCGCTTCGAAGCCAACCAAATGCATAAGATCCATCAAAATGTATTGTCGCAGATTTTATTCCAGCAACTTCTCCAGGAGAAACCTCCATAAGTTTGACTTTGAAGTTATGTTTTTCGCCCCACCGTAAATACATTCTTAATATCATTTCAGCCCAATCTTGTGCTTCTGTTCCACCTGAACCAGATTGGATATCAAGATAAGCAGAATTTTGATCCATTTCACCACTAAACATTCTCTCAAACTCATATTGAGAAATTATTTTTTCTATTTCATTTAAATCAAAAATTATTCCATTTACAGCATCTTCATCATTTTCACTTTCAGACAAAACAAGTAACTCTTTTGCATCATTTAGAATGCTTGAAGATTGGGAAAATGCTTTGCAAAGATTTTCTAGCTTAACCTTTTCTTTCCCTAGAGATTGAGCTTTATCTGGATCAGACCAAATTTCAGAATTTTCTAACTCAAGTCTTACCTCATCTAAGCGATCTCTCTTCTCATCAACAACTAAATGCATTGATAAAACACTCAAACGTTCTTTGAGTTCAGATATTTTTTGGTAATTAGCTGATAGTTCCATAATGCTATTTTAATCTGAAAACAAAAAAAAAGCCCCAAAATAGGGGCTTTTATTAATTCCAGCTTATCACTTATTTTCTTAAACCTAAGCGTGAAATTAAATTTGCATATGAATTGATATCACTATTCTTAATATAAGTAAGTAATTTTTTACGCTGAGATACTAAACGAAGAAGACCTCTTCTAGAGTGATGATCTTTTTTATGAGTCTGAAAATGCTCTGTTAAATGTTTAATTCTAGCCGTTAATAGGGCAACCTGAACATCAACTGAGCCAGTGTCAGAGGCGTCTTTTTGGTATTCTTTAATAATCGCTTGTGTATCAATTGACATAATAAGATGTTATATGTGATTAAAAATAAAAAACGGAATTATACGCTAATTTTTTGAATTGTTCTATTTCTAATGGGATATTATTAAATATCATTATAAAAATTTTCTTGACCGTCAGGCCTTGTTTTAAAGCGACGATGAATCCATAAATATTGCTCAGGAGCCTTGATTATTTGGTTTTCTAGAATTTTATTGGTTGTTGTTGCATCCTTAATAGGATCATTAGAGGGATAGTTTTTAATTGGTTTGTCAAATGACATTTCATAGCCATGTTTAGTTCTTATAAAACTGTATGGAATAACTCTAGTATTATTATTTTTTGCAAGTCTTGCTGTTGCAGAAGCTGTCGCAGTTTCTATTCCAAATAAAGGTGCAAAAACACTATTGTTGATTCCTAGATCTTGGTCGGGAGCATACCAGATTGGAAGACTATTTTTAATTGCCTTTAAGATTGACCTTGTATCTTTACTTTTAATCATTACAGCACCATTTTTTGTATATCCCTTAACCATAACTTTGTCAAATAATTTATTATTTTGAGGTCGATAAACATTAGCAATAGTATTTTCAAGAAGTAAAGCACGGCTTCCTAGCATAAGTGGCATAAAATGTGAGCATAGTAAGATGATTCCTCCTTCATCCTTAAGGGCATCAGAGAAAAAATGTTTATTATTAATAGATAATAATTTTTTAATTTTTCTATCGCTTCCATAATAGGCATTTGCAGTCTCAAAAAGACTAATCCCAATTGCATCAAAGTGTTGTTTAACAAGCAAAGTAACCTGTGGCTGTTTTTTCTCAGGAAAACAATTGGAGATATTAGAGTATGCAGTTTCCCGTAATTTTTTCATAAAAGGATAGATTAACTTACCGATTGCCTTACCAAGAATGACTTGAAATTGAAAAGGAATAAAAACTCCAATTCGCATTAGTAGAATTAATATCCAGGTTGGATAAAATTTAGGGTGAATAAATTCGATTTTTAACATTAAAATAAAAAGAAATGAAAGTAAAAATAACCTTATAAATTATGCCATTTATTGACAGAGATTTTATCAATGATTTGCCCAATAGAGTAGATATTGTTGGTCTAATTAATAAGCGTGTGCCTTTAAAGAAGGCAGGAAAGGACTATAAAGCCTGCTGCCCCTTCCATGAGGAGAAAACTCCATCTTTTACCGTTGTACCAACTAAACAAATATACCACTGTTTTGGCTGTGGTGAGAGTGGTGGAATAATAGATTTTATAATGAAGTTTGATCATCTTGCTTTTGTTGAGGCTATAGAAACGGTTGCTGGTGAATCTGGTGTTTCAGTTGTATATGATCAAACTGCTAAGCCAGTTGATTCTAGATTTAAGCGCTTCAATAAATTGATGTCTGAAGTAAGTGATTTTTATCAGAGCCAGTTAAAAAATTCTGCAGCAAAAAAGAAAGTTGTTGATTACGCTAAGAAGCGAGGAATTAGTGGAAGTATTGCTAAAAGATTTGAGCTTGGCTTCGCTCCCCCTGGATGGACGAATCTTTATGATGACTTTAAAAGAAGTGATGAGAATGTTCATGATCTTGAAGTTATGGGATTACTTGTAGCAAAAAAAGATAAAGAGAGTGATTACTATGATCGTTTTCGAGATCGCTTAATGTTCCCTATTCATAATACTAAAGGGAGCGTTATTGGATTCGGAGGGAGAGTTCTCTCTGATAAGGATAATCCAAAATATCTCAATTCTCCTGAAACTCCACTTTTTTCTAAATCAAAAGAACTTTATGGTTTATATCATTGTCGCAAATATAGTAGAAGGATTGATTATATTTTAGTTGTTGAAGGTTACATGGATGTAATTGCTCTCCATCAACAAGGAATAACAAGTGTGGTGGCTACTCTTGGAACAGCTACTACTCCAGCTCACTTGCAAGTTTTATCCCGCTCTGCAGAAACAATTGTCTTTTGCTTTGATGGTGATAAAGCAGGAAGAGATGCAGCATGGAAGGCACTAAAGACATCATTACCAGCAATTACAGCAGGATTACTAATTAAGTTTTTGATTCTGCCAAATGGTGAAGATCCAGATACTTTAATTAAACGTGAGTCAGTTAAATCCTTTTCTAAGAGAATTAATGATGCCCAAACCTTATCAAGTTTTTTGTTTGATCATATTAAAGCTCAGGTGCCTTTCAATACAATTGAAGGAAAAACTCTTTTTTTAGAAAAAACTGCTGAATTAATAAATTTAGTTACTTATCCTACTTATCGTCAACAATTAATAGAGGGAGTTGCCCAAGAAGTGGGTCAAAAAATTGATCAAGTAGAAAAAGCATTAGCGCAAAATCCTCCGAAGGAGCGTCAAGTTTCTGAGGAGAATCTGAGTTGGTCAGATCAATCATTTCAAAAAAAGATAATCCCTTCTTCTGTCTCAAGCATGAAAAGCTTGATGTCAAGAATGATTTCATGCGTTATAAATTACCCCTCAATAGTTAATGAAACTGAATCTTCTAGTGTAATTGAAGAGAGGGCAAGAAGACTTCCAAATTCAGATGTATTAGTTGAGTTAATTCGTTATTCCCAAGTTGAAACAGATTTGTCCAAGGACGCACTTCTTATGCCCTACAAATCCAAACCTCGAATCTTTTCAAGATTAGAAGAGCTTAGTGTTTTGGAGCCATTTCTTAGTGAATATGAGGCGAAAGAAGAATTTAGCTATACTCTCACAGCTGCTGAGAAATTTCATGAAAGAAAATCAACAAAAGCATCTATTTCTGAAGCAAAAACTTATGAAGAACAAAAAGTAGTAATGGAAAATATTATGAAAGGAAAGAGTAATTCTAATTCAAGCAAAAAGACTTAACCCTCAAGCTTGGGCTCAATTTCTGGGTCATTAACAAGTATTCTTTCCATTGCTCTTTTAAATGCCATAGCTGCAGAATTTGATCCTTCACATCGGTTTCTTAGAGTGGGATCCCAGGAAACAAAGCATTTTTTAGGGTAGTCGAGTCTAACTGCCATAATATACTTAGGGTTGATAACAGGCGAAAAACCTACAAAGTATGTACGTTTAGCTCCATCTTTACTATATTTTCCATCAATAACCATTTCTGCAGTACCTGTTTTTCCAGCTATATCATAACCCTCTATTGCAGCTCGATAACCAGAGCCATTATCAGAAGCTACTGAATCAAGTATTTCAGCAATTTTTTTTGTAGACTCAGGACTAAAGACCTGCTTAATTTGCTCATTCTTTGAGTCTTTTATAAGTTTGAGTGATGGTAAGCCCCCATCATTTGCAAACACAAGGTATGCCCTTGCAAGCTGAGCTAGATTAGTATTCATAGGTCCATGCCCAAAAGACAATGAACGTTTATCCTTCATACCCCATTTACTATGATGCCTTAGGATTCCTGGATTTTCTAAGCTTGGCATTAATCCTAATGATTTGCCAAATCCCAGTTTTTCCCAAGAATTATAAAAATCCTCATTTTCAAGTCTTTCAGCAACCTTTACAGTTCCAAGATTATGTGATTTCTCTAAAATTAATTTGATAGTCATTTCAAAATATTTATCATCTGGCATTATATTACCAACCCTTTCAGTTACATCAATTAATTCATCATTTGAGGCAGAAATTACTCCTTTATCGAGAGCAAGTAGCATAGTGAATGGCTTCATTGTTGAGCCAGGCTCAGTCTTGTCAGAAAAGACACGATTTCTATAGTCATCAGCACTATATTTTTGCTGATCATTTGGATTTGTTGAGGGGTAATTAGCTAGGGCAAGTATTTCACCATTTGGTGAGAGTACAATAGCCGAGGCTGCATCTGCCTCATGAAACTCTGCTTGCTCTTTTATTGCATTAAAAACATGGAATTGGATATCTGAATCAATAGTTAAATTAATATCTAATCCATTTTTAAATTCCTTAATAACTTCATTTTCATAATAGATATTAGAATTAGATTTACTATCAGTTATTTTTTTAATTCCATTTATTCCAGCTAAATATTGATCGTATTCAGCCTCAATTCCAAATACACCAGAATTATCTGTATTAGTTTTGCCAAGCAATGGTGCTAAAGTATCTTTTTTGGGATAGTACCTGAAAGCATTTGTTTCAACTGCAACTCCTGCAATTATCTTTTTGCCACAAGACTTCTTTTCAATTTTTTCTTTCATTGGCAACTTAATATTAATTAAAAGTTTAGCTTTATCCATAAGGGTGTTAGAGGGTTTTACAAATTTAATTTCACACACATCTAACCATTGTTTTTTTTGTTTTAATCTTGCAATATTTTTAAGAATTGGATCGGTAACTTTTAAATTTTTCTTAACAATAAAATATTTACGGTTATTAGCTCTCTTACTATCAATAGTTTTTCTTAATTCATCCACAGGAACTATCAAAGCTTCTGCTAATGCCTCTAAATACTCATCTTGGATAATCATTGGGTCAAGATTTATTCTTTTATGAATTAAATTTATTGCCAAAATTTTGCCTTCTCTATCAAGAATATTTCCTCTAATAGCTTTTTCATTGAATATTTTTTCTGATTTATTTGACGCCATAACCTTTAAGGCTGAGTCATTTGCCTCAATATTAGAAATAGTAAAAGCTCTGAAAATAAATAATAAAACTATAGCAATAAAACAAATTTTTACTAGTGCTTGTCTATTACTATAATTCTGAACTCGCTTGAGTTTCATATTGATACCTCATCTATCTTAATTGGCTCAAACATCTTTAAGTCTTGCTTTGATTTTTGATAAATCAGGACACCACTTTCAAGTTCAGAGTATTCCATCAATAATTGTCTATTTATTGCATTCAAGTGTTCATATTCTTTACTAACAAGTTTCTCTTCATTATGTAATTCATACATTTGATGATGCCAATGAATAGTTAAAATTGAAATTAAAACGACTAAAAATATTAGTAATGAATTAATAATAAAAGTCTTTTTTAAAATTGCTAGCATTTTTCAACTAATCTAAGGATGGCACTTCTAGATCTTCTATTTGTATGCAATTCTTCACTGGAAGGCTTAATCTTGGATAAATCTTTGAGAATAAGTTTTTCTTGCTGATTATTAGGAATAGGAAGTCCTCTAGGAACTGCTTTATGGCGTGAATATTTATGAATAAATTGTTTTACAATACGATCTTCTAACGAGTGAAAGGTAATTACTGCAAGTCGACCATTGCCCGAGAGGGTGCCAATAGTTTGCTCAAGTACTTGGGATAATTTTATGAGTTCGTCATTAACTACGATTCTAATTGCTTGAAAAGTACGTGTAGCAGGATGCTTATTTTTGCCTGGTTTTACAACTTTTGCTATTAGATTTGCCAATTCAAGCGTTGTAGTAATATCATTATTTTGTTGATATTTTTTAATATTTGAAGCAATAATTCTACTTCTTTTCTCTTCCCCATATTGATAAAGAGCATTTGCAATTTCAGTCTCTGAGCTCTCTTTAAGCCATTGAGCTGCAGTTAATTTTTGGGTTTGATCCATTCTCATATCAAGAGCCCCATCTTTATTAAAGCTAAATCCTCTTTCAGCATTATCTATTTGTGGAGATGAAATACCTAAATCCATTAAGATTCCATCAATTCTTCCATGTAAATTTAATTTAATTATTTCATTTTCTAGCATTGAAAAATTACTATGAATGAGTGAAAGTCGAGAATCAGTAAGATTAAGTTTTGCATAGTTAATTGCATCAATATCCTGGTCAAACGCAATCACTTTTCCAGATTTCCCAAGATTATCAAGAATTCCTTTGGTATGTCCTCCTCTTCCAAGAGTGGCATCAATATAAATTCCATCAGATTTAATATTAAGACCCTCTATTGATTCTCTAAAAAGAACTGAATCATGATGATTTGATTCTTTTAATGCTTCAGTCTTTGTATTCGATTTCATGGATTACAACGAAATCTTTAAAATTTCCTGAGGTATCTCAATTTGATTACTTAACCTTTCTAGTTTTTCAATTTGTATTTTCCATTGATCCTCATCCCAAATTTCAAAACTATGGCCTTGACCACTTAAAATAGCTTTGGATTTTAAGTTTGCATAATTTTTATGGGAATTAGGAATTAGGATTCTGCCAATCTTATCTAGATCGCATTCATGAGCATGCCCAATAAGTTTTCTAGAGAGTTTTTTAGAATGGACATTTAAAGAGGGTAGCTTAGCAATTTTTCTTTCAAGCATTTGCCAATCTGGAAGTTGGTATAGAACTAAGCACTCATCATCAGGATGAATGCTAAGAATCATTTGACCAGAGCAATACTTATGAATTTGCTCTTGATGTCGGATAGGAATCTTTATTCTTCCTTTTGCATCAATTGATAAGAGGTGAATTCCACGAAACATAAAACCATTTTATACCATTATCTACCATATATTCCCACAATTAGTAATACACCTTTTTGCTTTACGACTAGTTTCTTTTTTGAAGATAAATCAGCTGATAGTTTCATTTATAATAAAACATTAAATATTTTAAAAGGGAAGTAATGAAGAAGAAAGTAGCAATAATTGGGGCTGGTCCTAGTGGTTTAGCTCAGTTAAGAGCTTTTAAGTCTGCAGAAGAAAAAGGGGCTAAGGTTCCAGAAATTGTTTGCTTCGAAAAACAAGAGAATTGGGGCGGATTATGGAACTATAGCTGGCGAACTGGACTTGATCAGCATGGTGAAATTGCTCATGGGAGTATGTATCGCTATTTATGGTCTAATGGGCCAAAAGAGTGTTTAGAGTTTGCTGATTATTATTTTGAGGAGCATTTTGGTCATCCAATTGCTTCTTTCCCACCAAGAGAAGTCTTGTTTGACTATATTCAGGGAAGAGTAAAGAAGGCTAATGTTAGGGATAAAATTAGGTTCAACACTGCTGTAAAAAATGTTGATTATGATGAAGAAAATGGATTATTTACTGTTACGGCTAGCAACCTTATTGATGATAAAGTTTATGATGAAGAATTTGATTATGTAATTGTAGCCTCAGGACATTTTTCAACTCCAAATGTCCCTAATTACGAGGGATTTAGCCACTTTAATGGAAGGATATTGCATGCCCATGATTTTAGAGATGCGCTTGAGTTTAAAGGTCAAGATATTTTAGTTATTGGAAGTAGCTATTCTGCTGAGGATATTGGCTCTCAATGCTATAAATATGGTGTTAAGTCTATTACTAGTAGTTACCGCAGTGCTCCGATGGGATTTGGTTGGCCAGAAAATTGGGAGGAAAAGCCTGCATTAATTAAAGTTGAGGGAAATACAGCCCATTTTGCAGATGGAAGTTCAAAAGATGTGGACTCAATTATACTTTGTACTGGCTATATTCATCATTTCCCATTTTTACCCGATTCGCTTCGACTCAAGACTAATAACATTCTATATCCGTTAGATTTATATAAAGGAGTTATCTGGGAGAAAAATCCAAAACTTATGTATCTAGGTATGCAGGATCAATGGTATACCTTCAATATGTTTGATGCTCAAGCTTGGTATGCTCGAGATGTTATTCTTAAAAAAATAGTCTTACCTTCTTTTGATGAAATGCAAGCTCACACAAAAGAATGGCATGAAAGAGAGACTGCGCAAGATGATGTAGCATATGCGATTGATTTCCAGGGTGCTTATACTCAAATGTTAATAGACGATACAGATTATCCCAACTTTGATATTAAGGGAGTTAATGAAACTTTTATGGATTGGAAGCATAATAAAAAAGATGGTATTATGACTTTTAGAGATAAGTCTCACGCTTCACTTATGACTGGAACTCAATCACCTCCGCACCATACTCCATGGCTAGAGGCGTTGGATGATTCCTTGGAAACCTATTTAGACATATAATTTCAATTATTGTAAAAATCCATTTCAACATATAAAAAACACCTTTTGAATAGATAATAAAGTCTAAAATTCCTGCTTTATTTGCATATAATACTAAGCCTATTTAATGGTTTGTATTATTGTTATTCGGTGAACAGTATGAAGTACCATACAATTGATAAAAATTCAATTGAAAACGTCTTGGAACGTGCTAAGCAATATCGCTCATTACTCCAACCAGAGATGGCTATAAGTATATGTTTGGATATATTTGCAGTTGATAAGAATAATCAAGATACCCTAGTAATTTATATTCTTGCATTGACTGATCAGCTGGGACAAAGTGAATCTAAAATTCATCATAAAAAAATTACTGATAGTATCAAAAGATTAGATTCTGATTTTTTGCGTCATTATTACACTGGAATTTTTCTAGAGAGGCAAGCAAGAAGTCTTCTCAACCACTCAATGTCTAGGTCATTCGCATATAGTGCTTTTAAAGAGGCAATAGCTGAATTTGAAATAGCTGAAAAAATGGCTCCAGAACATTGTGCTGATCCAATTTTGCGATATAACAGTTGTGTTAGAACTATTAAAAAAGAAAATCTTTTACCCCGACAAGAATATGATGATCTCTACTAAAAATAGCACTGTTTTTTTAAAAAAAATGATGGCTATTGCAGGTTTATTTTGGTTTTTTTTCCTGATTCTCTATCTTTTTGGTGCCCTTACATTTCATGCTGGTGAGTCTTTTTTTACAGCTACTCATGTTTGGTTTAGTAACTCAATTTTTCATCCCATATTACTTACTTTACTATCAATAACTCTTGCTTTTCATATTGCAGTTGCAATTTCTAGGCAGTTAAATAACAATGAAAGTTCAGGTGATCGATATAAAAAACCTTATCCTAAGGCTGTCCCTAGGGTAGTTGCCTGGTCAGGTGCTTCAATTATCCTGGCGTTTATAATTACACATAGTGTGCAAATGTTATCAACAGATACAGCTAATTTATATTCAGAAGTGCAATCAATCTTTCAAAGGCCATTAATGTGGGCTATTTATGGGTTAGGTATGATTGCGATATCAACTCATTTACATCATGGGCTTACTAATGTATTGCAAACTTTAGGGGTTTCCAGTAAACAATATAAAGGTTCAGCGCTTATAATTGTTATTCTGATTATGGCTGGCTATGCTTCAATTCCAATAGGTATTCTGTATGCAAAATTTTAATCCAAATGTACCATCAGGGCCCCTTGAAAATAGGTGGGATAAGCATAAATTTGATCTTGCACTGATTGCACCTCAAAATAGAAAAAAATATAAAATTATTGTTATAGGAACTGGTTTAGCTGGAGCTTCATTATGTGCAACGCTTGGAGAGGCTGGCTATAATATTAAATCCTTTTGCTACAATGATAGCCCTCGAAGAGCGCATTCCATAGCAGCTCAAGGTGGTGTGAATGCGAGTAAAAATTATCAAAATGATGGTGATAGTACATGGCGACTTTTTTACGATACGATAAAGGGTGGAGATTTTAGAGCAAGAGAGTCAAATATTTATCGACTAGCGCAATTGAGTTGTAATATTATTGATCAAGCTGTTTCGCAGGGAGTCCCTTTTGCTAGAGAGTATAGTGGTTATCTAGCTAACAGATCTTTTGGGGGGACCCAAGTTTCAAGAACTTTTTATGCTCGTGGGCAAACGGGACAGCAGCTTTTATTGGGTGCGTATAGTTCAATGAGTAAAGAAATAGCCTCAGGAAGAGTAACGCATCAGTCAAGATCTGAAATGTTAGAGATGATTATTATTGATGGAAAGGCTCGTGGTGTTGTCGTTCGAAATTTAGTTAGTGGAGAAATTTCAGCACATGTTGCAGACTGTGTTGTGCTCTGTACCGGAGGTTATAGTAATGCCTACTATCTCTCAACTAATGCAATGGGTTGTAATACCTCTGCAACTTGGAGAGCTTTTAAGAACGGAGCCTACTTTGCAAATCCTAGTTTTACTCAGATACATCCAACTTGTGTTCCTCCAACTGGTGATAGCCAGTCAAAATTAACATTGATGAGTGAATCACTTCGAAATGATGGTCGAATTTGGTCACCAAAAAATACAGAAGATTGTGATAAAAATCCGAATGACATTCAAGAGCAAGATAGAGATTATTTTCTTGAGAGAATGTACCCTGCATTTGCTAATCTTGTTCCAAGAGATATAGCATCAAGAGCACTTAAAGGTATTTGTGACGAAGGCAGAGGAGTGGGTTCCTTATTCAATAATCAGAGACTAGGAGTCTATCTTGATTTTTCTTCCGTTATTGAAAAAATAGGAATTGAAAAAGTAAAAGAAAAATATGGTAATTTGTTTGATATGTATAAAAGTATTACTGGTGAAAATCCATATGAAGTGCCAATGAAAATTTACCCAGCACCCCACTATACTATGGGTGGTTTGTGGGTCGATTATAATTTAATGACTTCTATAAATGGATTGTTTGCATGTGGTGAGGCTAACTTTTCAGATCATGGGGCCAATCGTTTAGGAGCTTCGGCATTAATGCAAGGTTTGGCAGATGGTTATTTTATTGCTCCTCAGACTGTAGCAAATTATTTGGCTCGTAGTAAATTTGAAGAGATTGATCTAGATCATCCAGAGGTTATTGCAACAATCGATACTGTTAAAACTCGAATTGAAAAGTTAATGAATGCACCAAAACCAGAATACTCCCCTGATTATTTCCATAAAAAAATTGGAAGTATTTTATGGACTACTTGTGGCATGGCTAGAGATAAAGATTCTCTTGAAGCTGCAATAAAAGATATTAATGACCTTAAAAAATTATTTTGGAATAGCATTAAAGTCACTGGCTCAGAAAGTGACTTTAACCAAACCTTAGAAAAAGCAGGAAGGGTTGCTGACTTTATAGAGCTTGGACATTTAATGTGCGTTGATGCTCTTGATCGTGAAGAGTCCTGTGGCGCACATGCACGTCTTGAATATTTAGCCGAAAGTGGTGATACTATGAGAGATGATGAGAATTATGGTTATGTTGCTGCATGGGAATTTAATGATGATGGACCAGTTCTCCATAAAGAGCATCTTGATTTTGAGTTTATAAAGCCAACATATAGGGACTATAAATGAATTTTACTCTCCATATTTGGCGCCAAAAAAATACTCAAAGTGCTGGTAAATTTTTTACCTATGAGATTAACGATATTGATAGTGATACGTCGTTTCTAGAAATGCTTGATCAATTAAATGAACAGCTAATTGATAAGGGTGAGGATTGTATTGTTTTTGATTATGATTGCAGAGAAGGTATTTGTGGGACATGTTCATTAGTAATAAATGGTCACCCACATGGAGAAAAAAAAGCCACAACAACATGTCAGCTTTACATGAGGGATTATGCAAATCAGCGTGAACTTTGGATTGAGCCATGGCGTGCAAAAAGCTTTCCAATAGTCAAGGACCTGGCTGTTAAGCGAGATGCGTTTGATCGAATAATTCAATCTGGTGGATTTATTTCTGTTTCAGTTGGCTCCTCTCCAGAGGCTAATTCAATACTGGTCAATAAAGATGATGCAGATTGTGCCTTTGATTCTGCAACCTGTATTGGTTGTGGGGCCTGTGTTGCAGTATGTCCAAATGCCTCAGCAAGTCTTTTTATTGCTGCAAAGATTAACCATTTTGAACAATTACCACAAGGCAAAATTGAGAGCAAAACTCGAGCACAAAGGATGATTAATCAGATGGAAGAAGAGGGTTTTGGTAGTTGTTCTAATCATCGCCATTGTGAAGTCGTATGTCCAAAAGAAATTTCAGTAAAAAATATTGCTACAATGAATAGACTACTGTGAATTCATGTATTAATTAAGTTTTATTTATAAGGAGTTATTATGAAAGTTGCAGTATTAGGCGCAGCTGGTGGAATTGGCCAAGCGTTGGGTTTATTATTAAAAACACAGTTACCAAATGGGACTGAATTATCATTATATGATATTGCACCTGTAACTCCAGGAGTTGCAGCAGACTTAAGTCATATTCCAACTGCAGTAAAAGTTACTGGTTTTTCTGGTGAAGATCCAGCACCTGCATTAATCGATGCAGATATCGTTTTAATTTCAGCTGGAGTCGCTAGAAAGCCAGGAATGGAGCGCTCTGATCTTTTTAATATTAATGCAGGAATTGTCAAAAATCTAGTTTCAGTTTGTGCAGATATTTGTCCAAAAGCGTTAATTGGAATCATTACAAATCCTGTAAATACAACGGTTGCTATTGCTGCAGAAGTATTAAAACAAAAAGGGGTATATGATCCAGCGCGATTGTTTGGGTTTACAACGCTTGATTTTATTCGTTCTAATACTTTTGTTGCCGCAGTTAATGGT
>ENA-UOXV01002558-UOXV01002558.1-marine-metagenome-genome-assembly--contig:-NODE-2558-length-23606-cov-5.945055_pt1 | contig 23606 bp, 21 predicted proteins | sample MGYA00238165_ERZ766961 | MGnify/ENA primary metagenome ERZ766961 (study PRJEB28924, sample SAMN03173240) | marine metagenome | biome: Marine; feature: Water; material: Subsurface seawater | place: North...
CCAGTACTAATAGCTCAATTGGCTTGATTTATGCACTGAAAAAAATTTTAGGATTTAGATTTAAAGACTTACTATATAAAAATTTTTTACTTTTAGTGTGAACGTTTTAAATTTTTTATGTCTTCTTTGATATATATAGTTTATATACAGTATCAATAATGTGTTTATTAAAACAAAAACCTATGAATAGATATATATAAACTACAAATATACTACAACAATAGGTCTCATTAATTAACCTAGTAGAGGAATGAATTTAGTAAGTATTGTAATAAAAACATTCAAAAATTAAAATATCAAGATATTTAAATTTATGTTAATGCTTCAAAAATCACTTTAGGTTCATGAAATTTTTTTAAAGTATGAAAAAAAATCTAAAAGAATTTGATGCTTTAATTGTTGGTGCAGGACCCGTAGGTTGCGTGTTAGCCGAAAGATTAGCTAACAATAACAACTTTAACTGTTTGATAATAGACAAAAGAAATCATATTGCCGGAAATTGTTTTGATGAAAGGAATAGGAAAAAACTACTTTATCATAAGTATGGACCACATTATTTAAGATTTAAAAATAAAAAAACCTTTGACTATATGTCAAAATTTACCAAATGGATCAAAGGTAATTATTATGTTAAGTCAATAATTAAAAAAAAAAAATATCCATTTCCTCTAAATTTAGAAACTTTTGAATTATTTTTTAATCAAAAATTTAAAACAAAAAAAAATTTATTAGATCTTTTAGAGAAAAAAAAAGTTAGGGCACTGAATCCAAAAAACTCTGAAGAATTAATATTGTCTAAAGTAGGATATGAGATTTATAATGCTTTCTATAAGAATTACACTATTAAGCAATGGGGCATTCATCCCAAAAAATTACCCAAAGAAATAGTTGGTAGAATACCAATTAGATTTAATAGGGATCGAAGATATGTAAATGAAAAAATACAGGTAATGCCAAAAGATGGCTATACAAACATGTTTAGCAATATGATAAAGAATAAGAATATAACAGTAATGTTAAACACTGATTACCAAAAAATTAAAAAAATTATAAAATCTTATAAATTAATAATTTACACTGGATGTCCTGATGAATTTTTTAACTATAGGTATGGAAAATTAGAATGGAGATCTTTAAAATTTAATTTTAAAACTTATAAGAAAAATTTTATGCAGGATTGTGTTCAGTATAACTATCCTAATGAAAAAAAATTCACACGATCTGTTGAAATCAAACATGTAACTAAGCAGAAATCAAATTATACAGTTATTTCTAAAGAATATCCAAAGTCGGCAGGAGAACCTTATTATCCAATTAATACCATTAGGAATCTTAATCTTTTTAAAAAATATAAAAAATTGATGAAAACTCAAGAGAAGAAAAACAATATTTTTTTTGAAGGCAGATTGGCATCTTATAAGTACCTCAATACAGATGAGGTTATAGAAAAAGCTCTTGCTTTACATAAAAAAATTGACAAAATTTTTCTGAAAAAGTGATTAATAATCTTGCAATTGTAGTGCCAGTTTATAATGAACAAGAAAATATTGCTCGAGTTATAAAAGCTTGGGAAAAGAAAATTATTTCCCTCAACATAATTAATTATAAATTTCTAATAATTAATGACGGTTCTACAGATAATACAATTGATACTTTAAAGAAAATAGAAGGAAAAAAAATTGAAATCTATTCGACTAAAAATCAAGGTCATGGTAATGCATGTTTGTACGGTTATCAAATTTCTATAAATACGAAATATGATTGGACCTTGCAAATCGATAGCGACGACCAGTGCAACCCAATTTTTTTTGATAAGTTTTGTAAATTAAGTCAAAAAGAGCCAATTATTTTTGGATATAGATATAGAAGAATGGATGGATTCATTAGGTATTTAGCTTCAAGGCTTTTATCAATTTTAATATTTTTAAAAAGCTATGATTATTTACCGGATGTAAATGTACCTTACCGTTTAATTAAAACCAAGATATTAGAAGAAGTGATTTCTCTCGTACCACATGACGTGATTTTAAAAAATGCCTATCTAAGTGTAGCTATTAAAAAAAGGTATAAAAGAATTTCTTATATACCTATAATTTTTGATCAACGTTTTTCTGGGAAAAGTAAATATAATTTTAAAACTATGATATTTCAGTTATTCAATTTATTAAAAAAAATATGAAAAAAAATATTATAGTAGTTACTGGTGGAGCTGGATTTATTGCCTCTAATTTAATTAAATTATTTATTAAAAAAACAAATTATAAATTTATATCAATAGACAATTATTATTCAGGATCAAAAAAAAATCATATAAATTCAAAAAAAGTAATTTATCTAAGAGGACATACTAAAAATATTAATAAAATACTTTATAAATATAAGAGTCAAATTCACTCTATTTTTCACTTTGGAGAATTTTCGAGAATTTATCAGAGTTTTGAACATAGAAATGAATGTTTCGATTTTAATATGACTGGAACCATAGAGGTCATAAAATTTTGTTGTGATAATAAAATTAAAATTTATTATTCAGCATCATCAAGTAAATTTGGAAATTCAGGTAAAGATGAAAACCTATCTCCATATTCATGGACAAAATCAAAAAACATAGAAATTATCAAAAATTTTAGTAAATGGTTTAATTTAAAATATGAAATTCTATATTTTTATAATGTTTATGGTCCAGGTCAGATTAAAAATCACAAAATGTCAGCAGTTATAGGTATATTTGAGGAAAAAATTGAAAAAAAATTGCCCCTCCCAGTAGTTTTGCCTGGCAACCAAAAAAGGGATTTTACGCATGTATATGATATTGTAAGAGGGTGTTATTTAGCATTTAAAAAAGGAAAAAATAGTGAGTATATGCTTGGGACAAATAAATCAAATTCAGTGTTAAAAATAGCCAAGATGTTTTCAAAAAATATTAAATTTATCAAGGAGAGAAAAGGGGAGAGATTAGGATCTTATTCTTTTAGGCATTCAACGTACAAAGATTTAGGTTACAAAGCAAAAATTAACATAGAAGATTACATAAAAAATTTTAAAAAAAATTTAAATTATTAAATTATGAAAACTTTTGAAAATTTATTTTTTTTACTAAATAGGCAAGAACAAAAAAAGATATTTTTACTATTTTTTATGATATTATTAAACTCGATCTTTGAAATTTTGGGAGTTGTATCTATATTACCTTTTATTACAGTCCTTACAAACCCTGAATTAATACAAAGTAATTTAGTATTAAACAGCTTATATGAATTTTCTTCTGTTTTTGGGGTAAAAAATATAAATGATTTTATTTTTTTCTCTGGAGCTCTTTTATTTATTTTTTTAATTTCTTCATTATCATTTAAAGCACTTACATATTTTATCCAATTAAGATTTATTCATATCCTTGATTATAGTATTGCAAAACGTTTAATTAAAAAATATTTATCACAATCTTATGGTTGGTTTCTTAATCATAACTCTGCCGAGATAGGGAAGAATATTTTATCAGAAGTAGGACAGGTAGTGCAAAGTTCAGTCAAGCCATTTATAGAGTTATTATCCAAAACTGTAGTTGCTATTTTGTTAATTATTATGCTAATTGCAGTTGATTTAAAACTCACTCTTATTGTTAGTATCACTATATTATCAGTATACACGATTATTTTTTTTTCTTTGAGAAGATTCAACCATTTAAATGGTAAAATACGTTTAGAAAGCAACAATTTGCGATACCAATCTGTTAATAATGCATTCTCTTCAATTAAGGAAATTAAACTAAAGGGTTTAGAAGATCATTTTATAAAATTTTTTTCTAATTCTGCAAAAAATTTTGCAATTACACAAGCTAATGCACAACTAATTAGACTTCTGCCACGCTTCTTTTTGGAAGCTGTTGCATTTGGAGGTATTTTACTAGTGATACTTTATTTAATGAAAAAATCAGGAAATTTTAATAATTCTTTACCATTAATTAGCCTATACGTATTTGCAGGGTATCGTTTAATTCCATCCATACAACAAATTTATTCTTCTATAACTCAAATCAATTATATTAACTCTGCTCTTAAAAAATTAATCGAAGATTTCAGAAATTTAAAAACTATAGCCCCTACTAAAAAATATCAAAAATCTTTATATCCAAAAAAAAAAATTGAATTGCAAAATATTAGTTTTACTTATCCAGGTGAAAATAAAAAATTAATTAATAACATTAACTTTTCCATAGATGCAAATTCTTCAGTTGGTTTTATTGGGCCAACAGGTTGTGGCAAAACCACAATTGTAGATATTATTTTAGGATTAATTCAACCACAGTATGGATCGATATTGATTGATGGACAAATTATATCAAAAGAAAATATGATTTCTTGGCAAAGTTCTATCGGTTATGTGCCTCAAGTTATATATTTATCAGATGACACTATCTTAGCTAATATTGCTTTTGGGGTTAAAGCTGAGGACATAAACCAGGAGTTAGCTAAAGAGGTAATAAAAATTTTAAGTTTAGATAAATTTATAAACAGGTTGCCATATAAATATCATACAAAAGTAGGTGAGCGTGGGGCCAAATTATCTGGTGGTGAGCGCCAACTCATAGGTATAGCTAGAGCATTATATTTAAAGCCTAAAGTATTAATTTTAGATGAAGCTACTAGTGCGTTAGATTTTGAATCTGAGAAAAAAATAACAGACTCTATAAATAGCCTTCATAAAGAAATAACAATAATAATGATAGCCCATCGACTCAATACTCTTAGCTCATGTGATAAAATATTTAAATTTGATAGAGGTAATTTAATTGATCAAGGGTCTTTTAGTAAAATAATAGGCAGCAATTGAAAAAAATAAACAGATTTAATTTTATTAATTTAACACCTTTAAAATTAGTTAATTTATTTTTAATTTTGTTGATACTTAACAATTGGATCCTAAATGCTTTTGGCTTGTTGGGTTACAATTTTGATATTCATCATGCGATGTACTCAGGTTTTAATCTTATCAATGGAGAATTTCATTGGACAAAAGAATACGATGATAAACTCCCTGTAGTACAAATACTTTTTGTTATTCCTGCATTTTTTGAGAGCATAATTGTATGGTTTTTAATGTCATCTCTTTTTATCCTTTTTGGGGCATATGCATGTTATCAAATAACTTATGACTTAATTTCAGTTCATACCCAAATCCCTGTAGAAAAAATTAAGTTTTCAGCAGTGATTGCGTCTATTTTGATGATTTATATGACTTTGTATATGCCTGGAGGTATTTACCATATTAATACAGCTTCATCTTCGATGGCTATTGTATCAATTGCCATGTTATTTAAATCTTTTCCTAAGAAAAGTAAACTTAGGAAATTTTTTTTTTTAAGTTCAGCTTTTTGTGCAAGTTTAGCAATAGGAATTAGACCACACTATTTTCTCTCATTAATTGTTGTGGTGCCACTATTGATTTACATTAGAAGCAGAATTTTAACTCATAAGATAAATTATTTTAAGATTTCATTTTTTTGGATTTTTGCAGTTGGTATGTTTGGTTTTATATCAAACTTATTAATTTATTTAATTCTCTATGATATCAGTTATTTTTTTTCTGGAATATCTTTATTATCTCAAAATCTACACCCTCAAACAATTATAGTCATGTTAAAAATTATGGGACGAACATTTTTAAGTTTAAATCCAATTTTACAAATTATTTTTTTTGTATATTTTGGATCTATAATTCAAATATTATTTTATTATTTTTATTTAAGAAAAAATTTTTTAAAATCTCAATTATACTTTATTAATTTTATAATATTATTAATTGTAGCACCCTCATTAATATTAATAATGATATTATCAAAACATTTTTTAACTCACTATATGCAAATGTTTGCTCCTTTTATTTCTATTGGTGCTGGATTTTTTATATGCATGAATAAATACAATCTTAACAAAAGAATATCACTAAAAAATAACTTTGGATCTTGGGCAGTTGCCACATCTATAATTTTGATCTCTGCAGTTTTACAAATCTCAAAAGATTATAAGAATGTTGTTCGCAATATTGATAATAATTATAAATTTGATGAACTCTTATTAGAAATTAAAAAAACAGCGTTTTTTTTAAATATTGATCAAAATAATTTTTTATATATAGATGATATGAGTTCCCACTGGATATTAAAACAGTCAAGGCATGGTTTCCCACATGCAGCACATTCCAAACATATTATAGCAAAGAGATGGTGGGATGAAATTAAAATGCCAGAACATTTTAGCCATCCTATTAATGTCACCGAATATTGTGAGACAATTGAGGAAAAAGGACCAAAATTAGTTATCCTAGGAAAATTAGGTAATTTTGATAAAACTTGTTTGGCTAATTCATCTAAATATGTTTTTGAAAAAGAATTAAATACAGATATAAAATTTTATATCCGAAAATAAATTAATATTATTATAAGGATTTATTTTTAAATTAACTATGCTAGATATTATTTAATGAAAAATGTACTGGTCACTGGAGGCGCTGGATTTATAGGTTCTTATTTGGTAGATAAATTAATAAAATTGAATGTTAAAGTAACTATAGTAGACAAATTATTTGGGTATGGGGCTATTCCATACATTCACCCAAAAGCGACTTTCATTAATGCGGATATTTGTGATCTCTCTCTGTATTCAAAGCTGAAAGATTTAAATATTGATACAGTTTATCATTTGGCCGCTCAATCTGCGGGCGAGACATCTTATGATGATCCTAAATTTGATATATTGACAAATTCGTACGGCACATACTTAGTTGCACAATTTTGCAAAGATAGCGGTGTTAAAAGATTGATTTATACCTCAACAGTAGCTGTTTATGGCAATAATGCTAGTGGATTAATTGATGAGAAGTCAAACATAAATCCAGATTCTATTTATGGAGTGTCAAAATATAGTGGTGAGCTATTTATCAAACAAATATTAAGTAATAGCAATACTCAGTTCACTATCTTTAGAGTTTTTAACACCTATGGTCTAGGTGAAAATTTAAATTTTCAAAAAAAGGGCATGGTTAGTATTTATATTGGATACATATGGAAAAAAAAACCTATCTCTGTGAAAGGAAGTCTAGAAAGATATAGAGATTTTACCTTTGTGACCGATACTGTAGATGCTCTCATATCCTGTCACAAAAAATCTATTAGCTTTGGTGAGATTTACAATTTATCATCAGGTGTAAAGACACATATAAAAGATTTATTAAATAGTATATTAATTGCTTTCAATTTACCTAAAGATTATAAGATAGAGGAGTTGCCTGGTACTCCAGGTGATAGTTTTGGGTTTCATTCAAATTCAGATAAGATCAAAAAACACCTTAATTGGAGCCCAAAAATAGAATTAAACGTTGGTTTAAAAAAATATTACAAATGGGTAAAATCTATCCCTGTAGTAAAAAAACTGAATTCTTTTCATCCATTTTTAAAATTGAGGTAAAATAAGAATATTAATAATTTTTAATTAATTTGTGTCAAGGCGATTAATCCACTATATTCACTTTTTTGATTGATTGAAAATAAGTATGGATTCAGTAAAAATAAACTGTCCGGTATGCGGCAATAACAACGCAAAAAATTTATGTATTAATGGATTTCCTATTTCAAAGGGTCAAGAGGATGTAGAAATTTTTCCAGTAATGTGTGATTGTAGTATGGTATACCTTTCGCCGCGATGGTCAAAATTACAATATCAAGAATATTACTCTAAAGAGTATGATGAATCATATAGGCTAGAATTAAAGCCAGATGTTGGAATTAAAGGTGTTGAAAAAAATGCTGAAGAAATTTTATTACGTTTAAGAAGAAAATTATTATTTGATAGTTCAATGAATATTCTAGATGTTGGTAGTGGATATGGAATTACATTAAAGCACTATAAGAGCAGAATGCCTAAAGCTAAAATTTATGGAATAGAATCCTCAATTGAAGGTGGAAGAATTTTAAAAGAAGAAATAGGTGGAGTGTTAGTTACTGATAATTTTGATAATGAGCAATGGGCAAATGATTATAAGTCTTATTTTGATTTAGTTATAATGCGTCATGTATTTGAACATTTACTAAATCCAAACGAAGCTTTGGTAAAATTAAAATCTGTTCTTAAGCAAGATGGATTTATTTATTTAGCTGTTCCTGATATGCTACACCCAAGGATTAAATTAAGGGATTATAATAATTGGATTGACTATTGGTTTAGAATAGTTCATCCATACTATTATAACAAATTCACCTTAGCAAAAATAATTATTGAAAAAGGTTTTGATATTATTGATTATTCAGAGGAAAATTGTGAACTTTGGATGATAATTGGTTTTTCATCTGAAAATAATAAAAATGATGATTTTAAGATAAATATGTCAAAAGTCTCAGAAATACAAACCGATGTATTTGATCGGTATTTGAACAATTTCTCACTTTTAAAATCAACATTATAATTTTGTTTATATGATAAATAATTTAAAACTAAAAATCGAAAAAGCTAAGATTGAAACGGATCCTTTTCCTCATTTTGTTATCAAAAATTTTTTAAATAAAATGACAGTAAAAAGGCTGAATAAGATATTGCCGGACTATAAGGATGTTGAAAATAAAGATGTAATCTTTCAAAGTTCTTCAGAAACTAAAAAAACAATAATGCCAGACTCCAAGGTTTTTAAAGATCTTTTAAAAATTAGACTTTTTAAAAAAGTAAATGATAATTTAAAAAAAATTAAGCCAATAGTGCTTAAAAAATTTAAAAATCATATCTTGGAAAATGTGAACGAGGAATTTATAAACTCAAAAATTAAATTTAAGATGAATTTCGCTTTGATGAGAAGTGGATATTTAAAAAGTGCACATCTTGATAGACGAGACCATCTAATTTCTGGCATTTATTACCCAACATCAATGGCAAATAAGGGTGGAAATTTAATGTTATGTAAATTAAAAAAAAAACATGAAATTTTTGATATATTTCCAGCAAAAAATGATTTGAGAGTTGAAAAAAATTATAAAATCAACGATAATTTTATTGTATTTTTCATGAATGTTCCATGGGCATATCATGCAGTCAGTAAATATAATGGTAGCAAAGATAGGAAATATTTTTACATTGATTATGATTTTAACTCAAAAATATCAGCAGGAACTACAAAAAATAGAAAAAAAGGTATGAATAACAATAAATATTGGAAGTCCTCTGTGGATGTAAAATCATTAACTAGAAAAAAAACTTTCTTTAAAGAGTAATTTATTTTTTATTTATGAGTACATTTTTTTCACAAATTAAAATTTTAAAAAAACTTGGTGCAGTGGCAATTAAACAATCTTTAGAAGACGAAGGTGCAAATTTTGAAGAGATAAGATTTTTAAGGAAAATTACAAAAAAATATGGCCTAAAATTGAATGTAAAAGTGGGTGGTTGTGAGGCCAAAAATGACATTTATTTTTGCCAGTCGATTAAATGTGATGGCATCGTAGTTCCAATGGTAGAGAGTGAATATAATTTAACTAAATTTATACAAACAGTTTCTAATGAATTCAAGGGTGATCTTTACATGAACTTAGAAAGTATTAATGGTTTTAAAAATCTTAGTAAAATCATCAATACAAATGAATTCAAAAAAATCAAGGGTGTAGTAGTTGGAAGGTCAGACTTAGTTGGCTCACTCAAACTTGATAAATCAAAAGTCAATTCAAAAAAAATATTCAATCTGGTTAAAAACGGATTAAGAAAAATTAAACGAAAAAAAAAGTTGGTAAAAATAGGGGGAAATCTAACTGTTAAATCCAAAAATTTTTTAAGCAAATTATTTAGTGAGAAATTAATAGATAGAGCAGAGACAAGAAATTTTGAATTTAGAATTAATAAATATGCATTAAGGAATTTTGATATGATAATTAATCTAATATTCAAATTTGAAATAGAGTGGTTAAAATATAAAAATATGAATTTTGTATCAAATAGTTATGCAAAAAGAGAAAATAAAAAAAGAATTGACGTAGTATTCAAAAGATAATTTAAGATATATATAGTGAAAAAACTCATTGCAGTAATCCCAATTAGAAAAGGCTCACAAAGAGTAAAAAATAAAAATTTTAAATCTTTTGGTAGGAAAAATTTATTAACCTACAAAATTGAAAAATTAAAAAAACTTAAATTCTTAGATGATATAATTGTTAATACCGACTCTGAAAAAGCTATTGCGATTGCAAAACAGCTAAATGTAAATTATTTTAAAAGAGATAAATACTTTGCAAGTTCAAAATGTTTAAATAGTGATTTTTGGAAAAATGTAGCAGATAACACTAAAAGTGAATATATAATGTTTACTAATTGCACTTCGCCTTTAATTAAGCTGTCTACATATCAGAAAATAATTTCAATTTATAAAAAAAATTTACTTGAGAAAAAGTATGACAGTATAAATACTGTTACTGAAATTAAAGAATTTTTATTTCACAAAGATAAACCTATTAACTTTAAAATAAATCGAACTCCAAATTCACAAGATTTACCAAACATTGTAAAATTAAATTTTGCAATTAATATTTTAAGTACAAAACAAATGTCTCAGAATAGAAGTCTGATTGGTGATAAGCCATATCTTTATAAATTAGATGAAATAGAAGGATTAGATATCAACTCAAAATTTGAATTTTCTTATGCAAATTATTTGCATAAATTAAAATTTAAATTGTAGATTTTTTATATTCTAATCAATTAAAAAAAATTATTTTTCTTTTTTAAATTTATAAACATTACCATATTGTTTATGTTTTTCATAATACGTGAGATACTGGATATCATCTAAATATGGGATACCAGGGTTGCTTAAACATTTTATTAAAAAACGCATAATGTTTACTTGAGATTTGGGTGGATTAATTGAATTGCATCTATTAGGTATTTTATGAGCATAAAAAATATTGTTTAGTCTTTTACTAATTTCAATATTTTTGTCAGGTATATGACTAAAAGTTTCTCCATGATCAGCAAATATAAAAATTATCTTTTCTCTATTAGGATCTATTTTTTGAAGTTTAGTTTCCCAATTTAAAATTGTATTTAAAACACAATTGTAGCTATAACCATAATACTCTTGCTTTAGTTTTATACTTTTAGTTTCATTTATCTTACCTATGAATTTACAATTTTTATCTAAATTATAAGGTGTACGAGGTTTTAAAATATGTATCAAAAAAAAACGTGAATTTTTATTTGATATGTTTTCCTCAAATAAACTATTCCCTAACAAAAAATTATAGGCTTTAATAAAATTATAATTAGCAATATCCAAGTTATATTTGTAGTTAACTATATCTAAAATTTTTTTTAATAGGCTTTTTTCTAAAAATAAAACATAATTATTTAGATATGATATTTTAAGTTTATTTGGAGAAGAATAATTATATTTGCATGTTTCAAAATCAAGGTCTGCAATCGGACAGGGTCCCCATGAGTTTCCTATGTAATAAAAATCAAAACCCAATTTATTTAAAATATCATAAAAGTGATTATTTTTATTTTTCATCATATCTGGAAAGAAACCTTTTCTATTAAAATATTTCTCAGAATTTTCGTCTATTGGATAATTGCCAATAAGCGCAGTTTTTACTGATAAATGTGTACTTGAATAATTAGATTTAAATTTTGGATTATAAAAAAAACTTTGCTCATTTAAATTTTGTATTTGTTTTTCTGCTGAACTTATAAAATTTAACTTTTCAGCTTTCTGCAGACTTATCATAGCATCTGGAATGATAAAATAAACGTCTACTGGTTTTTTTATAGATTTAATTTGTTGTAAGGCTATGTCATTATCTGTCTTTACAATTTTTTCACTTTTAAAGTTTTCAGAATTTTTTACCAGTTTAATTTCAATATAATAACTAGCAATATTAATACCTGAAAATAAATAATTTAACGATAAAAACAAAATTAAAAAATTATAAATTTTAATTGTGTGCTTTGTTAAAGTTAAATATAAAGCGATATATCCACTTAAATAAAAAATACATAACACTATAAAATCTAATTTCTGATAAATAGAATTTAAAGAAACAAAAAAAGAGGAATTAAGTATTTCTATAAAATAAAATTGAAAAAAAAAAAATATTAAATTACAAATTAATATTTGAAAAAATCTAATATTTTTCAATACTAGACATAAAAGATAAGATAAAATAAATATTATTACATTAGCAACCAAGTGATAGTAAGATAAATAAAGAATTTCTTTCTTTGAATATTGACTTAAGTTTACATCATTTAGGTGGAGTAAAATTGGTAAAAATACTAAACCAAAAACTGCAATACATGACTTTGATTTGAAGTATGAGTTCATTTTGAGCATTATTTTTTATTGTAGTGGATTAAGTATCTCTTATTTTTTTTTACCTCATGAATTTTTTTTATCTCGAATTGATTTATCTCAATAATATTAACTATATTATCTAGGTTATAGTCGAAATAAGTATCTTTTTTTAAACCCAAAATAGACTTAAATTTTTCATCTGACTTGTCAACAAATTCAATCAAACCCTCATTTGCAACGGATAAAATGTATGTGATAATTTGATGTATTGGAATATTCTCTGTAACCCTTAAATGATGTATTAACGCAAGTGCAAGACATGCATCTATTTTTTTTATATTAAATTTTTGTGTGCGTATTATCTCTTTGCTTAAGTTTTTAACAAAAAAAATTGCATTTTGTTTAATACTCTTTGATTTATTGTAGCTATCATTGATGCATTCGTGGTCAAAATCAAAACCTAATATATTTTTTTTTTCTTTTGAGAGAAATGTGAAAGTGCCATTATTACATCCAAGATCAACAATGTTTTCTGATTTAGTATTATTTAAAAAATTACTCACTATCTCTTTTTTTTTATTAAATTCTCCAATCTCATATGGAAGAAAATTTTCGTAATTTGACCAGCGTTTGCTGTTATTTCTAGATACTTTCAGGCTTATAATAAATTTTTTAATAGAATTAAGAATATAAATATACTTTTCTTTAGAAAATTTTTTTTTAATACTTGTGGCTTTTTTGTTTTCAAAATATTTTGATTTGGCCGGAAGCACAACATGAAAAAAAATAGAGGGAATAAATTTTTGATAAAATTTCAGAATATTATTTAAATCCTCAGATAAAATTCCATAAAAATTAGACTCAAACCAATTGTTGTAATTAATTTTACATTTGGATTTTAAAACAAGTGGATTTAAAAATTCTTGATAAAATTGTAGTTGTCCCAACCAATAATTGCCCTCGTGATATTTTTTTATTGATAGGTGGTCAACAAATACTGGATTATTTTTGTAAAAAATAATATTTCTTGGAGAGGCATCTTTTAAACAATAATTATTTTTTAGTAAAAAAATTTCCAAATCTAAATGAAAAATTGCAGCGTCTTTTAATTGATCAAATGGCCACTCATGAGGGTGTGAAAAAAAATTAATTTTTTTTAAATCCAATATTTTATCTTTTTTGTTAATATTATTTATCTTATCGTAAAAAATATTTTCAGTTTCCTTGAAATTTATTACTTTCATTTCATTTATTAGTTTTATAAAAAAATCTTGTTTAAAGAGCTCAAGGTAATGGTTAGCAGTTTTATGATATATGCACCTGTATAAATTGTTATTATAATTAAAAACAAATCCATCAGGATCTTTATAAGAATCAAGAAACATTATTTAATTTTTTTTAAAATTCTTTTAAAAAAAGTCTTGATTTTATATTTTAAATTTGAAAAAAAAATTGAAACAGCTGCAATAGCTCCAATAATTGCTTGAATAATTATTCCTCCAGTACCTGGATCAATATATGCAAATGCATTTAAAGTAGAACTCAGATATACTAAGAATGTTAAAATTATAGTTTTCATAAAGTTTAATTATCGCTTATTTATTAATTTTACACATTAAAATAATAATTATGTAATAGTATCATTTTTACTCAAAACAGCTACTTTTTATATTAAAATACTTTTTAATTTGAAGAGTAATAAATTAAAAGTATTAATTTGAAGAGTAATAAATTAAAAGTAATAGTTCTCAAAAAAGGCTTAAAATATTTTAACTATATATTATTTTTTAGATTTTTGAAAAGTTCATTTATAAATGTTATAGAAGTTTACTTAATTAAGCTTAATAGAATTAATAACTCTCATGACCTAATATGAATAATAACAAAACAATGAATCAAAAAACATCTATCATTTTTGTGTCTGGCTCCGCTGGTGAAATAGATTGGAATCTACCATTATTAGATTATTTATTAAAAAAAAATTTTAATTTAAATATTGTTATTCTTTCTGACCACGCATACCAAAGTTTAAAGAAAAATAATAGGATCTATAGTTTTATTAAAAAAAAAGAAATAAATACTTTTTTTAAGGGCGGGTTTATAAATGAAAAATTAAATCATTGCGCATATCTGTTATTTAGAATTTTCATTAAAATGAAAAAAAAAAATTTTATCTTGATAGATCGCCTTATAAATTTATTTTTTATAATTTTTGGTTTTTTATTTTCTAAAAGTTTACCAAAAAATATTTTAGAAAATAACAATAATTTATTTTTATTTTTATCTGAGTTTCCCAGTCTACGAAAACCAAGAGACGTATGGATAAGAAAAAAGTTTAAAAATTCAGTTTTTATTTACCATCCCCATTCACCACATACGCATGCTGCAAACATTGATGATGAATATTTAGATACAACAAATATAAATTATAATAACAAACAGTTCCTTTTAATGGGGCACCCATTAGATTATAAACAATTCCAAAAAGGAATTTATGGCAAAGATATTTCTGACTCTGGACTCGAAAAAATTTTTCTTGGCCACCCAAAATACTCTGATAAGTGGATTGATTCTATTAAAAAAAAATCAAATTTTTTTCAGGACCAGCAATCTTCAAATAATACAAAAGATATTAAAATTCTAATTTTAAGTAGAGGGTATGGAAGTTTTTTTGATAAAGATTATCATGTCAAATTAGTTGAAACCACATCCAATATTATTAAAAAATTTATACCATCTTGTAATGTTTTTATAAAAAAACATCCTCGAGAAATAGATTCACATTGGGACACCATTACAAAAAAAAATAAACAATTTCAAATTACTAATGAGCACATGTATGATGTGGTAACAAATGTTGACTTTGTTGTAACTTTTTGGACTTCAGGAGCAATTGATTGCACTTTAATGGGTGTACCTGTTGTTGAATATTACAATCCACATAAGTACACAAAAGGGCAAATTAAAGATAATAACTCATACACCACAGTTTATCGAAAATTAAAAATAGTATATGAGGCTAACAATGAAGAAGAGTTTAAAAAAGTGTTAATAACTTTGATGAAGAAAAATTATAAACCATCTTTTAGTGAGAGTCATTTTTTCTTTAAAGATATTATTAAAAGATCTAATAATTGGGAAATGGAATTTAATAAAATCCTTGTGAGTAATAATTTTATAAATAGGTAATATCATAGTATAAAATTTAATGCATTTAACAATTTTCAATATCAAATTTAGTTTTAACTTTTAGGGTATATTTTAAATATCGTTTAAGTATATACTAGAAATAATATATAAATATAACTTTAGAATTCTAACAATTTAAAATGTTAAAAAACTCTTCTATTTTAATAACAGGTGGTACTGGATCATTTGGTAAAAAGTTTGTTTCACTAACATTAAAAAAATATAATCCAAAACGTTTAGTAATTTTTTCAAGAGATGAAATGAAACAATGGGAAATGGCAAAGAGCTTTAAAGATGATAAAAGAATACGTTTTTTTATTGGAGATGTAAGAGATAAAGATCGACTTCATCGAGCCTTGCATAAAATAGATTTTGTAGTTCATGCCGCAGCAACAAAAATAGTACCAACAGCTGAGTATAATCCGTTTGAATGTGTAAAAACAAATGCGATAGGTGCTATGAATTTGGTTGATGCTGCAATTGATCAAAAAGTAAAAAAAGTTGTTGCTTTATCAACAGATAAGGCAAGTAGCCCAATAAATCTATATGGAGCAACTAAACTGGTGTCAGATAAATTATTTATAGCTAGCAATTCATCTTACGCAGGAGGTCAAAATACAAGTTTCTCAGTTGTGCGTTATGGAAATGTTATGGGTTCAAGGGGATCAATAATACCTTTTTTTATGTCCATGAAAAACACCAGAACTATTCCAATAACAGACTTAAAGATGACACGCTTTATGATTTCACTTGAAGAAGGTGTTGAACTTGTTTGGAATGCTTTTAAAGATATGGTTGGTGGCGAGATTTACGTTAGAAAAATTCCTTCTATTAAAGTGACTGATATTGCTAAAGTTATAGCTCCAAAAGCAAAATATGAAATAATAGGAATTCGTCCAGGTGAGAAAATACATGAACAAATGATTGGTGAGGAAGATAGTTACACAACTTTTGAATATAAGAATTTTTATAAGATTTTGCCCCAGATTAATAATTGGGGAATTGATAAAAAACGTATTAAATCTGGCAAGATAGTAGAGAGAGGGTTTGTTTATAGTAGTGATAAAAATAAAAAATGGATGACAAAAAAAGAGTTAAGTGACTGGATTAATGCAAATTTGGATTACATAAAAAAATAACATATGATCCCTTATGCTCGTCAGGAAATTAAAAAAAATGATATCAGGGAAGTAAACAAAGTATTAAATTCAGATTTTCTAACTCAAGGACCTATAGTACCAAAATTTGAAAAAAGGATTTCAAAATATTGTGGGGTTAGTTATGCGACTGCTGTTAATAGTGCAACAAGTGCACTACACATTTCTTGTCTTGCACTAGGTCTTGGGCCCAATGATTGGCTGTGGACTTCTCCAAACTCTTTTGTAGCAAGCGCAAATTGTGGTGTTTATTGTGGGGCTAATGTAGATTTTGTTGATATAGATCCAAAAACATACAATCTTAGTATTTCTTCGTTAATTATAAAGTTAAAGGATGCAAAAAAATCTGGAAAACTGCCCAAAGTAGTTGTGCCCGTTCATTTTGCTGGTCAACCATGTGACATGAAAAAAATTTATCAACTATCTAAAAAATATAAATTTAAAATATTAGAAGATGCCTCCCACGCAATAGGAGCAAGTTATGAAAAGAAAAAAATCGGATCGTGTCAATATAGTGATATTACTGTTTTTAGTTTCCACCCAGTAAAAATTATTACTACTGGTGAGGGTGGAATGGCTCTTACAAACAACAAAAAACTATCTATAAAGATTAAAAGATTATCCACTCACGGTATAACCAGGGATAAAAAATTAATGCTAAACAGACCTATTAATGAAATTTGGAACTATCAACAAATCGAATTAGGGTTCAATTATAGGATGACTGATATTCAAGCGGCATTAGGTTTGAGTCAGTTCAAAAGATTAGATAATTACATTAAGAATAGACATGAAATTGCAAAATTTTATAATGAAAACCTTAAAGGTTTAAATATTCAGTTACCTTTGCAAAACCATAATGTTTATTCAAGTTATCATTTGTATCCAATAAGAATTAAAAAAAAATTAGTAAAAAATACACAAAAAAAAATTTTTGATTTATTGAGAAAAAAAAAAATTGCTGCCAATTTATTATATGCACCAATTCATAGACATCCATTTTATGAAAGAATAGGTTTTAAAAAAGGTGATTTTCCTGAGTCGGAAAAATTTCATGAAGATGTAGTTTGTATTCCAATGTATCCAAAACTTTTAAAAAAACAAATAAAGCTTGTTGTTAACTCAATTAAATCATCAGTTCTATAGTTTATACAAAATACCTATGAGAAAAAAAATTGGAAAAATTAATATTTTTTTACAGGCAAGACTTAATTCAGATAGATTACCTTACAAATCATTAATTAAATTAAATCAAATACCATTAGTTGTATTGTGCGCAAAGAGATTATGTGGAGAAAATGTTGATGTAACTGTTTTAACCTCAAAAGAAAAAAGTGATGAGTATTTAGTTGATGTTTTAAGGCAAAATAAAATTAATTTTTTTAGAGGCAGTCTAAACAATGTTTATAAAAGATTTTATGATTGTGCTAAAAAATTAAATAATGATGATGTCATCATTAGAGCGACTGCTGACAATCCATTTGTAAATTACGATTTTGTAGTTAACACCTTAAAAGTTTTTTTAAAAAATAATGAAGTTTACATGGGCATAGATCATGGCAAGCACAACCTCCCTTATGGCATGAGTGTAGAAATATTTAGAAAAAGTTTACTAATGAAATATAAAAAAAAAATCGATAAAAGAACTATGGAACATGTAACACCAAATTTTTATAAATATGCAAATACAGAAATTGTAAAAAAAAATAAGCTTTCGAAGGATTTTTCAAATTTATCATGCACGCTAGATAATTTTGATGATTATAAAAAAATTAATCATATTTTTCATAAATATAAAGATCCAACAAAAGTTTCTTGGCAAAGACTTGTTTTTAAGTTGAATGAATTTAAAGCTAATAAGGAAATAAATTTGAAAAAAACCAAATTTATTATTGGTGGTGCACAAGTAGGTAATCAATATAGTAATTTTAAAGAATTAAATATAGGTAAAATTTTTAAAAAAAAGATTATCAATGAGAATTTTACAATTATTGATACAGCAAAAAATTATCATGATTCACATAAGAAAATTTCAGCGATTCAATCCAAAAAAAAAATCAATATTATTACAAAATTAAACTATTCTACATCTTTAAGTCACAAATACCCTACTGAAAATTTTTATTTAAATTTTTATGAAATATTAACAATTTTGAAAAGAAATAAAATCGACACGTTATTAATCCATACTTTTAGTGATTTTAAAAAAAACAATTCTGAAATCTTAAAAATATTTAATAAACTTAAATCTCTTAAATTATTAAAAAATTACGGTGTATCAATTTATCAACCAAAAGAATTAATGTTTTTAATGACCAACTTTTCAAAACTTGTTATTCAATTTCCAATTAATTTTATCGATTATAGATGGTTAAAAATTGATATTCTCAAATTAAAGAAAAAGTCAAAATCAGTCCTGATTGGTAGAAGTATTTTTTTAAGGGGTAAACTATTAAAAAAAGAAGGCTATATAAAAAATAGAAATGTAAATATTCTTTTTAAAAATCAATTAAATGCTATTAAAAAAAAATATAATATTTCATCTAATTTAGAATTGTGTATTATGTATGTAAACTCATTAAATTTTTTAGATCATATAATTTTTGGATTTGAAAATTTTTTTCAAATTAAAAAGATAATAAAATATAAAGATAAAAAGTTTTTAACTGGAGTAGCAAAAAAAATTAATCAAAAATTTGAATTTTTGAATATAAAGTATATAGATTTATTGAAGTTATGATCAAATTATTTAATCTTAAAAATAAAATATTATTAATTACAGGTTCATCTGGATATATTGGAAGCTACATAGCTAAATGCCTACTAAAAGAAAAATGTAAATTAATACTAATTATACGTAATAAAAAAAGTTTGAACAAAATTAATTCATTCGTTAAAAAAAAAAACGTAAGTATATTTTATGCTGACTTGAACAACGAAGAAGAATTAGACTTAGCTTTATCCAATATTAAGAAAAAGTTTAAACAAATTGATGGAGTGATAAATTTTGCTTCTGATAATAGCGGTTTAGGGAGCTCAAAGTACAAGAATAAATTTGATAAATTCTCAAATGCATTTAATAATAATTTATTTAGTCCAGTAAAGATTATCTTAACATTGAGAAATTTATTGAAAAAAAATAAAACTTTAAACAACACTTGCTCAGTAATAAATATATCAAGTATTTATGGAGCATTGTCTCCTATTCAAAATATATATAAAAATAGCAAATTTGTTAATCCATTAGATTATGGGTGCTCTAAGGCTGCGCAGATACAAATGACAAAATATTTTTCAAATGATGAGAGTTTAAAAAAAATAAGATTTAATAACTTGATTTTAGGTCCATTTCCAAATCAAAATAAAAATTTTAAAAAACAAATCTTTAAAGATAAATTATTGAAAAAAATACCTATTGGAAGATTTGGCAAACCAAGCGATGTTGTTGGAGCCATTTATCTACTTTTATCATCCCAGTCTTCATTTATAAATGGATCATCCATTACTATTGATGGAGGATGGAGTAGCAATTAATAGAATTTGAAAAATAAAAAAAAAATCTTTTAATATTATAAAAGTATTTTATAAAATTAATATATGAACAATATTCTGTGAAACATATCAAATCTAAAGAAGCGCTAGTTTGTATAGCTGCAGGATATTCACAATTACCATTAATTCTTAAAGCAAAGTCGCTTGGATATATTGTGATAGCAATTGATAAAAATAAAAAAGCGCCAGGTTTTAATTTTGCAGATTTTAAAATTTGCAAAAGTACTCATCATGTTGATTCTATATTAAAATCTTTAAAAAAATATAAATCTAAGTTTACTTTTAGGGGGGTTATAAATAGAAGCGCAGGTCCACCTGTTATTACTGCATCAAAAATTTCAAAATATTTGAACCTTCCTGGTATGCCAATTCTTTCTTCTATAAATCTTGTAAATAAAGATAAAATGCGAAGCTCATTCTTTAAAAAAAAAATTGTAGCACCAGAATTTAGAATTTTTAAAACCAAAAATTTTAATGAAAAAAATATAATAAATTTTCCAATTGTATTTAAGCCAGGATTAAGCCTTGTTGGAAAAAGTGGAGTTAGCATTGTCGACTCAAAAAAAAAAATTTTACCTGCTGTTAAATACGCAGAAAAGTTTACAATAAATAATAAAATTTTAATTGAAGAGTATTTAGAAGGCCCAAATTTATCTCTTATAAGTTTTGTAAATAAGGGTGCATTATATCCAATAACTCTTTTACAGGAAATAAACGAACAAAAAAAAAATGGATCCATAGTTCCAAAGGGCTTCAGAACTCTAAAAAAAAAACATCATAAGTGGAAAAGTAAAGCTGAAAGCATTGCTTTAGAAATTATTTCAAAATATAAAATTCAACAATCGCCGCTGATGATATCGTTTAGAAGAAAAAATAAAAAAGATCTATGTGTTATTGAAGTTCATCTTGATTTAGGTGGAGATTTATTAATGGAAGCTTTTTTTTCAAAAGCTTTCACATTTGATTTTTTAAAATTAGCAATAGAAATGTGCACAGGCTCATTAAAAAATCCAATAAAATTAAAAACTAAACCTACTGCAATTTTTTATAATGATGGAGCAGTTCATAAATGCTCTTATAGAATACTGACTGCTAAAAGCGAAGAATTATTAGATAAAAAAATTGCAATATTAAAAATTTAATTAACGGTCTATAACAAAATTAAAAAATTGATTGTATATATTAATTATATTACAATATATCTTAAATAATTATTTACATAAAATTATGTTGAATTTAAATTCAAACGATAAAACTTTTTTTATATCTGAGGTATCATCAAATCATTCACAAGATATTAATAGAGCATTAAAATTTATTGATGTATCAGCTACTGTAGGAGCAAATGCTGTAAAGTTTCAGTTGTTTAAAATTAATGAATTGTTTTCAAAAGAAGTTTTTGTAAGTAACCCTGAGATTTTAGAAAGAAAAAAATGGGAATTGCCTTTAGATTTTTTACCAATTTTATCAAAACACTGTAAAAAAAAAAAAATTCAATTTAGTTGCACTCCTTTTTATTTAGATGCTGTAAAAGAATTGGAACCATATGTGGATTTCTATAAAATAGCTTCTTACGAGTTATTGTGGGATGATCTTTTGAATTTATGTGCAAAAACAAATAAACCAATAGTGATATCTACAGGTATGGCAACATTAGATGAGGTTAGACATGCAGTAGATGTACTTAAGAAGAGTGGCTGCAGCAACTACTGTATTTTACATTGCACATCTGCTTATCCAACTCCTTTTGATGAAGCTAACTTATCAGCAATCAAGACACTTCGTAATGAATTTAATTGTCCTGTAGGTTGGTCAGATCATACTCTTAATTCTGGCGTAATAAATCGTGCAATAAATAGATGGGGTGCTGAAATAATTGAATTTCATATAGACCTTGATGGTCAAGGTGAAGAGTTTAATTCAGGACATTGTTGGTTGCCAAAAGATATATCAAAAACTATCAAAGATATTAATCATGGTTTCAGCGCAGATGGGAATGGAATTAAAATTCCTGTGAAATCTGAAAAACCAGATATACTTTGGAGAGCCGACCCATCAGATGGTTTAAGACCATTTAAAAAAATAAGAGAGAAGTTAAATACAAATAAAAACTGAGATTAATTTTTCATTAAGTTAAATATGACAAATATTCTATTTAGATTTGATGTTTCAAAGAAAACTGGGTTTGGTCATTTAATGAGGTGTATATCTATTGCTGAAAATCTAAAAAATAAAAATTTTAATATTTATTTTGCAACAAGTAGTTTTTTAAAAAAAATTAAATTTTTAGGGGAAAATTTCTATGAATTTTTTAAATTTGAAGAATATATGAAAAACGAAGAAGAAATATTATTAAAAAAAATAAAAAAGAATAAAATAAATCTTGTATTTTTTGATATAAAAAAAAATTATTCAAAAAGTTTTTTTTTGAGACTTAAAAAAGATAATATAAAGACCTTCACTATAGATGATAAATTAAAAAAAAGAATATATTGTGATTATTGTTTTTACCCTCCAGTTCCACAAGTTAAAAAAATGCCATGGAAAAATTTTGAGGGAAAAAAATATGTAGGTTGGGAATATGTGCCATTAAGAAATCAATTTAAAAACAAAATATCAAGTAAAAGTTTCAAAATGAATAAAAAAAGCATATTGATTATGTGCGGAGGTTCAAATGATAAAGAATTTTCAAGAAATGTTCTAAATAAATTTTTAAGATTTAAACAAAAATTTAATATTTTAATAAATGAAGGTTTTAAATCAAAATTAACTAGTAAAATACAAAAACCTATAATTGAAAATGGTCATAATATTTATTTTGAAAAAAATAATTTAAATATCATTAAATCTATTAAAGAAGCATTTATTGTATTTACTACCTTTGGAGTTTCTGCTTACGAGATTGCTTCATTAGAAAAAAGATCAATTATTTATTGTACAAATAAAAACGATCTAGTTTCAGCTTCAATTTTTAAAAGAAAAAAAATAAGTCTTGTAATCAATAATTTACAAGATTTAATTGAAGAAGAAGTAATAAATTTTTATGAGGCATCAAGATGCAAATATAGAGAAAAGTTGATTTCAAAAAAATTAAAAAATGGTGCAAAAAATATTGCATCTAAAATATATAAATTAAACTATGTTAATTAACATAATTTTATATATATATAATATTTATGAGACTTTATAAAAATAAAATTTCAGGAGCTTCCGAAGTTTTAAAGGCCTTGAAAGAAAAAAAAATTGACCAGGCATATATATATCCCGGCGGCACTATTGCTCCAATCCTAGATTTACTCAAGAAATTTAAAGTTAAAATGTTTGTAAGTAGGCATGAACAGGGCGCTGGTTATGCCGCTTTAGCAGCTTCAAAAATTAAAAAAAAAT
>ENA-UOXV01002559-UOXV01002559.1-marine-metagenome-genome-assembly--contig:-NODE-2559-length-23594-cov-5.995327_pt1 | contig 23594 bp, 32 predicted proteins | sample MGYA00238165_ERZ766961 | MGnify/ENA primary metagenome ERZ766961 (study PRJEB28924, sample SAMN03173240) | marine metagenome | biome: Marine; feature: Water; material: Subsurface seawater | place: North...
GGGGGGGGGGGGGGGGGGGGGGGGGGGGGGGGGGGGGGGAGGGGGGGGCGGGCACAGCGCCGGCACCGCCCCCCCCCGCGCTTGCGCACCCGTGCGGTGCGTGCGCGGCCTGTGGCTGAGGATTGCGGCGCGCAGATCTGCACGGACAATTTCCTTGAGAGGGTGCCGCTGTTCCGCGGCTCGGCGCTCATGCAGCTCAACCTCGCCCGGAACCGACTTGGTCCCGCCAGCCGCCGGCGCCGTGCGCCTCGCCGCTGCGCGCTCGCGGGTGCCTTGTTGCGCGGCCCGGGGAGGCACGCGCGCTGACCCACGCGAGGGGATGTGCCGCAGGCGACGGCGCGGTGACAAACTTGCTGGAGCTGGAGACGCTACGGGTGCTGCGGCTGCCATGCAACCGGCTGACGCAGATCCCGGCTGATATCGACTTGCTGCGTGCGCTGGTGCTGTTGGACCTGTCCAAGAACGAGATCGGCGGGATCCCACCGTCGATCAAGCACTGCCGCGAGCTCACGTCGCTGTTCCTCAACGACAACAGGATCGAGCACCTCCCCCACGAGCTCTTCCAGGTCACCACGCTACAGCAGTTGCAGATCTCCGCGAACCTCGTCGGGGCCATCCCGGTCACGATCGGCGCACTCTCGGAGCTGCGCGAGCTGCTGCTGGATGGGAACCAGATCATGTCGCTCCCCCTGGAGCTCGGGAGCCTGACGCGCGTCGAGCGCCTGGCGCTCGACAATAATCCGGGGAACCTGCTCCCCCCGGGCTTCGAGGAGAAGGGCATGGCGGCCGTCATGGAGTACTTTGCATGGAATTGCCGCTACCAGACATAACGGGCAGGGGCGTTGGCGGGGATGATTGGCACGCCTCAGGGCTCGAGCACGCGGGCTGGTGGGAGCTAATGCGAGCTGCTGGTTTGAAGCAGGACGCTGCTCCACCGGCAACCGTAGTCGCGGGGCACGCGGGTGATTTACCACTGTAAATAGTACCGATTGGAGCTGGCAAACAGCAAAACGCAGCACGCGGTGAGTGCAGGCTCGGGCCCCACAGCGTTTTTGCAGTTTTACACACTGCAACCACGCTTGCACCCACAGTGGAACCCACGCGACGCTCATTTCGGTGTGAAAGCAAGCTGCAGCTGCACGCCCGTAGAGTCCTCCGCGGGCTTGTCTGCCTGCACGCGCTGCTTCCACACGTCCTTTGCAATCTCGGCAATGAAGGGCGAAAAGGCGAGGCACTCATCGTGGAGGTGCCAGCGGAGGCCCTTCTTGCCCGCGCACGTCGACATGTACTTTTCCACGCGAGACTTGCCGACCTCGGGGAATTTGGCCTGGAACTCTTTGACAAGGTCGACCTTGGCCTTGACAGAGCCATGCACGATCTTGACCACCTCGAGAAGGTGGGCGTCCGGGATCGCGCCCTTGCCGTCCCGCTTGAGCATCTTGCGCCGCCGCGCCTGCTCCTCCTTCTTGGCCTTCTCGGCCTCCTTCTGCGCCACCTCGACGTGCTCATAGTCAGCCTCCGACATGTCGCGCTTCGCCTTTTTTCCCGCTGCGCAGCCCCCAGCCTTGACGGCGGCAGCTTGCGCCGCCGCCGCCGCCTCCGACTCCTCTCGCTGCATGCTCTGGATCGCCAGCCGCTTCGCCTTCGGGATCTCGCGCAGGTACCCCGAGACCATCCCCTCCTGCTCCGACTTGCCCTTGGGGCCGTCCTGGCCCTTGAGGAACACGTACCCTCCGTACTTGCTCCCGCTCTCCGGGCGGACCCAGGTGAAGGACGAGGCCGTGGGGTGCCGGTGCATGCAGTGCACGGCCGCCTCGAGCGTCGGGGCTTTGGCGGACCCGAGGTCGTCGCCGAAGAAGTCCGCGTCCTCCTCAAGGCACACGCCGGGGTCGGCTGAGAGCACCATCGGAAGCGAGTCGAGCACACCGACCGCGAGCGTGGCCATGAGCTCCGGCGGGAGGTCCTGCGCGGGGCGGTAGACGACCACCTGCTCGAGCTTCTTGAGACGTTTCACGGGCGCCACCACCGGGCCGTCGTCCGACTGCCCGTCGGGCACCACGAAGCCGCGGTCCCCGTCGTCCCCCATGTCCTCCTCCTCCTCCTCCTCGTCCAGATCCGACCCGAGGTCCTCGCCCTCGCCGGCGTCGCTCTCCCAGTCCGCGTCGCTCTCGTACGCGTAGTCGAGCTCCGGGTCTTTCGCGAACGGGTTGCGCCCCGTGATTACCTTGCTGATCTTGTTCCACGTCCCGCAGAACGCCGGGCGCCGCGCCTCAAACCACCCGCCGCCTTCCGTCCGGATCTCGTACTGCCGCCCACGGTAGGTCACAACGCCATCGCCGTCCTCTTCGCCCTCCGCCATGATCTCGGAGAGCTTCTGCTCGGCGTCCTCGTCCTCAATGTCCCACATCACCTTCACCATCGCGTCCACGTCGACGTCCACCAGCTGGATGATTGTCTGCGGAATGTTCATGTGCAGCTGGAACACACGCATGGCAGGGTGCTCCCTGTCCTCGAAGCGCATCGGCCGCTCGGCACGCTTGCGCGCGGGCGCAGTACGCCACACCGAGAGCCACGACGACAGAGCCGGGGTCTCCGGCGCCGGCGGGAGTGCTTGGGCCGCGTGCGCCTCTCCGAAGTCGGGGCCGTACGGGAAGCCTGCCACGATCGAGTTCTTGGGCTTCTCCCAGGGGTGGAAGTTGCTCGAGACCTTGCCCGAGGGCGCCTTCTTCTCCGGCGAAACGAAGGAGAGGAGCGAGGCAGACGCCGCCTTGCTGCGGTCGGAAGGCGCGGCCGACGACGCTGAGCCTGCAGGCTTCGCGTCCGGGGACGTGGTGGGAGCCTTCTTGAGGAAAGCGGACATGAAGCTCGCCTGCTGCATGGACACACCCTTCTTCGCCATCACCTTCTTCTCCTTCTCCTCGGCCTTCTTCTTCTGCTGCTCCTCCTTCTCCTTCTCCTTAAGCAGGCGGCACTCCTCTTTCTCGGTCTCCTTGCGCGTCTTCTCAAGCGCCTTCTCCTTCTCGCGCTGCTCCCGCTCGATGCGCGCCTGCTCCTCCTTCTCGGCCTTGAGCTGCTCACGTTCCGCCTTGAGCTGCTCCCGTTCGGCGCGCATCTGCTCGCGCTCAGCCTGCATGCGCTCCTTCTCTGCGTTCTGCTCCTCGCGCAGCCGGCGCTCCTCTTCCTTCTTGCGCTGCTTGTCCTCTTTCTCCTCCTGTTTCTTGCGGTACGCTTCGATCTTACTCTCCAGCCGCTCGCGGTCCTTGCCCTCCTTCTCTTCAAGCTTGAGATACTTGTCCTTGAGCACCAGCAGCTGCCGCTCAAACTTGTTGAAGGACTTGACGCTGTCTGCCGTGATAATGTTCTGAATGCACACCATGCGGTCCGAGAGCGCTGCCTGCATCTTGCGGTGAGTCTCCACGAGTTGCCTGCACCGCTCAGGGATATCGGCCATGTCCTTGACCTTCCATCGACGCACGAACTGTCCCGACCGACTTTCTGCGATGTCCGGCCGTGCCTCGACCATCTCCCCGACAGCCTGCACTGCTGCAGCGACCAGCGCCGCGCCGTTGTCCAGCTCCATCTGCTGGGAACCTGCCAGAAGCGAGGCCGAGAGTACCTCGACGGTTTCGTACGCGCCCTCGATCACGCGCGCCACGATCTGGCGAGTCTTAAGCGGCAGCGGCTGGTCCGTTCTTACTGAGAGCGTCGAGCAATCAAACTCGTCGGCGATCTCCGCCGCGCTTGGGCGCAGCGACGGCACAGCGTCGCCGCCGACGCTCAGCCGTGCGAGCCCAGAGAGCTCGCTCCTCAGCACCTCGATGCGCTTCTCCTTCTCAGCCTGACTCAGCTTTTTGGGCGCCGCCGCCTCCTTTGCTGGAGCCTCCTTGGCTCCCGAGGACGCCGCGGCGCCCTGCGCTTCCGACTTTTTCTGCGGGCTCTCCGAGGCCCCATTCCCGGAGCACTCCTCCTCATCGTCCAGAACCATCACTTCATCGCCATCGGTCGTAGCTTGGGCCGCAGCCGCACGGCCCGCCGTCGCCGCTGCGCAGTTTTCCTGTGTTTCTGCGCCAGACCTCGCCTCTGCCCCGTTCGTCTCTACTTCTGCTTCTGCCCCGTCCCCCGTTTTCGTCCCTACCTTCGCGTCGTCAGCCGCCAACGACTCCTTGTCCGCCTTGAAGGCTGCGGCACTAGCCTCCGATTCGCCGTCCTGGGTGTTGGCCGCGGCAAGGTCCTCTACCATGTTGGGCTCCTGCTCCTCCACAGACGCCTGTGTCTTGGCGGGTGACGGGGAAGCCGAAGCCTTGGCTTCCCGGGCGTCAGCAACTTCGTTCAATACCCGTTCCATCTGCGAAGGCACGATCTGTTCCTCTGCATTCGCATCTGGCTCAATAGCCTCGCCGCCCGCGGTCTTGTTCTCAGATTTGTCAGACTTGCATGGAGACACATCCTCAGTCTTCGCCTTCTTGTTCGTGGGAACCTGCCACCGCAAGCATCAGCGGCCATAAAGCCAGCCCGCCGCGGACTGACTCGCTCCCAGTTGTGAACAGACCGCAGGTGGCGGTGGGCTGTACCAGAAAGGCGGCGATGCCACGCCCGGGAGGTGTGGGCGCAGGCGGCGCCTTGCCTGGGCGCCCCCGCTTCTTGGCGCCCGGGAGCGTCGCTGGGGTCTTGGCCGACGCGCCCTTCTCCGACGGGCTTGGAGATTCCTTCTGGTCGACCATGGTGACGTCCTCTAAATTTGACGCCGGGGATACGTCCTCCTTCACGAGGAGCGCGGCGGTGGACATCCCGGCACGGCCGCTCGTCCGCTCTTCAGCCAAGGGGTTTCAGCGCGCAAAGCCCGTCGTACTTTTCGCGGCAAATCGAAAGTGCACGAATTGTCGACTTTTCTCGTTCCGTTGCGCGCTGTAACGGCTGCCGCTCCACGTTTTCCGGCAAGGTCTGGCCTACAGGAAGAAGAACGCTCTCGGCGTGGAGGCAGGTGCCGGCGCCGCTCCGCATCAGTGCAAGGAAGGGCGAGGCTGTGCAATGAACCCCGACGCTCGTTACCACCCATACCACCGTCCGCCGCAGTCTGGTGAGCAGCACGTTGGTCTGCCGTCGCCGTACCGCCCGGAGGCGCATGGTGGCCCGCCGCCTCCGTACCAGCCGCCAGCGCCGGGACAAGATGCAGCGCTTACAACGCCGGGGGGCGATGGTATCGCACCTCGGAAGCCTCGTGTGAGCAGATTTCACGACGCGCCGCCCGCCGGGGAGTTGCCCGCGCAGGGTCAGCGCGCCCCGCTCCCCGAGCACGTGTATCGCCGGGAGCCCTCAGCTGGATGGGACGACGCTCGCCGGCAGCATCGTGACAGCGGCTTCAGTCCCGCGCCGTCGGGAGGTCCCATGCGGAGCGAAGGAGGCTCTTTGACACGTCACGACCTCGCCGCACTACGCATGGCCGAGGAGGTGAGGTCCCGCTGTGCTCGGCCGCTAGAGCGATGCGTCACCGCGCGGGCTGAGTTGCCCCTCAAGCAGCCCTGACACTGACACAGTCTCTCCCCACTCCCTTTAACAGCGACAGCGGCAGCAAGGAGGTGGCGCGCAGCATCACTACCAGGGGATGCCGCCGTACCACCATCTCGCGCCTTCTCAGCACGACCCGCACGGACACGGTGGGCGGTGGGGGGAGGGCTCGCCTCGTGGCCCCCCGCCAGGAAGCTGGGACGGCGATGGGCTGCGCCGACGGCAGAGCGAGGGGTTCAGCGACGGCCACGCCGGTGACCCTGGGCTTGGCACGCCCGGGAGGGTGCTCTGGGGCGGGGACGGCAGGCGCGAGGAGGGCGGCGCGGTCGGCGCTGCCGAGAGGCGCGGCCCGCCGGGGCAGCCGGGGACGCCATCGGCCTACCGCCCCCCACTCGGCGGTGTTGCAAGCAGCCCTCTGCCTGGGGCCCAGCCGTACGCTCCGTCTGGGGAACAGGCCGCGCCTGCGTGGTCGCACGCCGGAGGGGGCTCCGCCATGGTCAGGCACGAGGACGCACACGCGTCCATGCCAGGGGGCGCGCCGCCGGGCTCGTGGGGCGGGCCGCAGGGCGGGGCGCTGGGTGCGGGACACCATCCGATGCACCAGCGTGTCGGGCAGCTGTCGGTGCAGCTTCCCCCGGGTGGCGGCGCGGCCATGCGCAGCCCCGCCGGCGGCTGGGACCACAAACGGGCTGGCGATGCGGGCTCGCCCGTGCGCCCAGGCCCTGGCATGTGGGACGGTGCAACCCACTCACCACGCTACGGGGCGCACCTTCAGTCACCTGCTCCCGGGGGGATCTCGTCGCCGCGCGGCGGCCCGCCTGGGCTGGGGCACGGCTGGGGCCCAGCAGGCGGCATGGGCACGCCGCGATCGGTCCCGGAGACGCCCCGCTACACGCCCACCGGCGTCCCAGAGATCGACCGGCTGGAGGTACAGCTGCGGCAGGCCAAGGATGAGACCCGGGCGGCAGCCGACCGGTCATTTGCGGCGTACCAAGAGCGCCAAGTGATTCCCCGCTGCCAGCCCGGCGTCGGGGGCCACAGCGGAGCGAGGGGCCGCGTCCCTTGCTGCGCATGCGAGTTGGCGCGACCGGCCCTTCTTCTTCAAATCAGCGGAAGTGTGCGTTCTGTATTCTGAATCGGATTCCCGGTCGTGATTTCGCAGGCTGCAGACTTCCGCACCGCGGTCGCCGCGCTCGATGTGCAGCTCGCCGAGACCGCGTACCAGGCTGTGCGCAAGCAAGTGGTCGAACTTATCGTTTGACGGGGGCCCGCTCAAGGACGGCGGTTGCGCACGTTGTCATGGCTGTGGTCGAGGGGGGGTCTATTAATAAACGTCTATTCGCCTCGCAATGGCGACCGGTGCAATCGCAAGAGCAGAAGCAGACGCTCAGCTGGCGCGCTAGACCAGCTGTTCTGCTTCAGTACAGCTATGCTCTTGCCGCATGATTCGAGCTCACTCGGTATCTCCGAATCGTCACGAGCACGTTTGCTCACGTGCGCATGAAGGTTGGCATCGTCATGCCGTCTTGCAGCGTCGATCCAAAGGAGAATTCCGATCGTCTGCTTGCCCCCAGGGACAGCACAGAATTTGCCGTCGACTGCAGCCTCATGTTTTCTCCGCCCGAGGTTCGCAAACCAGGCACACGCAGCGGCCCCAGCTGGGGCTGAGCGCACACTCGCCCCGGCGATGCATCGGCCGGACGCGCTTCTGCCTGGCGCCGTGAGCGCGCAGGGTGCTTGGGAGAATCGAAACCCGCAAACTCGCGCGCGAGACCTGGCGAGGCGGCGACAGCGGCTACGGAGGTTGCGCCCCCACGGTTGAGCTTCCACTGCGGAGACGACGCCGCGAGGAGCCACTGCGGCGACTGCGCCCCCTCCTCATCGTCTGACGCGCCAGCGGCAACCGATGAGAAATCCCGCCGCATTTGGGTCTCCCGTTTCGGCGTCGTGTTCCAGCCTGCGTCTGTCGCGGCGGACTCGGTTTTACTCTTGCCAGCCTGCACGCTGTCCCAAAACGCCGACAGCTGTAAGTCAGGTGCCACATCCCAGTCGTCTTCTCCATCCGAGTGTGTGGTGGCTGTCTTGGTTTGTTCCCATGTGGCCTTCTTCGTTTCCTGCCGCACGAAAGCAGGATGCTCGTGAGAACCTACAAGGGATGCGCTCGAGGAAGAAGAATGAAGACTTGCTTCCGGGTGCCGGGTCTAGGGAGGGCAGGCGCGAACCCGCTTCTTCTTGGAGGCCAGAATCTTGGCGAGGTGTCTCACGGTCCCCTCGCCGCGGGGTGGCGCGCCCAGCGACGCCGCACTCGGCGCGCGGAGCAGGATGCGCGTGGACCCCGTGCCCCGGAGCAGGTCGCGCATCGAGCGCTGCGATTTTCCTGAGTCGGTGACCTGCTCGACGCGCGGGCCGTCACGGTCTGTGGAGCGACGGGCCCGCCTCAGAGGTGGACTGCTCTGCCGCAGCTGCAACCTCGCTGGCGCGGCGCACGGGGGCTGGGGTCCGGGCAGCTGCAACCTCGCTGGCGCGGCGCACGGGACGGGGGTCCGGATAGCTTGCCTGCTCCACGAAGGTGAGGCTCTTCTCAAACGCAAAAACCTCGAACGCCTCAGCTGTTGTTCGACCTACCCCCGGCGTGGCCGGGCCGGTCGGAGCCTCGCGGACGCTCCGTTCGACCAGGTTGATGGTCGACGGCACATCCGACACGTCGGACTCATCCCCGCGGTCCTCGCAGCCGTCGTTGTTGCAGTCCTCCTCGGCAATTCCATCCTCCTCGGCAGCCCCGACTTCCTCGCGGACGAGGGAGAGCTCGAGACTGGCCAAACTGCCCTGAGGCTTGGGGGGCGCGCGGCTGCCCAGCTTGCCGCGGCTTGCGGCTGAAGAGCCGCTACTTGTGCGCGAAATGTTGGAGATGTCAGAAAGAGCTGATCGGTTGCTGCTGCTGCTCTTTCTGCTGGCAATTTCGAAGCTGTGCATGAATTTGTGTGCGACACTGCCTCCAGCGATGGAGCGTCCGCCTGCGAGTTTACGCTCGAGGTTGTGCAGCTCGCTGACCCGATTAAAAAAATAAGCTTTGATGCGGAGCTGCGAATACTCGTTTTTGTTGCCCCCGAGGCGAGCGGGCTTGATTACTCGTGAAAGACGTTGCGTGATGTCTGTCATCGCGGCGAGTAGTGTTGGGTTCAGATACACGCATGCACGGACAAATCCTGCAAAGGTCACGATCTCGAGCTCTTCTGCCTCTTCCCGCTCCCCACTCTCCTCAAACTCGACGACCTCCGCCAGGGTCTTGCGAACGGATGCGAGAATTTTCGAAGAAGACTTCTTGTGCCCCCCCACCACAGTCTGCGGCTTCGCCAAGAGGACAGCGACAAGAAATTTAATGGCCTCTTGAAGCGGGACTGCATCATACAGCATTCCATCTGGGTTCCTGGACGCCTGCATCACGTTGAACCAGAACCGCAGGCGTTCTTCACGTTGTGTCGTGTTACGAAGCATTGCATAGCTCACGAGGAATGAGCGAAAGTCCATCGCCAACCGGGGTTCGTCAATGGAGCCAGTTTGGGCAACAGAATTGAAGAACCATTCAAGCAGAACACGCCCGCTATTTTGGGCGTCCGGCAGTTCCATGGCGTCTCCCAGCCGTTTCATGTCAAGAAAACCCTTCCGACTAATGCGACTGAACGTGCGCACTCCGCCTTTGAGATCCATGGGCCCAAGTTGGAGTAAGTTCGCAAATGTCTGGATGCTCCCGCTCTGGAGTGCTGCTGGTCGGACCCGCCACAGACGCTCCATCATAGGTGTGCTGACAACAGCTGCATTGCGCTTGCTATTCACCGCAAGTCGACCGCCCTTTCGTCCCACATCTTCTTCGTAAAGCTGCGCCGGGGCCGGTGGGCTCAATCGTTGGCTGGGTTGCCATGTCACAGACCGTTGCAAGAGACGCTGGCAGGGGAGGGCGGCGAGAGAGTGACCTCATCTGTCTCGATATCTCCTCCAGGCATTTCTGCCATCATCGATTGCGAGCAGCCCATCCTTGCGGCCAACTCACAGAAACGAGAAAGAGTCGTTGAAGTTGAAGTTTTTATTTTGTCCTTTGTGCTCAGATTCTCTCTCTGTTTGGCCAGATTTGTGAGAAACCCACAGGCACTGCCAGGGACACTCAAGGATGTCACTTTCATCGGCCATACCGGCATCCAGCATTCTTCAGTCTCTGCCAGCACACTGTAGCAGCATCCCAGGACCACCTCATGAAGTGATTCCTCCTCTGATTCCTCCTCTACCACAAACCGCACTTCCGCTGGCTGGCGCCTTCGAGGCGAGCCAAGACAAGCACGACCGTGAACTTGCAGTAGGCGGAGATCGCATCCCAGAATTGGGTCTGCGTACGCCTCTTCAAGACGTGCACAAGAAGACAGAACTCGGAGAACGCCCTGAATTAATTTCGACATCGCAAGTCATCGCCTTTTTGAGAGCACTGAAGAAGACTCAAGAGGCTCCTGGTATGAAGGATACCAGCCATGATGTTCCACTCTTGCTCCGGCCACTCCTCTGGGGAATTTCCATGTTTTCTGTTGCGCCGTTCTATGTTCTTCCTGACGATTTCCCAGGAAGCCTTTGCGCGGGACTTGAGAATGAGGAATGCACTGCTCGCACATATCAATAAAGATAAAGGTTTCCCAACTTGCAGAGTTCTGGGGGTCGGGACTCCTCGCTTTGCTCAACTGGGTTGCTCAGCTTAGCAAAAACTATCCCAAGAGTCGCGTGAATGGACCACTTTTGTTCTGCACCGCTCGCACTTCCGGGTCACCATGCCCTCCCCCTCGACTGTGGCGAGAGTGCAGACGTGATACAGGAGGGCGCATGGGAATGGACGAGAGGGTGGAGAGGCACTGAGAGTGAGAAAAGTTCAGAACCATGAAGAACAGCTAGTGGCGGGTGCGGGGGCAGCGGCGGCAAAAGCCCCGCGCGCCGGCCCCACTACGGAGCCATGGAATTTGAGCCGTTTTCTTTGGCTGACCGTCGGCGGTGAGTCTTCGCAGCACAGTTGCGTCTCTCTGCCGCGTCGTTCTGCTCAGCAGACGCATCGGGTGACGGCGGCATCTACAGTTGAGTAGCGGGACAGCAAAAGCGTTACTGTGTTCAGCACCTCGACACAATCTCTTGCCCGGACATCACTTGCCCGTAGATTCTTGGGACCAGGCTCGCAAACAGGAGGCCTGGTTTCGTCAATATGAAAAGCAGCGTGCCTTCGCGTGCGGGGCAGGGCAGTACCCAGCGGCCCACTCTTTTTGTGAACAATGACAAGTCAAACACGCCGGCACCAGCACCAAAGAAGGGTTGGGCTGCGCCACGGCGTTCGTTCAGCAGTCCCGATGGGTCGAGCTCCCTCGACCTATTCGGTGCCTGCGCGTCTGGGCAGCTTCATCTTGCCAAGGAACTTGTCGCTGCTGGGCAACCGATAGAAGCAAAGGATGCGCAGCGTCGCACTCCTCTCCACTACGCTGTCATGGGAGACCACGTTGAGCTTGTGGAGTACCTCTGTGCGCAAGGGGCGGAACCAACTGTGACAACTCCGAAAGGGATCGCGCCCTTGCACGAGGCTGTTTCCGGCGAAGTGGCGGAAATCTTGGTCCGGCCGCCCGAATCAATCCTGCCTCCGCGCATGGGTCATCTCGCTGGTGTGCACTGACGAACATTATTCCCCATGGTCCTCCATTGGGCGATGGCGGAAGCGCCTGACGTTACTGTTGATGAATGCAGGTACTCTCCGGAGCCGACGTACGGGCGGAAGACGAATGGAAGCAGACAGCATTGCACAAGGCTGCCGAGGGTGGTTTTGACGAGGTGGTGAAGGTTCTCTGCCACTACGGCGCGCTGCTCAACAGTCTCGACGGCCTCGGGCGCACCGCTGTGCATCTTGCAGCCAACCGCGGGAACGTTGGCGCGTTGCGGGAGCTCGCGGCGCACGGCGCAATCATGTCGAGCTACGACCGCGAGCGCCGCACGCCGGAAGATATTGCGCGAGTATTTAATCAGCAGGAGGCACTCAAATTCCTCAAGGAACGTGACGCCCTTGTCGCGTTAGCATTCATTGCGAGCTTGGCAACTGATTACGCAAAATCGCGACCACGCGCAATGCCTTACAGCAGTTGCCTTGACGAAATCTGGCCTTGCTTGGCGCTGAGTTTCACATTGTTGATGCAGGAGTTGAGCGCCGGCAAGGAAGGTGGTACTGACGCCACCTCGGCGGCCTCCGCGGAAGGTGGCGAAGTTTCGCAGAATGCGTGATCCCTTGTTGGCTGCATGTGCTTCGCAAATAATAGCAGAGGGGAAAGTCCAGCTATTGCGCTGGGTCATTGTTTTTCATCGACACAGGAACGCACTCCTCAACTAAGAAGGAAACCTTGGGACAACTGGAGCGGGGCTGCGCTCCGGTGCGAAAGTTTTTGCGTGAATGTTTGTAAGCCCTCAACAGCCAGCACAGGCACGCGGCACAGGCCCTACCATACTACTGCTCAAAGACAGCCAGAAGTGTACGAAGAGCCGTTGAGCACACCACGCACTGGCCGCTGCAGCATGTGCGAATGCACACTTTCGCACCTCTCGATCTAGTGTGGCATGAAGCCGCGGTGTTCCACCTGATCAGGAAGTATCCACTACCTGTCTGCAGGAAGTATCCGCTTGCTGCTTGCTTTTGCTCAACCTCTTCTTTCCCGCAACTCACGCAACTCCTGCAGAGCCCTAGTAATGCCTTCGGGTTTCACCGGCTTGCTGACATGGCAGTCCATTCCTGCCGCCCTGCTGCTAGTCTCATCGTTGGAGTGGTCCCCCTCATCAGCTTGCGTCATGGCCACAATCTGGTACGACAGACCGTCTGCCCGCTGAGTTTCCCACTCCCGGATCCGCTTGGTCGCGTCAAGACCGTCCACAGTCGGCATCTGCCAAGGATACACAACAAATTGAGGCGCGCCAGACCGGCGCTCTGGTTGCGCACAAGCACCCAAATACAAAACGAATGGCACAAGACTGTTTGATAGACTATATCGAGGCAAGCGCATGTAAACCTGCACATCCATGAAAATGATGTCAAAAGCTAGGCCCCCGTTGCTCTGCGACGTGTCAGTCGCTTTCTCAAAGGCCTCCTGTCCGTTTGATGCAACATCGATCACGATTTCCTTGCCAAGTACCTGGCCCCAAGAGAAACGAGATGTTCAGACCTCGTAATGTTGCACACAACAAGTGCGTTCGGTCGAGCTAGAACATCTCAGGGGTAGCTACGCGGAGTGGACCTTGCGCAGCATCATGCCCGCGATCTTCTGGGATGCAATATGGTCATCGGCCACGAGAATGCGACGCACTGACGGTGTCACCGACTCACCCGCAGGCAGAGCCGTCGACGGAGCCGGCTCATGCACGGCCGACCCCGCGAGGTTCTCTGACTTGGCCTCCGCCGGGGAAAGCCCCCGCGGCGATCCCATCGGCGAATTACGTGACGAGGGATTGGTCGATCTACCTCCACGATCCTTTGGAATGCGGGTCTCGACGAGCGCTTCTAGCATTGAACGCAACTCGTTTACCTTCACGGGGCGCACCAGAACGGCCACCTTCGAATCGAGGCGCTTCTGCACTGCTGTCACGTCGTCGCGGTAGCATGTGACGATGAGATTCTTTCTGCCCTGAACAAGATCAGGACGTCGTTCCACGAGGGCTGCATAGACCCCGGCATCAAGCACAAAGGCGCTCCTATGGCCCCGTGCATCGACCTTGCCATCGGCGTGCTCCTGGAGCAGTGTGAAGGCGTTCGAAATCAAGTCGTCCTGGGTGCTCGACAAGTAGTCTTCATTGTTCCGCACTACCAGGCTCCACTTGTTGCATGCAGTCGTCAGAACATCATGGGTCGGGCCATCCGGCAATAGCAGGTGGACCGTTCCACGCAGCCGGTTGTAATCGACCTTGAACGTCGCCGGGGGCTTTGTCTTGGCGGCTTTGAGCTCGACGGTGAAGGTCGCGCCCTTGTTCTCGCCCTCAGAGTGGCAAGAGACCGAGCCGCCCATACCTTCGACGATCTTTTTGCAGATCGCCAGCGCGAGGCCGGTGCCGCCGTGCCGCCGCGCGTAGTGCGAAGAGACCTGCGAGAACGGCTTGAACAAGAGGTCCTTCTTGTCCGGCGCGACACCGCACCCGTTGTCGGACACCTGCCGCGCCACCGCTCTCGCAACGCTCAGCGCCGCACCAAACTGGCGCGCCCGTCGTCCTGGGGATGCAATGTGCGGAGCCGCCCCATAAGCCTCTCGCTCAAACGTTCAGCGCGGGAGTGGATCATCGTGGGGTCGAACCTTGAATGTGATGCTTTCCATGGTCGAATTCATTGGATCCGTCCGCGTTGTGATGCGCAACGTCGCTGTGCAATCCGACACCTAAATTTCCCCACTCAACACAAATTAATGGCATAAAACAATTTGCACGGGCGGCGATGACTGCTACAGCCTGCCTCGAGAGTCGGGCGCAACGTACACGCACGGCACCGGGCGCAAAGATGGAAAATGAGGGACTCGAGCTTGCCCAGCGGTCGGCAAGCTACGCACGGGGGGCTCACATCGTCGCGTGAAAACTTGATCGCATTATCGCACAGGATCATGAGCACCTGATGTGAGGGACAGGAACGTAACCGTCCAGGAAAGCGATGACGAACGGGGGGACTGCAATTCTAGGCTCAACTGTTCCATGCCAAATCGAGCATCGCATCCAGACTTTCCTGGCGGATTCTCGAGGCATCGCCCATGAACCACGACTTGCTTGAAGTGGGAGACCAGATCTCATCGAAAGAAATTATGAAGTCTACGCCGCATTCCTTTGCACGCGTCGCCAGTTGGTCCGACAGCTCAGCGCAGATGCCAGCGAGGGAGAACGGCATGTTCGCCAGCTGCAGCGACGAAACCAGCGCCGATTCTGGATTTTTCAGCTTTTCTTGCTCCTCGGTCTCCAGTTTGGCGTACTCGAGAACCTGGTTGATGATGGAGAGCAAGGCCTCTGCGGACGTTACTGAAGACCGGACGTAGTCCTGCAGCGGTGGCGAAATATCTTCGGCCTCGAGAAGAAGCGAGCTGAAAGCAATCACAGAGTTGAGAGGTGTGCGCAGCTCGTGAGATATATTGGCGAGGAACTGCCGCGAGAGGCGTGAAGAGGCCTCGGCCTCGACAACTGCAGTCTGGAGTGCCTTGTTAACCGCCTCCACATTCACCACCTGCGTGGAGCGCACGTTACGCGTGCTATCAACGCTCTTGCTGGCTTCTGAACGATTGTGGAATACTGAGGTGCTGCATGGGGCCGTGGGCAGCGGAGTGTACCGCAGAGCGGTATTTGCCCTCTTCCGTCTTCAGCTGCGCCATGCGGATGGTGGCAACCTGGCATGCGATTGACATGTCATTTGCCACGAGAGTGAAGATAAGCTTTGTCATTCGAACATATCAGAGTTGATACACGTGAAAATTACATGATGGGCTTGCATATCGAACTAGTGGCCACACACAATTCCGGGCAAGCGGGCCGCTGAACCATGTCAAGGATGCAAAAGTTGCCGGAGAGAAGCACGACCGAATACACATTTTTGGTAATGGTATCCACCGCAACAGCCGCAACCTCATACTGAAAATGGTCTATGAATTGAAACTTCTTCAACATCGCGACCACAGGGAATGCACTCCAGAACAGGTAGGTCAGATATTGCACACCTGGCAACGGCGGAAGGCTCAGAAACAGTTTCAGTGTTTCCTTCCAGCAAGAATCGCGTGAAGTGTCAAGAGGGGTCCGGGCGACGGACCACGCAGGGACTGAATCTCCATAGAGGTTGCCGCGTTTGCGATACTCATGTCTGTCATCGTTGCGATCTTGCCAAATAGGCGGAGCATGCAAAACGTGGATGCAGCCGCGCTGAAGTATCCCAGCGGACTTCTGCCGAAGTACATCTGTACCATGCCCAGGAGGAGCATCGCATAATCCCAGGCCCAGGCGTGAAACACGAGACTCCAACTTGGCACAACACTATCCTGTAATCCGACCACAATCCACGAGGGTTCAGATCAAAATGCTGTTGCAGTAGAAGAGAGGGCTCTGGCGCAGATAATCAAGTCAGTTGCTCAGCTGCAGCGCGGGAGTGCGGGAGGGGCCTCACGGTTCCAGAGCCCCCCAGTGACGCGATAACCAGGATCATCATCGGTGTGGTGTTGCACCACGCAAAAAGTCGGAAGAACTCGGTGTCCTCACCATCCAAATTTACGAAGTGCGGGAAAACGTCCAACGCAGACACAACGTAGGCCGTGCACGCGGCCAGGTTGATGTAGACGACAAAACTGCGGCAACGAAACAAATGTGTGGCTTCAGATGCACATCACTCAGCAATCGGAACACAGGTATGACTTTTGGGGAAACCCTGGGAAGACCCACGGCACCCCTAAACGTGGCATGATGAGGAGCTATTCAAGGCCGGCGCGGGTGGACCTGTTGAGAAACCGCTTCTTTTTCGTGACTTGAAATAGCACGCCACTAGACTGCACCACAATACTGATGGCAAAGATCCCCGCCGCAAGAACCTGCCGTGAGCGCGCCAGAGCCCTCACATTTCGTTTTGGTTGCACGCCAGAGTCAGCACGAGGCCGTGCACACGACGGTTTTGTTGAGCTGCATCGCCGGAGGCTGGGCCGACTACTTGGCTCACAAGCTGACTTCGACACAGCATGCAAGTGATATCCGCGCCATTCACTTACCCCTAGCGCGCCAGACGCTTGGGTGCGGGATTGGGCAACACCTCAATAAACTTGGTCTGCTGAACCACCATGGTCATCTCGTCCTGCTGCTTGACTGGAATGAACCCTGTCAGCTGGTGACTCAACGCCCATACCGCAACTAGTGATAGTGAGAAGGGTATGAAGAGAAACAGCCCCGGGGTCTCCGAGCAGTAGCTGATGAGGAACTGGTGCAGCAGCCCCCGAGGCCGCTCCTCCGGCTCCGGCTCCAGCTCTGGCTCCTCATCCGAGGCGTCCACACTGGTCGCTCTGCTGGCCCGAGAAGTGGCACCACTGCTAGAATAGTACGCCAAGATCTTGTCTGCCGCGGCATCAAGATCCTCCTGCACACTGTTCTGCCTGGCCTGCATGGCGCCGAGGCGACCACTCGGTGTGCTCGGACGTGGTTATTTTTATGATATGCCGCTACAAGTATTATAGAGCGGTCTCGGCATGAAACAGATTATTTTGACCGGTCGAGCGACCTTGTCTATCGGCTGTGAGCGCTCGTATCAAATCAGATGAGAAGGTCAGACGGTGGGTGCACACATAAATTTATACGATGCCTCGCGATTGGCCTCCATGTTCCTAGGACTGCACACCCCTAGAACTGCGGGGGGCTCGCAAAGGCGTCGCCGCCTGGCGTGACGTCTGCGAACGCTGGGTCCGCAAGCCATGCCGAATATTTCTCAAAGGAGCCCCCAAAAGTAGAGGACGAGATGTCCGCCGTGTTCAAGAAGGACAAAGAGTGTGGATTCATCAGGACTCTAGCACAGTGAAAAGCGTAGCTGCTGTCGCACGAGTATCCGCCCGCGTTCCTCCCTCCACCTTGCCCATTTTTCCAAGATGACAGTGCCGCACCCTGCAAGAAATAAGAAGATTATGGCCATTGTTTCTGGATGACGTACTGTAGAAACAGGCAAGATCCAGTCGACCTGATCGTCGGTGAGATGGATGCAAGAATTTCCGATCGAGTCGACCTGCCCACTCTCAGCAGTAACCAGCTCAGTGCCGTGCGCCAGTATCATTATCGCACACTCACGTACAAGAGCGGCCTACGCAGCGCCGCAGACGACTTCGTGGCGTCAGAAGCTGAGAAGTCTCACGCGCAGCAGAAAATTAATACAGCGCGTACCTCGCTCCGAAGCTTTTCTCGAATAGCATACTTGTCCCTCCACAGTCGACCTGGCCGTGGCGTCCATGCTCAGCCCGCCGTTGTCGGGAGGTATTGGCATCATTACCGAGTTCAGCACTAACGATCGCTGCCGTGAAGACCGGGGGTCGGGGGAGGGGCAGGCTGGTGAGATCTAGGAGTTTGGGCGCAGCGGCCCTGAGTTTGGGGGCAGCGGCACTGCAAAGCGTTGCTGTTGCTCATGCATAGATCATGGGCATTGCATGGGGGCGTGTACCGCCAGTGTCAGCAGCGTCTACGACCAAAACCGTCATAGGGGCATCATGGCGGAATGTCTGGCCCCGTGCGCACACCGTCACAGCAGAGCAACACACCCTGGTTCAACTACCCTTGTGCCACGTGAGCGCACCAGCGCAGCCTTCCACTTAGCGCCAGCGTAGGGTCCTGCAGGCGGGCCCTCGGGAAGCGGGCTTTCTCCGTACCTATTTTGGACACTTGTCAGCTCTTCGAACCGCAAAATCGTGCGATGCTTGTCACTTTGCTTGGAAGGAATGATGCAACGCCCTGAAAACGCAGTCCATTAATGCAGGGACTTACCAGCAATTGGAGTGGATCCATTCCTCTCCAAAGTACAGGGCCATGAGGGTTGGAACTGCTCCAGAGGGCTGTACGTACGCCTCTCTCTCGCACAGAACCTTGCCCCCGGACGATTCCACCCAATCGCGAGCTGCACGGGCATGTGACCGCGCCGTTGGCCATACCGTAACAATCACCGCATCTGGGCTGCTGCGGCAGAAAGACAGTGCTGCGGCAGCCTCCCCCGTGGATGCGGCCATCATTTTTGCGCCCTGTGGCAGTCTAGGCTTCGTCAGAGTCGCGGCAGAGTTACTCCCGATCCACGGAATCGAGGCCGGTGAACGCAATGCCCTAGCCGGGCAATTAAGCAGGTTCAGAACAATCAAGCACAGGCCCAGATTCGTGAGACCCGAAGAACTCATGGAGCACTAGGATCCCCATCCGCGCTTGGTTGGCCGGCCGATCAATTTTTTGTCAACGAGGCGGGCCCGTCCGTAACGCAGGACGGGCGCATTCCCGCGCGCGTAGCTTGCGCAGTGGGGCAGGGCGGACGGCCGCTTTCGGCGTGGGCTCGGACAGCATGTCGAATCCTGGCGCCGATCCCGCGCACAATTTCTTTTCGGTGGCGGGAAAGGGGTTAGGAAGCACAAGGCGTCACCTGCACTCGCGCCCCGGGAGCCCGGAGAACGGCCCAGCGCATGGCGCTGGTTCCCCTGCTTCGGGCGCGCAGGCCCGCCAGCGGAGGGCGCGGAGCCCTGATGGGACGTTTTCCCGGTTGCAAAGTAGTACGAGTAGGTCGAGCGCCGCGTCACCGGCTCCAGGCGTGGCGGGTCGGAGAGGAGTGCAGGGCGAGATGTCAGAGTACGAGGGTTACGAGGACGCCATCAAGAACCAGCTTGAATTTCAGGCGGACACCACTCGGATGAATCGTGAGAGGATGGAGAATCTGAGGAGCCAGCTTCGCAAGTTCCAGCAGATCACGACTGACAATGCGCGAGAAATCAAGAGCCTGCGAGCAGAGCGCTTTAAGCAGCTCCAGCACGAAAGCGATGCGAAAGCAGTGGACGTTGTCCCAACGACAGCCAAGGTCTACCTGCCACAGCCAAAGCCAGGGGCATGCATAGGGTGCATGTATTAAGATTTTCACCAGCCCGCACCACCCCCCGGCAGCTCCTGTCTGACTATTCAGCTTGCCGGAGCATCCAACCTCATCCCTCTTTGCAGATGGAAGATCAAATGCGACGGGACTTTGAGATGCGCGCGACAAACGTGCCATTGATGGGCATTGAAGGTGAAATTTACCGCGCGTTTGAGCCGGAATGGTGTTGAGGCGCTAACCCTTGTGTTGTGAATGGCAGTGCATGGGCCGGGCGATGCCGCAGAGGGCAATGATGAAGCGGAGCAGGGAGGTGCGGCTGATGAGGCGCGCAGCCCTGCGGACAGTGACGTGGAAAGCATCACCGAACGGCAAGATGTCTTGGAGGAGAGCGGGTGCGCTCCTCTGGGCCCCGTGCGGGGCTGCTCAGGCCAAGTCCCGTCCATACGCGGCGCACGTTAGCGTGCTAAACACACCCGGCGCGCAGGTTATCGCAACGCGATGAGGTCCCATTGCTACGTGCCAAATCATACCAAGGGTCCGTCTTTGCGCCTCCAGGCGCCCCATTTCCAACCGCACCTCCCTCGTCGATCCCAGAACTTGAGGCTGTCTTCGGGTACTCGGCGCGAGGGTGCAGCCCAAATCCGCGTTGCGTGCTCCTAGCAGCGTTGCCCCGCCAGTAGGCTCGCTTGGAGAGTTGCGCCGATGACCCTGGACGCATGACACCCTGTGGGATGCGTAGGCGGAGCAACAACGTCGCCTGGCTTGCGACGCGAGAGGCTGTGTATCCCGCGGGCGCGGTGGCGGTCGTGTGCTCCCCGGACCCACAGGGCCTGACTGCGCAGCGTTTCTTCTGTGGGCACTCGTACGAGATCGCATCCCTTGCTGTTCACCCTGACGGCGTGACGGTGGCGACGGGTGAGGACGCGGCGGAACCCAGTGTGCTAGTGTGGGGCAGCGAGCCGCGCAAGATGGTCACACTCGCGCCGCCGATACGGGGCCATCACCGGCGCGGTGTGGCGGCGCTTGCCTTTTCCCGTGACGGACGTTTTATTATTTCGGTCGGCCGTGAGCCGAACCACTTGGTTGCTGTCTGCGACTGGCGTCTAGGGACTGTCGTCTGCTCGCAACGCACGGGCGAGCGTTCTGTAATTGCCCTGAGAACGTGCCCGCACGACGGTTCTTTTGTGACTGCCGGGGAGCATACATTGCGCTTTTGGAGCATCGAGATGGGTGTCGGGACTGAGGCCGTGGCTGGGTCGGCGCCCATGTCAGTTTGGAAGCACCAGCTCCGCTCCAAGCGAGGTGTGTTCGGGCGCCACGGCGCCGGCGTTTCCCGGACTCTCCTCTGCATCGACTTTGCGGGACCGGGGATTACCCTAACCGGCGCCAAGGACGGAAACCTTCTGCTGTGGAAGGGCTCGATGCTGACAGCGGTGATCAGCGCGCACCAGGGGCCCCTAATCGCCATTTGGAGCATCCCGGCGGACGGTGTGTCGATGGTGGTCACGGGTGGCAAGGACGGGACCCTGATGCGCTGGACGCTCGACGTGAGCGCACGGATGACTGGCGCCCGCCTTGACCTCGAGAAGGGCGCGGTCCGTGCCGTGTGCTGGCAGGACGACCACTTCCTAGTGGGTACGGCGCAGAGCGAAGTGCTTGTTGTGCCTGCGACCGCTGGGCCCGACCTCGCGGGAGCTTTCACCGTCACGGTCGGACACGCACGGAAGGGGCTCAGGGCGCTGTCGGTGAACCCTCGGAAGCCGTGGGTCGCGATTGGTGGGGGAGACGGCATGGTGATGCTGTTTGACACCGCGTTGGCGCGCAAAATCGGCGCGATTCAGATGCCGCGCGGCGTCACGGCACTTGACTTCTCGCCAGATGGGACGCGGCTCGCCTGCGGGATGGAGCTCGGTGGCGGTGTGGTGCTGATGTACAAAGAGCGTGCAGGCCTTGTAGCGACAAGCTACACATGGGGGCAGGGGTTCAAGGGCCCAATCACCCTCCTTCGCTACGCGCCGTCGGGGGGTCTGGTGGCGCAGGCCACTCAGAACAAAGTGGACGTGCTGAACGCGCAGAACCTCAAAAACAAGGTTGGGAGCTGTCTCGGACACGCCGGGGACGTGAAGCATCTTGACTGGTCCTCGGACTCGAAGCTGCTTGCAACGTGCTCGGATGCGTACGAGCTGCTCTTTTGGGACACCAAGGCCTGCACGCCCGTGCTCGCGTCCTCGGTTGCGTCCTACTTCGACCGCACAGTCACTCCGCACTGGGCGAGCTGGACCTGCAACCTGGGATGGCCCGTCCTGGGGGTCATTGACGCCTCGCAGGACGAGTTGCGGGTGCAGACTCTCGCGTCACGCGCCGGGACCGACGTTGAGCCGCTGATCGCCACTGGCGAGGCCGACGGCTCCGTCCGCCTTTTCTGCTATCCGGCTGCGCAGCACCACGCCGAGGCGCGCGTAGCGCGCGCTCGGCACGTCGGGCCGATCTCGCACGTGGCGTTCCTCCCTGACGATCGGCTGCTCTCCACAGGGCGGCTCGACCACTGCCTTTTCCAGTACCGCCTTGTCCCCGCAGCGGCGCGCCGCGAGCGCGACGCGGGTGGCCAGGAGGTGCACGCGCCCCGGCGCAGCAAGGCGCTGGAGAGGCTCGTGCGGGCGATGGGCCCGGCGCCGCGGGAGCTGCAGATGCGCGTGTCGGCCGCCTCGGAGGTGGAGGAGGGGGAGGCGGACGAGTTCGAGTCTGTCAAGGTGTGCAGCGCCCTCCCGCCAACCCTCGCCCAGACTCCGCCCGCGCTCTCCTGCGCCCACGCGCACCTGCGCGTGGAAGGAGGCGTGGCTGACGCGAGCGAGCGCGCGGGCAGGCCTATCTTATGGCCATCTGTCCGCCGACGGAGCCCCCATCCGGCGGGGAGGAGGCGCGCGACTGGCGCATGCGGCTCGTGCACGTCCAGGGGTTCCCTAGCGTGCTCGGGCGCGGCCGCGCGCTACTGCTTGCCTCCGGGGAGGTGGCGTACGCGGCCGCGACGGTCGTAGTGCTGCAGGGCCGCTCTGGGGCTTCGGACGCGGACGGCGGGCTCCGAGCGCAGCGCTTCTTCACGCGCCATGGGCAGGTGGTGCAGGCGCTGGCGGCACACCCCGACGGCGAGCGCGTCGCGTCGTCGGAAGGCTTCGAGGCCGGCGGCGGGCGCGTCTTCGTGTGGCACGCGGAGAGCCTGACGGTGCTGGCAACCGTCGTCTCGCGCGCGGGCCCTGTTGGAGTGCTCGCCTTCTCGCAGCGGACGGGGTCCAAGCTCCTCACGGTGTGCAACTCCGCAGCACACCACCCGGTGGCGGTGTGGGACTGGCAGAAGCAGGTGCTGCTTGCGGAGGAGGGCGGGGACGAGGCGCTCGAGCACACGATCCTCGACGCGCACTTCTGGCCCAAGGGCCACGGCGTGGGGGGGAAGAGCGCGGACTCGTCCATGGTGACGGCCGGCGTCGCGCATCTCCGGTTCTGGACGCTGCGCGACGGCGGGGTGCTGTCGAACCGCCGCGCCTCGCTCCCGCCCGCCCTGCAGGACCCGCCGCCGACTTTTGTGTGCGTCGCGTGCCTCGAGAACGAGCTGTGCGTCGCAGGCACAGACGCGGGGCTGCTTCTTGTGTGGGCGGGGCCCGTGCTCGTCCGGCAGGTTGCTGCCCACGACGGACCTGCCTTCGCGCTGGCCGTGAACCAGGCGGAGCGCGCGCTGCTCTCTGCCGGCGCCGACGGCGTGCTGCGCCTGTGGGGGTTCGATAGCCTGCAGGCGCGCGGCTCGCTCGATATCGCCCATGTGCTTGCGGGCTCGACGGCGGAGCCGCGTGCAGGGGAGCGCAAGGCGATCGAGAGCATTGAGTGGAGCAGGCGATACCCCGGTGCGCCCAAGAACAGCGTCGTCGTCGCCACGGGCGACGCGGACATCCTCGAGGTCGAATGGGAGGGGGTAGACATCGAGGAGCCGCGAGAGGTCATACTCCACGTCGGCGCGCACGCCGCTGGCCCCGTCACGGCGCTCTGCACGCACCCCGCACAGCGACTCGCGGCCAGCGGGGGCCAGGACGGCACGATCCGGCTCTGGGAGATCGGCGGGCAGAACCTCATGTGCGCCATGCTGCGCGCGCCCGCCGCAGTGCTCGCGCTTGACTTCTCCCCGGGTGAGGGGTCTTTTCTCTGCGCTGGCCTCGCAGACGGCGCCGTCCTTCTGCTCGACGCACTCGCGGTCGCGGCGGAGATGGGCCCGCCGCGGGACTGCATCGCGTCCGGGATCCTGCTGCTCGCCGTGAACGCGACGCGGCCCTCGCGGCGCGGCGAGGGGGCGACGTGCGTGCGCTTCTCCGCTGCGGGCGATGCGCTCGCCGCGGGGTTCACGGACGGGCGGGTCGAGGTGTGGGTGCTCCCCCGCGAGCTGGGCGCGAAGCCGGGGGAGGAGCCGCTGCTTGAAGGCGGGGGGGGGGCGCGTAGCCAAAACGGCCCGTGCGCTGGG
>ENA-UOXV01002567-UOXV01002567.1-marine-metagenome-genome-assembly--contig:-NODE-2567-length-23552-cov-6.685917_pt1 | contig 23552 bp, 16 predicted proteins | sample MGYA00238165_ERZ766961 | MGnify/ENA primary metagenome ERZ766961 (study PRJEB28924, sample SAMN03173240) | marine metagenome | biome: Marine; feature: Water; material: Subsurface seawater | place: North...
GCCGCCCACGTGCGCGCGTCCCGTTAGTGGTGTGGGCCTGGGACCTAGTTGTTATTCGGCTTCTCTGCTGTGGTCTCCCGCCCCCCACCCGTCGCCAGTTTTTCGCTCTGCGATTTGTGACTGTTTGTCACAAAACATATCTGTCTCCTTTGCGGTTTGTTTTTCAGTTTTGCGCTCTGCGACTCTTTTCCTCCCGTGGCGCATTTTTTCTCCGGACCGATTACGGATATTCTTTTGCGGGGTGATCGCGACGGGCCAAATGTTTCTTGATGGTGCAATTTAATATGGAGGCGCAGCAAAAGATTTTTTCATTGAGCTCGCAGAAGCGCCAGAAAATTGACGCAAGCGACGTTTTTTTTTAAAAAACTTGCGGTGACAGCAACATATGGGACGGTAATCGCGGTGTGTGAAACGTGCACTTGGGCTTTGTTGAGAACAAAGCTTTGTCAGGAAAGGTTCGGCTTACTCCAGCCCCGGGGTGGCAATGTATGTCGCGATTCGGAGGAGGACACTCAAAACACACGCAATTGAACCAGAGCATGGATGAGGGGAAGGCATAACAGCAGAGGTTCCTATGCCACCGAAGAATGCGTGCGCTCTCGGCGACGCCGGAAGGCCTCCTACCGCCCTTTGGAGCTTCCATAGTCACCACCTTCAATTCAGATCACAAAGATTTACAAAATCACAAAGAATAAAATGTACAATCTGCCCGGCGAGACATCACAGCCACCCCGGCTGCTTTTTGGCAACGCGCAAGCCTCTGCCCCCCCCCGCCTCATCCATGGTGTTGCTCACGGCGGGCGGCTCGATCCCGAGCGCCCCAGCCTGCGTGGTGGACGAGAGCCCCGCGATCGCGCGCTTCTCCCGGCGGGCGTTCGCTCGATCGATCCGGGCCTTGCGCTCGATCTCGTCGTGGTCTGGCTGGAACTGCGCGCGCCCGAGCTGCGACTGCAGCTTCCGTAGCTCTGCTCGTTGCCGCTCCAACCGCCGACGGATCTGATCCGGCTGCTCAGGATAAGTCGGCAGGACCTTGGACGAGTCTTTTGCGCCGCTCCCGCTCCCACTCCTGCTTCCACTCCCTGTGGCGGAACCCGAGACCGAGCCCGGCACCGACCCTTGCCTTGTTCCCGCGCTGCCAAAGTGCCCCTCACGCGCCGAGACGCGCGAGCTGCACGACTCGTGCGATGCAGTGCGCGCAAGCGCCTCCTCTGACGCCTGCCTCTCAAACGTCTCGGTCGTGTCTTCCTCGATGACCTGGGATAGCTGAGCGCGCCGACCCGCCACGTCAGCCAGACAAACCATCTACCTGAGCCTAACAAACGACGGACAAGGGTGCAGGCTGTCGTGGAGGTTCCGCACTAACCGTGCGCTCGAAGCCTCTCTCACGCTCGTCCTCCGATGAGCTGCTTCCGCCCTCCGCGGCCGACCCTGCAGCGCTGCCCGGAGAAACTGGCTGCCCCATTTCCGTCCCTGTCGCAAACTGCGACGCCAGTGTGGAAGCGTACCCCACCCGCTCGCGCTGCGCCGCGCCGTACAGCTTCTCGCGGATTTCGCCGCGGCGCGCCGCGGCCTCCGCATCCTCGGCCTTCGCGCGCGAGCGTTCCTCGGCCTCCGCGCGCGCGTGCTCTGCAGCCTCTGCGGCCGAGGCATGGAAGCGCGACGCGCTCTGGCGCGCACGCTCCTCTAGACGGTCACGCTCCGCATGCTCCTCCGCCAGCCGCTTCTCCGCGATCTGACGCCACCGCAGCGCGCTTACAAAGTCAGGGGCTTGGATCGCGATGCGAGCGCGCGCCATGGCACATCGCTTCATCGAAATCCGGCCCGACGTACGGTTCGGGACGTGGGGCGTGCCTTCAGCACGCTGAGCAGCTCTTGTCCCTCACGCTCTGTACGATCGATCAGCTCTTGCGCACGCTCCTTCTCCTGCGCGAGCTCCATCGCTGCCAGCGCCGCGGCCTCCCGTGTCTCCTTCTTGTTGCCTGCGACGGCCCACGCGTGCGTCGGACGCCAAAAAGAATACCGAGGCTCGACGAGGACACCGCGGGTTCACGAGCCGACAGCGGATGGGCTTTCGGGGGCGCACCTTTGGTTAAAGCGGCCAGCACGGATTTCTCCATGTCGTTTTTATCAAGAAGTGACTTGACCGCAGCCTTGGCTCCTTTTGTCCCGTTCGACTGCTTGGCTTCGAGGTCGAGCACGTTCGCGACCTGCGGAAAATGTCGGCATTACGTGAGTGAGCACCACGTGAGCGAACCAAGATTCAAAAGACGCGAGCAGCGAAGCGAAAAGCAACTTACCGCCGGAAATTTGACAAAAAAATTGAGGGACTCCTCGCTGCACAAATGAAGTTGCCAGTCGCGCGGAATGTGATCGAGTTCTGAAATCTGCGTGATGACAGACATCTTGTCCGGGTCCTCGACCATCGCGTGAACAGCCTGAACCAGCTTGTCATGCCCAACGGCGCGAGTGATCCAGCCACGCAGCTCTGAATCTTTGGTGCCCATGATCTTGTCTTCCTCTTTTGGGTCATCGATCCCACAGAACCCGCTGGGCTGCAGCTGAAGCGCTACGCCAGCGCGCTTGCACGCCGCTTCCAGCTGCTCTGGAGTGGCGATACCCACCGTGACGATCTGCCAGTCAATACTGTTAGAATCCGACTTTGCTACGAGATATACAGCACATGCTCAGGTGCCACACCGCGCTGGGGTCGCGCGATCGAGATGCACTTGGGAGGTTGATACCTTGGCACAGAGCGCGTCGAAGTCGACGAGCCCGTTTTTGCGCGTGACAACCTTGCCCATCTCGTGGAATAATACACCAGCGCTGCAGCGCTCCGCGTATTGCTTGAGTCGCGTCTCATTCGTGAAACGAAGAGCTTCGTCTTCTGCCACCTTCTCAGCACGTGCCCTCTCGATCGCCGAGTGGAATCCCTGCGCACGGGCACTGTCGCACCATACGCGCTCTCAACCACTTGCCCTCGCCAGAAACCGGTTCCGCAGGAGGGAACAATTCATAGAGGTATTTGACGGGCAAGGAACGTACTGCATGGCTACTTTGGTGCGCATTTTCTTGAGCAAACGGGCGCGCTTTCGCTCTTTGTAGCCAATCATCAACGACTGGATGAGCTGGAGTGCGACGTCAGAAATGATTTGCGCGTCGAGGTCTTGACGTTGTTCAGCAATACGTCGAGGTACGACGCCTGATTTTTTGTTCCAGTACAGCAGCGCATCCATCACCTCAGGGTATGTCACCTGCACCGGGGGTGGCGAGGTTTTTACACGAGCAACCATGAGGTAGCAATCGAGGTGAGAGCAGGAGAGGTATTATGGTTTTAGGGACGCATTCAGAAGAGTCGAGCGTAATTCAGGGGCAGGGCAGAGTCACCTGACCCTCCTTCGACTTGACACGCGAAGACTGCTCTAGGAAAGAGCCAAAGAATGCACGGGCGATAGACACGAGGCGCAACTTCCATGGTTGCTTGGGGTGGCGCATCTTCTGTGCCAACTGCCACTTCTCTTCAAGCTCCTGCTCGTCCATGATCTGCTTGCGCCGCGCTCGCTCTGCCTCGCGGATTTTCGAATTCAGCTGCTCGGTGATGGCCTGTGAGGAAGACTTGGAACTAGTCTTCTTCTTCTTCACTGTTTTGGGCCCGCGCTTTTTCTGGCCCATGTTCCCGCCAGCCACCCACACTTCAGCGGGGCGCCTTGGCCCCTGCCACGCTGCCTCGTCAAGAACCGCTGCACCAAAGTTACCACCCATAACTTCTTCCTCCTCCCATTCATCATAATCATCCTCGTCCTCATCACTGACCTCTTCGGGCAAAAGTTCCATTGGCTCCTCGTCGTCACCAGACGATGAGGTCCCTTTCTTCTTCCATTGACGCATGTGTTCGAGGCGAATTTTACCCCACTCATCTGCGACTTTGTGCAACGTTTTGAATTGATGCATCATCAAGGTGACCATCTCGGTTTCCATGTCATGCAGGCGGTCGTAGATGCTGCTAAAAAATGTAGGCGCATGCTCGAGCTCTTCTCGCATGAGCATTACTCGCTCAAGCTGGTTTCGGATGCAAAGATAGCGCCCGTGGTTAGCCTCTGTACCATAAAAGCCGAGAGGCTCGTCAATATGCGTCATGAGACCCCAGACCTGGCCGATATTGATACAGCCCGTCGCCCGCGTGTCATACCTTTCAACCCAGATGTGGGAAATGTTGGCCAAATTCTCATGCGAAACCAAGATATCCTCAGACTCGTGCACGAAGGAGAAGTTGTTGATGATCATACCGACGAATAAATTGAGCATGGTGAAATTGCAGCCAATAATGAACATCAGGAAAAATGGTGGGGAATAACCAGTGCCACAGTCTCCATATGAGAGTTGTGTTCCATCTGCCAACACAAAGAATTTATCGCAGTTTGGCCATTCCACTTGGGTATCCTCCATCAGCTGGTGCCACTCGTCGCCAAAAAGGATCTGGAACAACGTGAGAAATGCTCTCCAATAAGTCTCAAAGTTGGCTTGTGGGCCTAGACGAGCACCCCAACGCGTGGTACCGAAGGTCTGCACACCAAGAATCGCAAACACCGACATTACGATGAACAAAATCATCACAAGATTGACAACCTGTCCGAGCGAGAGGATAATCGTATCGAAAACCGAGTTGATGAGTTTGTTCGTCACTACTTGTCTTACGAATCGGAAGAGACGTCCGAGACGAAGAACTTGCACCGACCCCCGAAAGCTCTCCAGGTACACGATTGTGACCGCGGTACCAGAGATCAGCGCCATGTCAAACCAGTTCCAATATGATGCAAAGAAGTTTTGCGTCCCGTACGCAATGAATGTCAAAAACACCTCAACCACCATAAAGTAGAAGAAAAAATTGTTTTGAGTGTCCTGGAATGACCTCATAGCCTCATCCTCTCCGTAGTATGAAGCAGCCATGCTCAACACGTTGATGAGGGTGCCTGCTGCAGACGTATACAAAAAGACTTTGTGCGTCACAATTGCGCGTGTTGCTTGAGACACGGGGTGCTGGGGAGGTTTCAGAATCTTCTTGGGCCAATGCTCGCCAACCATTTTCATGATCATGGCATACTTGATGGATTCAGATTGTGCCTCCACTCCCTGCGCGGCATAGAAGCCGTCGACGATGAAGGATACAAAAAGATTGAGGCAGAAGAAGGAACCAAAAAAAATGAAAAGAATCATGAATGAAGAGGCCGGAACAGTGTAATTATGCATCACGGGCTGAATGTTGGGCTTTGACGCCGTGTCTTGAACGAGGATCCACGTTGACACCCACTTCAAAGTGAAAACACGGCAAAGCGTCAAGAACGCACTGTATGCCGAATCGAAGTTCGACATCGGAGACTCCCACGTTCGTTGTTTAAGAACTTCGTCGACGTAAAATAAGCCAGAGCACTCCAACTTGCCCTCATTGAGAGAACCATCGATCGAGCCGTCGGAGCAAGCGAGAAGCTTGTCCTTGAAGAAGGACATCCCAACCACACAAAAACACAGCGTGAAGAGCAGTAAGAAGGAGAGAGCATAGAGGATAGGCATCAATGAGCCACCGAGCGCAGTGATAATTTGGCGGGCACCCTTAGAGCGTCCAAGCAGGCGGATCGGGCGCAGGGCCCGGGCGGACTTGATCATTCGCATGGCATTCTGCCCCAGGTAATTGCCGAGGCCGAGGAGATCTGCCATGGCAAAAACGAGCACAAAGAAGTCGATGCGGTTCCACCCGTCCTCCCAGTACGCAGGGAATCCTTTGTTGAGCGGGCGAAAGAAACCAAACGCCAAAATACGATTCAAAGCCTCTAGTAAGAAGACCCCTGAGAAAATCCAGCTACCCAAGGTCTCGACGGAGGTCGGGAGCGGACCGGGGATCTCTTTTGCAGGTGTAGTCATAGCAAGAAACACTGTAGAGACGATAATCGACGACATCACGACGAACTCAAAAATCATGGACGTGCCAAGTGCAAGGATGAATCGATGAACCGATGTGGTGATCTGGTAGTATCGCATGATGAACCACGGTCCACCGACGGGAGCGACACGCTCTTTCGGCTCCCCGATGAAGTTGTCGACGTACGCAGGTCGTTTGCGCTTCTCAGCAGCAATAAGCATGTGAAGCTGCTCTTCACGCGAAAAGTCTGGTTCGAAGATGTTCAATCTCTTCACGATAGTTGGGTCACGAACAATCATCAGCGCAACATCTAGATCTGCATCGCGCAAACGAGTGGGCAGCCGATCTTGGAAGCCTTCCTGCTTTGCGATGATTTGTATTTCGCCAACCATGCCACCCATTTCAATGCGCTTGAGCAGGGACCGGAGTTCGTCGGCCTTGCGCTCAAAAATCATCCGGTCCAACTCCTTGTCGGGCACAACCAACTCTGCATCACGCCAGAAACACAATTCAGAATGCTTCACGGTACGATGGTACTTGCAATCAACCCTTGGCAGGACAAATAGGGTAGGCGCACTTACTCTTTCTCTTTCTCTCTGGAATCCAGTCCTCCGGGTCATCACCGGGCCATGGGCGGCAACACTTCAAAAACTGCAGACAGCAGCACAGCCGTGCGCGAATTATAGCGCGGATTCGAATGATTCCGAGGGATTTGGCGATCCGCCACATGCGCTTCGGCTGCTTCCAGGCAACAAGTTCCATGAGTTTGGCCTTGGGGACGTGAGCCGCCACAAGTTCCGCATCATCATCAGGTGAAAGTCGCCTGTAAGTGAAAGACTCTTGAGTCGAGGGGACAATTGACCATGATTGAGTCGTTGATAGGTTGGGACGTGCGAGGGGAAGAGAGCAGTGGCAATGTGCAAGGGTAAGAGGGTGATCATGTCGATGAGAATGTACCTGAAGACGTAGTCAACAAGTTTTTGCGAGATGTAGGCAGGTGGAAGCTTTTGGAACTTTGAAATAAGAGATATCGCTTCCTCACGATCTATCATCTTGTCAGCACCCTGGCGTTCGCCCATGAAGTCTAGCACAGAGAAATTAGAGAGAATGATGCCTAGGAAAAGTGTGACGAAAATGTACTGTCCAGCGCAGAACATAATGATGTAGTATGCTGCAATGGCGCCAGCGCCCATGTGGCACTCTTGACACACACCACTCACCATTTCTATGCACTCGTACTCCTCGCATGCGGTGTACATCGCAACGTACATCAAGCCAGACCATGAATCACCAGTGAAAATTTGAAATAGTGTTAGGAAGCCGCGATAAAAGGTGTTGAAGTTTGCATAGTCGTCGTCGAGCTTGCCGCCAAGCAAGCCCTTGCCGACGACGAGCCAAGCCACGAGGAACGCGATAATGACGAGAATCAGATTCATGATAGGGAGAAATGACGACGCTGTTGTGGCAAGCATACGGCCTAGTGGCTTCAAAAAACCGTATTTACAGGCACGCATAATGCGCAGAATAGCCAGCTTGCGCAGCGTCGATGTGTTCTCCGTTGTTGCGCCACAAACCTGTGCCATGAAGGCGAGCGACGTGGGGATCGCGCAGAGTAGGTCAAAAACATGCTGACCTTGTTTCACATACTTATAGAAGGATCCATCACACATAATCTGAATTATGAGTTCGATGAAGAAGGCTAACGAAAACCACTTCTCTATTTCAACCAGAATGTCGTCGATCTCTGGTGTGAAGGCACCAGACAGGCAAATCGCCGCCACATTGGTGAGGATAATTGTAAGCAAGAAATAGCCGTACACTTCGGAACGGAACACGTATGATAGTTTTTCCGAAAGGAGGGCACGTCCTGCAGGTTTCTTGTGCATCATTTTAGCAACATTGAGTGCCTTTGTTCCCTCAGCCGTCCCTGGTTGGTTCGGAATCACCTCCTTCTGGTCCAAGTACTCCATTTTGACATCTTTGCTCTCATCACGCTCCGAGCCTGCTGAGCCTCCATCCAACGTTACATCTGCGGGGCTCGCTGTGTCGGCTTTCTCGTCTAGATCTTCGACTACAGAGCTCCTGCTTCCGTCCCCGGACATGCTTGACGTTGAAGACAACGATCCTTCGCTTTCTTCTTCGTCCTCTTCCGCATCCTCTTCACGCACTTGTGAGAATACGCCCGCTAGAACAGCAACAAAGACGTTGATGATGACTTGTCCCAATAGCAAGGACATTGAAACAAAATAGAAAATGGTGAAGACCAGCCATCCAGGCTCAGATTGATAAGCGGCCCACATGACCTGATACTGTCCATCAGTAGAGAAAGCCTGGAAGAGCGTGATCATTGACGACGCGATATCGTCGAAGGACGTGAAACCGTTATTGGGATTACCGAATGGCACACATCGCTGAAGCGGCCCACAATTGTGGTTCAGCCCATATCGAGCGGAGGAATCCGGTATGATGAGAAATTTTTCGTCCATGTCTTCGCACCATTGCTCCGGTATCTTGAGCTCGAGAGTGTCGGCCCAGACGCAGCGGCGGCGATACGAGCCTTTGTAAGCATTCATCCCAAGAATAGCGAATGCCATGAAGAGGAAAGTCATCAGGCCCACCACCGTGGCCAGCGCATAGAATCCTGTTTCAATAGTTTTGATCACGTGTCCAACACCCTGCCGGAGGTTGAAACCGTTCTCAGTTATTGATCTGTTACGAGTTGACATAGAATAGATCGAGTAACAGCAGCGGCCACGATTAGCACGGAAAATCAGGGGGAAGGAAAGTTGCGACCTTGAAGGTGTCAAGGGCAATCATTGGCTTGAAGACCCGGAACAACCGCAGCGCTCGTACTGTAAAGTCGTACCCCAGCTGCAGGGCCATTAGCTCGAACAAACATCCGACTGACGCAACAAAGTCTAAACGATTGAATATGTCATACCAAAGATACGCGTAAATGTCCCCGTACAGCCCAAAACCAACGGACCAGATTGAAATCTGGACAAAATAAAGGAAGGTTGCTGTGAGTGTGGCCAACCCCTGTATGTAGAACATGAAAGGATCATCCTCTTTCGATACCTGGTCCAGCATGAGGAATGCACAGTGCACCATGGTGACCAAAAGAAAGAAAAAGTCAAACCATCCACTCTTGGTCATCTTGATACACAGCCGCCGAATGGGATGCCCAAGATTGCACCGGAAGATGTTCAATTCGACAACGCCGGTGACCTTGCGCTTGGCGACAGGCACCTTGCAAAAACCACAGCACGCCCGCTCAAACATCTTTTCAACCTCCTCGGATGAGGCAGACGAAGCTGTTCGCTCTCCCTCGCTATAAACTCGTGCAAATTCCTTCGGAGACTTGTATTCGCTTTCTTCTGATTGCACCCGTCCGAATGATTCCAATCGCATTATTTCTTCGCCAAGCATCGTGACACGAGTTGATGGCGGCTGGAGGCGCCGAGCCATGGGATCGTCGCCTTTTTCTGTAGATGGATCCGCGAGTTTCTCACTATCAGCAAGCGGCTCCCCTGGTGGTGTTGCATCAACTCGCCCGCGCCCTAGCCCGCAGCACCCACACAACTTTCGCTTTTGCTTTTGCTTCTGCCCCAGCATGTCTGCAGCCACATCCTTGATATCCCGCTTCTCTTTGACCTTCTTCAAAGAAAAGATACCTGAAATCCTGGCCCGCAGCGCCTCGATGGCAGTCATCCGTGCCCTGGGAATCGAAGCCGACGAGCCCCCCGGACGCGCCCATGCCTGCCCCGGCGCAGTCATGGGCCTATTGCTCCGAGCTGTGAGTGCCTCTCGTACTTCCTCCACGAATGCAGCGCCGTCGAATTGTAGATGCTGCAAAGCCGTCCAACCGGAAGCGCGGTCAGAATGCGACACACACAAATTCTATTGCTGGGACAGAGTTTTTCAGTCAGAACATGCGATGTTTACCTGAATTGCATGTGCGCTCGTACCCGGGTGATGATTTGCATCCTGCTCTAGATTTGATGTCTGCATTTGCCTGCTTGCCATCAAAGCATCCTCAGGGGTCGGTCCTGACCCATCCAACTGGGAAGAGACCTTTGCGTCGAACTTTTCATGCCCTTGTGAGAGCGCAGGACCATCTCGAACCCCATCACTATCTCCTTCAATGTCGTCCAGCAAGTCCCATCGTGAATTGTGCGCCTCTTCCGTACCATGGACTGGCCCCGTAGCAGCTTCGCTGAACTGCAGCTGCTCCCCTGTGACCTCCTCCGCGCTTTCTGACGGAGGTTCACTCGGCTGAGTTTCGTCACCAACTTGGCCCACCTTTGCGCTCATTCTGGATCACTCCGGCGGGCGTGAAGTTCACCAGGTGGACCTCGCAGCCCGCGGCACCCGCCGCCTTCCGCTCCAACCCAACTCCAGTCAGGTTGAACAAGCGCAGGTAAAATGTTTTTAAAACCAACCTCAAAAGTGCAGTATGCCAAAACTCTACTCATGTTGGACCCTTGGAGCCACTGGATATATTAACGCTCTTCGCCCATTCTCGCCCATATGCCCGGAAGGAGTCTCCATTAATTGGCGGGTCGGGGAGAGGCCGTCTGCTGGAACGGCGGGGATCCACAGGCAGGCCGTGGCTCCGTGAGGCCGGATTCGGAGGGTTCCTTTGCTCTAGGGTTCAGAGACGGTCATTCCGACTCGATCTGTGGCGTGATGATGTTGCTGCGAGCCTTACCCGAACCTGGGCCCTAAGAGTTTAGGGGCGGAGCGCCCAGGGATCTACCAGAGCCGCAGCCGTCCCACGGGGCGGCTGCTGGCTGAGGAATGCCTCGTCGTCACTTCAGTATGCGCACTGATGGGCATGGCACAGGGGACAGCCCCCGGCGGGAACACGGTCTCATGTCGCACGTGTTGCGGGCCTCCCGCTGGGTTGGGCTTGGGTTACTGCTGGCGACTCTGGCGCCGCTTCACCATCCCACCGGCGCGGCATTCGCGGCGGCTGATTCGATCACTTCATCAGAGCCGTGTGCCTCTATGAGCACAGCATACGGCTCAGCCCTTTCGCTGATGACGGCGGGAGTGGCGCACACGTTCGCAATCACAGCACGCGACTCCGCAGGGCTTGCGATTCAGGGTTACAGTGGCGCATCATTCGTGGCGCGCCTGTCGCAGGTGCAGCTTTCGCGGACCGCTGTGATCCCGGACAGCGACGACAGCTCACTTTTCGAAGCGTCCGTGTGGACGTCGGCCGGTGGACCCGACGTGCTCTCGATCCGCCTGGCGCAGTGCGGTGGGTTGTGGGCGAGTTACTACGGGGACACCTGGTTCGGCACAGAGATCGCGTCAGGGGTTGACCCGCTTCTTGTCACAAACGCCTCGTCGCTCGACTCCTGGGTGCACGAGTCGTTCTTGGGTTCCGTCAAATGGTCGGGCTATGTCCGCCCCCCGGTTTCAGGGGAGTACACGTTCAGTGCTGCAGCCAGAGGCGCGGCGCACGTGTCCCTACGTGGGCAGACGGTGCTAGACTTGCCCCTGTACTCCAGCGGTGCGCAGGGCGACAAGATTGTACGTGGGACAATCCAGGTGCGCGACGCCCTGTCCATTTCACTTTTCACGAACGGCCCACTTCTGCCGCGGCAGCCATGGACCGCCATGGCGCCCCGCGACTGTGCGAGCGTCTTGGCGAGTGGGGAATGGTTCTCGCCCTAGGACTGTTGGGGATTCCAACGCTGCAGAGGCTCGAACGATGTCTTGCGCGCAGACAGCAGTCTGGGTGTGTGGGTGTGTGTCTGTTGTCACGCCTGCATCAAGATACGAGCTCCGATAGGTGCTGTGCTGACCCTGGTTTGCGTGCGCACAGTTGACGGCAAATGTCATGGAGGACATTCTCATTACCTACAAGTCGGAGACTGGTCCATCAGCATTTTCACTCTACTGGGGTAACAATGCATTCGGGAATGAGCGGACGTCGCTACCCAAGGACACCTTGTGCTTCCCGCGCGGGCACGTCCTGGGTTCTCCATTTGTCGTTTCCGTTCAGGCGGGTGCTGTCAGCCCAGATGGCGTGCAGCTGATCTCTGCACCTGCAGAAGTGCTACGCGGGCAGATTTTCGAGGTGGATTTCTGGGCAGGTGACTCGTACAACAACTCAGTACGGGACGCTGCGACCTCGCTCGCCGTGAGGCTAGACCCTCCGGTGGGCTTGGGTGCAAGTCCCGTGCGGCTCACCACGAGGGAAGGTGTCGCCGAGCGCTTCCTCGAGTACTCTGGCGCGCGACAGGTGGCCGTGGAGCGCACACGTGGCGTTGTTGCGGCTGGGGCTGCACCGACCAGCGCAGGAACGCACACGCTCTTTTCCGCCGTCGCTGTGATCGGTGGGCTGCACGCCACCTACTACGCGGGCGACGCGCCGCTGGCCGGCGGCGCGGCGGTTTCGTCGCGCACTGACGCAACGCTGGACTTTTCTGCGCCTGGAGGTGCAAAGCCGGCGGCGACACTTGGGGATGCTGAGGCGTACTCGGTGAGGTGGACGGGGCTCGTCCGGCCGGCAGCGGCGCAAACATACACTTTTTTCGCAGCCGTCCAGACTGATGCAGAGCGAATTAAGTTGTGGGTCGACAATCAGCTGCTTGTACAGCAATGGCGTTCTCTTGATTCGCTTGAGCGCAGCGGGACAATCTCCTTTGACGCAGCAGACGGGTACTACCAAGTCGCCGTGGTGTATATGCATCCGACTGGGACTGGCGCAGCGCAAGGCGCAGTGCTGTCGTGGGAGGGTGCGTCGCTTTCAAAGGAAGTCATCCCCTCTGACGCACTTTTCCAGGCGCACGAGACGCCGGGGAGTGGCACGCACATCGAAGTGCTCGGCGAAGCTGTGGATCCTTCGCAGTCGCGCGCGAGCGGGGCCTGTCTCACGCTGGCAACCTCAGGAGCGGCGTGCAGCTTCACAATTACGCTCCGGGACAAATATGGCGAGCCTACGGCACCAACTGGTGGCGAGTTGCTTGTATTTGTCGCGAGCGAGGACGCTCAAGAGGCACGGGCGACATCGCCCCCGCTGTGCGACTCCTCAGGGCTCTGCACTGCGTCATTTACGCCACGCGCCGACGACACTCTTCTAGTGTCGGTGCAGCATGGGGTTTCGGGGCAGTGGGCGCATTTGCGCGGAAGCCCTTTCAGCGTTCCCGTTCTGCGAGGCCGCATATCACTTTCTGGGGCATCCGCGCACGGTGAGGGCATTTCGCTCACGACGGCCGGCGCAACTGCAACATTTCTCCTGGTCCTGCGCGACTCATTTGGCGCACGCGCACCCTCTTGGCCTATGCCCGTCTCGGAGCTGCCGCTGGCGCTCGACGTGCTTCCTCTCGGAGGAAAGGCGCGTGGTCGTGTTGCACTTGCGGTACAGATCAGCGAGGCGGCTCCCGGAGCGGCCGCGCTTAGCTTCCGGCTCACGATGTCGGGTTCTTATCTCATTTCGGTGCGAGGCGCTGACGCGCACATTTCTGGGAGCCCCTTTGCGCTACTCTGCGAGCCCGGGGTTGCGCGGCGCGACGCGCGGTACTCGATTGCACTGCTCGCAGCCGTCGCTGGAGAGCCGCTAACCTTCGAGGTCGCAGCCCGTGACGAGTTCGGGAATCGCGGGACGTCGCAGACTCTCCGCGCATTCTCGCGCTCTCCGGGCTCGCGGAACTCCAACGCGACGGTGGTGCCGCTCGGAGATTCGGGGTTCCAAGTGACGGTGCTGGTGACAGGCACTGGCAACTACTCCGTGCAGCTCCGGGCGGACGTTGGATTCGGGCTCGCGGCCACGTACTATGCTGGAGACTTTGTCGAGCGGCGCGCGGCCCGCGTGGACGCCAGCGTGGACTTCAGCAGCAGCTCTGCATCCTTTGTACCGGCTGCCACGCTCACGGCGGCCGCCCAGTACTCAGTGCGCTGGTCAGGGTTGGTCCGCCCGCAGTCCGCGGGAGAATACACCTTCCACGGGCGGGTGTCGAGTGCTTCAGACCGGATGAAGCTGTGGGTTGATAACTCTCTGTTGATCGACCAGTGGGCGTCTCTCGCAGCGACTGAAGCTGCGGCGACGCTCTCTGTCGGCACGGTTGGGCCTCTCCTGGATGTGCTTCTGGAATACAGGCACGAGGCTGGAATCAACGACCAGGGCGCGACTCTTTCGTGGGAGGCTGCTGCGCTCTCCAAGACAGCGATCGGAGCGGCAAATCTAGTTGCGACAGCCGATTTTCTCGACGGCTATCCCCTCGTTGCGACCGCCGGGGCACAGTGTGCAAGTGCGAGCACAGTGCAGGGACTCTCTGCCTCGCTGTGGACGGCCGGAATCCTCTTCTCTTTTTCAGTGCTTTCGCGCGACGCGTTCGGGAACTCTCTGGCGCCGGGCGCGACACTGCCTTATACGTTTGAACTGTCGCCGTTGAGTGGAGATGATGTCACAAAGAATTTGACTGCATTTTCTTACACAGGACTGGATGGGGAGTGGGCCGTTGCTACTACCGCGACGCGCAGCGGGACATACGAAGCAACCGTGCGTATTAGTGGTCTGGCTGGCCTTGCAGCGACTTACTACGCTGACGCATTCTTGCGCACACCTGTTGCAAATAGTTTAGACGCAGTTGTTGACAACGCGTGGGGCGCAAGTGCGCCGCACTCTCTTGTGAACGCGGACTACTTTTCGGCGCGATGGACGGGGATGCTCACGCCCACCGAGTCCGCTGAGTACGTGTTTCACCTCTACGCAGACGACTGTGCGATCCTGTTTCTCTCTGGCGAGGCGCTGCTCGACTCGTGCGTGGCGGGGGTGGGTGTTGCATGCACTGATTGCATGCCGTACCCAGGGCGCTACCGGCGCGCAACTCGCACGCTCACCGCAGGATTGCAGTACGCGATTGATCTCAAGTGTATGGAGACGGTAGGCGATGCAGTCTGCCGTCTTCTTTGGTCGCGCGGGCAGGAAAAAGCGCAGGTGGTCCCTACGACTGTGCTTTCTACACCGCTGGTTGCAAGTGGTGGTTTCTTGGGACCCATCACGGTCAAATCCGCAGTCGTCGCAGCGGGCACGGATTGCGCGGCGGACGGAGCGGGGCTTACAGCTGCGACAAGTGGCGTGCGCAGCTCATTTCGCGTGCTCTGCCGAGACGTTTACGGGAATATCCCGGACGTGTTTGACTCACCAGGGACCACCCTGTTCGGGGCACTGCGCCCGCCGAGCGGAGCAGCTGCCGTACCTGCAACGCTTCTTTACACTGGTGCTGGGCGCTACGAGGGGAGCTACACGGCCGTATTTGCTGCCGAACATGCGCTGCATCTCTCATTACCGACTGCCGGGGGGCTTGCTGCTACCTACTACGACGCCGGTTGCTGTTTTTCGATACCATTTGTGCGTGGGCATCGCATCCCGGACGTCGTCTCAAGCCATGTCTTTGATTCGTAAGCTCCCACTTCACTCCTTCATGTTGTATTGAAATTTCTCGTGCAGTTTGCCAAAGACTCCTCGCATCCCTCAAACCTGTTCAGCAATCTCTAGTGGCTGAAATACTCCCGCATCCTGTGCAGCTCGGATCTCTCGGCCCTGTCTCTCTCGCAACCAGGCAGCACCTTCGGCCTGCGGTGGGATGGGCTGGTCCTCACGCCATCCGCCGGTGAGTATACTTTCTCTGTGAGCAGCGACTCAGCAGACGAGCGTGTCAAGGTCTGGGTCGACAATCAGTTGATCATAGATATGTGGACATCTCTGGGAAGCGCACAGCCGCAGGGTACCATTTCCCTACGTGCCGAATCGCTACATCTGCTTGAACTCGAGTACGCTCAGTACTCAGGCGACGCCTCTCTCAGCTTGGAGTGGGCCTATGGCGCTGCTGCACTGGGTGCGATCCCAACAGGCCGTCTCTACTACGAGTCGCACCTTCTTGACCGTACCGCCGCGCCGATCCCCGTCTCGCCAGGACCCATCTGCGCGGCGCTCTCGACAGCATACGGTGCTGGGCTCTCGCTGGCAACTGCTGCAACGCCCGCTTTCTTCACGGTGCGAGCCAAAGATGCGGCCGGGAATGAGCAGCAAGAGCCTGGGGTCGATGCGGTGATTCGCGTGCAGAGTACAGCAGACCGGAATCTTCGATCTCACTCGGTAGACGGGCTTTCAGCCGGCCTGTTTATTGCGAACTACACGGCGGTATCCGCAGCGGCTGCACGAAACGTACTCGTCTCATTTGCAGCCGCTGGTGGATTGCAGGCCACATACTATGACAGTGCGGCGCTTGCGAGCCCCGTGAGCTCGCGAGTAGATTCGACTGTTGACTTCAGCGCCGCGGCGAGTGACAAGCCTGCTGTCTCGCTGACGGACGGGGATGACTGGGGCGCTCGCTGGGCCGGATTTGTGCGGCCGTCATTTGCGCAGGTGTACACTTTCTTCGGAGAAGTGGTCGGTGCAGGTGAGCGCATTAAACTATGGGTGGACAACTCTCTGATCGTGGATCAGTGGACTAGCCTCGAAGGGCTTGAAAGCAGCGGCACAATTTCCGTTGCATCAGAAAATGGGTATTATGATATTACTGTCGAATACAAGAACACGGACGGGACGCTCAGTGCTGCTGGTGCATCCATTCGCTGGGAGAGCACTGCATATTTCTGGCCATCGCTCCCCAAAGGGGTGATCTCCTCGCGTAACCTCTACCAGGACCTCCCGATTGGCGCCTCTCCCTTCTCGGTCAGCACGGTCTCCTGTGGGGTTTGCACGTGTGGGACGACCTCCACCGCCTCTGGCGACACGCTTTCCCTCATGACAGCCGGAACGGTGCCCGCCTTTACGATCACGGCTCGTGACGCTGCAGGGACGGTTCAGGAAGGTCATGTAGGCTTCGGTGCCTTACTGTCTGGCCCCACCGTTGCAGTCTCAACATTGGACGGTGAAGCCGCCGCTAACATGCCAGTGTTGTGTACGAGCGGTGAGTGCTCTCCGTCGTATAGTGCGGCTGCCGTCACACTATCAGGTTGGTACCTTCTGGCGATCGAGGCTGCTCGCGCTGGCGGGCTGTGGGCGACGTATTACTCCTCGATTCACGCTGGTGTTGTCGGATCGGCGGAGCCTGTCTCTGCGGCAATTCAGGACCAGCCCGAGCCTCTTACTGCGCTTTCGGGAGGCTGGAGCGCACGGTGGGCGGGATTCGTGCGTCCTGAATACTCGGAAGAGTATACCTTCTACGCAACGGCGAGCTGCAGTGAGTACCCGCTCTTCAAGATGGACGGCTTTCGCGTGTATCTTAACGGACTCCTGGCGATTGATCAGTGGGAGAGCTGTTCTGGATTTGCATCTACTGCAGTGGCCCTTATCGCAGAAAGTCTTCATGCACTGCGTGTCGAATTCCGCAACGCGGCGGGGGCCGCTGAGTTCGCGCTGCGATGGTCGAGCAACTCGACTTCGATCGGAGCGATCCCTGCTAGTTCGCTCTACTATGGCTCTGGTCATATAGTAGGAAGCCCTTTCCGCGTCAGCGTGTTGCCTGAAATCGCGAACGCAACCCGCACGGACTTACAGAAGCCAACTTCCAGCGCACGGACTGCGGGGGAGGCAGCCACATTCATTGTGGTAGCGAGGGACCTGTATGGAAACGTCGCGGATGACTCATCCGCTCTAACGATCAACTTTGTGCGGGACGGTGCGCGAAACCTGCGCGCGACGACCCTGCGCGACGGCAAGTACGTGACTGCAGCCTACACGCAGACGAGCGCAGGCTCCGCTCAGCTTGTCGGCACTGTTGCGTCGCTGGGCGGAGGAGAGATTGCAGCTACCTACTACGACGGCCAAGACCTTACCGTCCCTTCGTCAGCACGCGTGGATGCAGCTGTCGACTTTTCTGCCGCTGCGAACGATGTCCTGCCCGCATCGAGTCTCACACCCGACGCAGGATTCAGTGTACGTTGGACAGGCCTCGTCCGCCCGGAGTACGCGCAAGAATACACGTGGTTCGCGGCCTTACAGACTGCCGGAGAGCGCGTCAAGCTCTGGGTGGACAATGAGCTTCTCGTTGACCAGTGGACAAGCCTTGAAGCACTGGAAGGCAGCGGCACGCTTGCCCCGACGGTGGCTGATGGCTACTACGACTTGATGGTCGAATACAAGCACCTTGTTGGGAATTCAACAGCCGCCGGCGTGCAGCTCAAGTGGGAAGGGAATGCAGTCTCGAAGGATGTATTGCCGACGACCCGCATCTACTACCGCCACGAGGCATTTACTCACGACGTCATGCAGATTGCTGGGGCAGCATGTGGCTCGACCTCGACGGTATCAGGATCCGTGCTATCACTAGCCACGGCGGGAATAGCGGCGACCTTCACTGTAACAGCGCGGGACGAGTTCGGCAACGCGCGTGGATGCTACGGTGATCTTGTCGGCGCGTGGGGTGCGGTGCTTGCGCCTGCTTCGGCATCAACTAGTAGCTGCCTTGGTGGGGTACATGTTTTGACCTATCTGCCAGCAGCTCCTGCGGGGACGCACACTCTGAACGTGATGGCGGGAGAAAATGCAGTCGCTGGTTCTCCGTTCTCGGTGACTGTTGTTCCAGGAGACGCGAATGTTTCAACGTCCGTGCTCAGCGGCGAGGAGATGAGTCTTGCCACGGCTGGTGTCGCCGCATCCTTCTCAATCACGGCCAAGGACTTGTACGGCTCTCTCCACACGGCGGCACCAACACGCTGGGTAATGTCAATCGATGGCTCGTCCGTGTTTGGGTCCGTCTCGATTGGTTCCTCGGGCACGCACATTGCGTCATATACGGTCACTTCCTCTGGTCATTACTCAGTTCGCCTCCAGCTGGCTGAGAACACGGGTCTTCTGCTTTCTGTGCACCCTTCTGAGGACCTTTCCAGTCACGTTTTCACAGAGCGTTCAACGAATGTTGATTTCTACGGTACGCCCTCCTCAGCCATTTCAGGTACTTACTTTCTGGCGAGGTGGAACGGAGTAGTGTGGCCAGACTACGCACAGACGTATGATTTCACAGCGGTTCTGTCAGACGTCAGCGATCGTGTCAAGCTCTGGATTGAAAACTCACTTATTATCGACCAGTGGTCGAGCCTCACTTCGCTCACTCCAACTGCGGGAGTGACCTTCGCTTCAGCTGGTGGGCGAGACTTTGCTGTCCAATACCGCCACCACTCAGGCTATGCTGGGCTGCAGGTTCTGTGGGAAAGCGCAGGGACCACTGTGGTGCCACGGCAGCCGATCCCTGCCGATTCTCTGTCATGTTTCCCTGACGCGTCGGCTGCATCCGCAACGTTGCCACTGGTCATAGTGCCTGCAACTGCGACTGGTTCCAGTATCGCCGGCCATGCAGTCTCACTTGGGACGGCCGGCGCAGCCGCAGCCTTCACCATTTCAGCGCGTGACACATTCGGCAATCTTCCTGCAGCCGAAACAGACATCGCAGTGCACCTTAACGCTGACGACCGCTCCTCGCGCTCGGTTCACGGGCTGCTCTACAGATCTTCGAGCGCAGACGCGGCCTTCCCAGGGACTATCGCGGCACCGATGACCGCCGGTGCGTACACCTTTGAGGCGTACCAGGCGGTACCGGGCGGGCTGTTTGCGACCTACTACGCCGCCGCAGACCTGACGAATCCTGTCTCAGCACGCAACGAGGATTCAATTGACTTCTCCGCCGGGGTGGGCGCACTTCCTGCCGCGACCCTCACAGCATCTGCAGCTTACTCGGTCCGATGGACGGGCCTGGTTCGGCCTCCGTACAGTCAGGTCAAAAAATTTGAACACTAATCACCCGTACTCTGTGCATGCTTTGCCTGCACAAGTACCCCTGACCCGAGTTTTCTTCGGTTCATCACAGGAGTACACATTTTTCGTTGCTGTTCATGATGCGAGCGAGCGCATTCGGCTCTGGGTCGACAATTCACTACTGGTGCACCCCGATCTCGCTACTCGCCCTTGACCCAGTCCAGATGCTGCCATCCACCTTAAGACCGATGTATTTCTCATGCCTCCTGCACCTTGCACAGATTGACGAATGGGATTCCCTTACGAGTCTCGAGACCTCCGCTACCATCACGCTGGGAACTGCAAACGGTTACTACCTGGCCCACTTGGAATACAAAGCGCCCTCGGGTGACGCAGCAGCACAAAGTGCTTCGCTCTCGTGGGAAGGTGTCACGTTTGCCAAACACGTTGTCCCTCCTGGTCGTCTGTACCGCCCTTCGTCGCTTGCCCCTCCAGCGTCTGTGTTGATCCGCACGGGCGCACTTTGTGCATCTACGTCGACATTTTCAGCTCCTGCAGCTCTGCAGACGGCACCGTACGCGGCGACATTCACCATTACAGCACGCGACGAGTACGGTAACGTGCTCGATGGTCTTGCTGACGCGGTTCCACTTGCAGTCAAGATGACAGCCGCGTTCGGTGCGTCGGCCATCAATGCGCACGTAGACTCCTTTCCTGCCGCTGTTGAGGGGCCGCGCACGGGAACGACGGCCGAATACACTGCGTCAATTGGCATGACAGTCTCTGGCCGCTACCGCATGCTAGTTGGTGGTCTCTCGGGAACGGGTTTCCTTGGTGTCTACTACAAGGATGCTCGCTGCCGTCATGTGCAGTCTGCGACGGTCGATACATCGATTGACTTTTCATGGGGTGCGGGTCCAGCGGTATCAGGTGGGCCTACAACGCACTTCTGCGTTCGGTGGAGTGGTTTTTTGTACGTGTCAGAGTCACGTGATTATGACTTCCGGCTGGACGTTGATCACAAAGCGTCTGTTGCGATTGGCGGGAGAACTGTGCTGGAGACAGGCACGGATGAGTCTGGCTTCGGTGTGCCCATCCGGAACACAGTTTACTTGGAGCGAAACATCGCACACCACATCAAGGTTGTCCCTTTTGTTCGCCGGCAGGCCCCGCACCTTTCCATGCCGATGCGGTGCGGTGCGGTCCTGACAGCCCTTTGTTACGCCCCCCCCCGGCTCCCTAACCTACACCTGTCCCCCGGGCGCGCAGATCTCGTACTTGTCCGCTGCAGGGGCATCGTGGGCCCGCTTGCAATGGTTGCAAGATGTGGACGCGATCCCGCCCGTTTACTCGGGGTTCTCGTCGCAGTATTTGTACACAGACTTGAGCCTTCTCGGCAATGTCGCAGACCCCTTTGAGATCGAGGTAAACCGCGCAGTCGCTCACGCACATCTCTCTGGGCGTTGAGCATGCAAATTGCTGAGACGCGCTGATGGGCTGCGCAGGTTTCTGCTGGCGCGTGCTGCGGCTCGCGTGCAGCGGCGTTTGGGGCGGGACTCTCCCACTCGGCCGCTGGCTTCCCAACATCCTTCAACATCCGCTGCAAGGATGAGTACAGCAATCCCGTCACATCCGGTGGCGAATCTTTCCAGATCACTGCGTCTGCGAATGCCCTGAAGTTGCGGTCCGTGCGGCCCACAAACACGATCACAGACGTCTCCAACGGCAACTATGACGTATCTTATCAGCTCGATTCGCCGGTTGGTGCGTATTCGTTGCACGTACAGCATATACCGTCCCCCGGTGGTCTCTTTGCAACGTACTATGCGGACGAGACATTCACAACTTTTGTCTCATCTCGATTTGATGCAACCATCGACTGGTTCGGCCCCTGCACAATTTTCGTGTCGAGTATCTCGCAATTCTCTTGCCGCTCTACAGCTTAATCTCCAGTGCCATGAATGCTCCTTTGGCTGAGCAAAGCTCACTTTCTCGGCAGGTCTCACGACATGGGGAATCTCCCGGCCGCTTCACTGCCTGACAACACAGCTTACTCAGCACGCTGGTCCGGATTTGTCCAGCCGCAGTACGCCCAGGTGCGTCTTCGGCCACATCAACCTTCCAGTTTCGATCGTAATTCTAGAGATTCCAGAGAGTACGTTGACTCTTCTCTTCGTGCGCAGGAATACACGTGGTTCGCAGCCGTGAAAGCCGTGCAGGAGCGACTCAAAGTTTGGATCGACAACAGTATCATTATTGACCAGTGGTCGAGCCTTGAAGGCACGGAGACGAGCGGTACATTGATGATTGGAACCGCGGATGCCTATTACGACGTGAGACTGAGTCTGTACTCTTTTGAAATTGTCCCTTTCTTATCGACTTCGATTTTAATCCTATCCTTATCGTCTAACCGATGAGGACTGCTCGTCTGCAGATCTACGTCGAATACAAACATGCAACGGGCTCAGGAAATTCGCAACTCTTCTCACTCTTCTGGCTGGGCGCGAGCGTGACCAAGGAAATTCTGCCGGCTTCACGGCTATATCCGGCTCAACACGTGCTTGGCTCCCCGTTCACGTTAAACCTCGACGACACGTGGACGTCGCTTGGCACTAAGACGGGACAGGTTATCGGTGGCATGCAGGTTACTGTCATTGGTCACGGTTTCGACCCCTACGGCGCATCGCTGTACCGCTGTGTCTTTTCTGAACCTCCAGGGCAGTCCCAGGGCCCGACAGGTTCTCGCACAGTGCAGAATTCCCATCATGCAGACAATCACACTGTCGAGTCCACGCCGGTTGTGCCTATCTCGACAAATCGCCTGGTGTGTGTGATACCTGATTGGGGCGGCGCATCTCGCTCAATAGCCCCAGCTCTCACGATCAAGCGCGAGACCACGCTGGACGCGCGCAATCTCGCTGTTCCACGTGCTGTCTGTTCAGGCGGAGACCGGTCGGGAGCCTCATGCACGGAAGTGTGCACAGTATCGGGCTGTAGCGGATGTGTTGGAGGCACTTGCGTCCGCAACGACAATGCCCTCGTGAGTGTCGAGGCATCGGTCCGCACCGTTACGCGCGGGGCCCAACACTTCACTTATCAGGTGCGTTTGTACTCGCGTTGCCATCATCCCCCTTTGAAGAGCGGTTGCCATTCCGAAGTTTGGTGGTCATTTGCGATTCTTGCCACTGCAGGCTGTCGTGCTGTCTGTTCAGCCTCGGAAGCGACTGCTTCTCGGGAGTGCCCGCATCCTCACCATCACAGGCGTCGGATTCGATGCATCCAGCACCTCCAAGTGCGAATTTTCTGGCGGTGACCAGCTTGGTATACAAACAGCCTTGACAGGGTCTTTCAGCGGAGCACGACAGACAGGTCCCCCACCTTCCGTGGCATGTTATACCAAGCTCATGAGCAGCATTCAGGGGCGATACATCATTTACGTCTTTTGTTTAGTGATGTTAGTGACCCGATCTGATGGCGCCCTGACTCATGGCAGGCATGGGTACGGGCGGCAAACCATCTGGAGTATCCAGGTTCCAGTGCACAGTGCCATCTGCCTGGAAAGGATATGGGGACGCTTCGGTAACAATAAGACGTGCAACCGGTGCCTAAAAGCCCTCACCACCGCAATGTTCAGCGATAATATTATTTTCAGGTAGAATTTTGCAATGCTTTTTTTTGCGCTGAAGGTGGCACACGGCTGCAGACGCTTCAACCGAACCCCCTATCTCCGGCAAGACATGGTGACAGCCCTGTGATCGGTTACCGCACATCTGAAATTCACGTGTTGTGCATTGGCTGCTTCCAAAATGTTTATATTGTGTACAATCATTTCATCATTTTATGCTGAAAGATCATGATCGTGGTGACTGTTGCTCTCTCTCTCTCTCTCTCTCGCTCTCTCTCTCTCTCGCTCTCTCTCTCTCTCTC
>ENA-UOXV01002568-UOXV01002568.1-marine-metagenome-genome-assembly--contig:-NODE-2568-length-23544-cov-5.303589_pt1 | contig 23544 bp, 19 predicted proteins | sample MGYA00238165_ERZ766961 | MGnify/ENA primary metagenome ERZ766961 (study PRJEB28924, sample SAMN03173240) | marine metagenome | biome: Marine; feature: Water; material: Subsurface seawater | place: North...
TATATAGAAGGGCAGCTCAGAACTAGAAGTTGGGAAGACCAAGAAAAAAACACTAAGTATATGACCGAAGTTTTGGTTGATAACATTCAGTTTTTAAGTTCTCCAAACTCTCAAAAGCCAAATGAGACAAGAGTTGTTGGGGAAACCGAAAAAAAATCAGGTACCGAACAAAATGATGATTTACCTTTTTAATAGCCCATAATTGACTATAGTTTAAATGGAACCTCCCCCGGAAAGCTTATTAATAACATTATCATTCTTCAATCCGATATCCATAAACATGATATTGGAACTATTGGGACTTGTCGTTTTATTGGCCTCTTCTGGTCTCATATCTGGTTCTGAGGTTGCTTTTTTTTCACTTACACCTCAAGAAATCGATCAATTAAAAAATAGTGAGAACAAAGGGGATCAAACTACAACAATGCTCTTGGAAAGACCTAAGTTATTGTTAGCCACTATTTTAATTGCCAACAACTTTATTAATATTGCCATAATCATTCTTTCAACTGCTTTAACTACGGCAGTTTTTAATTTTGGGGATCAGGTTTTACTTGGATTTGTTTTTCAGGTCATATTAGTAACCTTTTTGATCCTATTGTTTGGGGAAGTGTTACCGAAAATATATGCTGTAAAAAACCGGATTCAACTTGCTTCGTTTACTTCACTACCGATTTTATGGCTCAGAAAAATATCATACCCAGTAAGCATTCTTTTAGTTAGAGCAACCTCTTTAATTGATAAAAAATTTAAAAGAAAAGTTGATTCTATTTCGGTAGATAATTTGTCACATGCATTGGAGCTAACAACAGATGAAAGTACAGGTGAAGAAGAAAAACGAATTTTAGAAGGAATTGTAAATTTCGGAAATACTGATGTAAAACAAATTATGACATCCCGTGTCGACGTTTTTGCACTGGAGTTAAATGAAAAATATGACTCGGTAAAGTCTCAGATTGTTGAAAGTGGATATTCCAGAATACCTGTTTATCGTGAAAATTTTGATAAAATTGAAGGGATTTTATACGTTAAGGACTTGTTACCTCATCTAGATAAGGACCATTCGTTTGAATGGCAGAAACTTATTCGCCCGCCCTTTTTTGTTCCTGAAAACAAAAAAATCGATGATTTATTAAATGAAATAAAAGAGAAAAAAATTCATTTGGCCATTATTGTAGACGAATATGGCGGAACTTCTGGGATAACTACACTTGAAGATGTGATTGAAGAAATAGTTGGAGATATATCTGCTGAATTTGATGATGATGACATTACTTATTCTAAACTGGATGAACAGAATTACATTTTTGAGGGAAAAACGCTGCTTAAAGACTTTTATAGAATTTCAAATATTCCATTAACCGAAGAAGAAAAGTTTGAAAATAGCAAGGCAGACTCAGATAGCCTCGCTGGTTTTGTGATAGAAATAGCAGGAAGAATCCCAACGAAAGGAGAGAAAATCATATTTGATGGTTTTACATTTCTAATTGAAGCTGCAGATCAACGAAAGATTGACGCAATTAAGGTCACCATCCCACTGATTAAAAAAGAAGAAGAATTAAATGATGTCGAAGATTAATCAATTGATTTCTGTATTCCTTCTCTCGCTTATCATTATTGGCTGTGAAGAAAACCCGATACCAAAGCCATTAGGATATTATCGCATTGACTTTCCTAAAAAAGAATACATCAACTATAATGGTAATTGTCCATATACGTTTGAATTCCCTAAACGTTCTCTATTAAATGACAACATGCCAGGGAAACCTAATTGTTGGATGAACCTTCATTACCCTCAATATCAAGCCACTATTCATTTCACATACAACCCAATCACTAATAACAATTTAGGGAAATACATTGAAGACTCAAGAAAAATGGTAATGGAGCACATTGTAAAAGCGGATGACATTGTCGAAAAGATGGTTGCTAATGATTCAACAGAAGTTTATGGACTTACATATAATTTTTCAGGAAATACTGCAACCATTTATCAGTTCTTCATAACGGATAGTACCAAACACTTTTTAAGGGGTGCAATGTATTTTAATCTACCGCCTAACCCTGATTCATTACAACCTGTAAGTACTTATATTAAAAAAGACTTAGAGCATTTAATTAGCTCTTTTCGCTGGAAGGGGGAGTAAAGCGGTGCAAAGCAAAAATTAACGCTGAAAGCAACAACAAAGCACATAACTGGTGCAAAATCCCCAAATAGATTGGGACATGAAGCAGTAATGTTGTGATGCCCAATCCAAATTGAATTAGCACAAAAATCAACATTAGTCTAATTGATTTTAATTGAAGAGGATCAAATAAACGCTGCATACCTTTTACATAAATTGCAACAACCCAAATAAATATTACAATAGCCAACGTTCTATGAATGAACTGTACACCAGATTTACCCATAATGAAATTCAAAAAAACTGGATCCATCGCAAAAACTGCACTCGATATTAATTCTCCGTCCATAAGTGGCCATGTGTTGTGCACCAAACCTGCTTGCAGACCAGCAACGAAAGCACCATAAACTACCTGAAAAAAGGTCAATCCAAGTAGCCATTTAATCTGCTTTTTAAAGAAAAAGAGTTGTCCAATATTTTCGGTTCGAGGAATGTTAATTTCAAATATTATCCAGAGTATATAGAGGCACGAGATAAAGGCAGTGGTGAGGTGTGCTGCAAGTCGATAATGGCTAACTCTCGGAACGTCTTGTAGGCCGCTTTTTACCATAAACCACCCTAAAAATGCTTGGAATGCACCTAAGGCAAATACGATTAATAATTGCTTTTTTAATTTAGAGCTAAGCCAACCCTTAATTAAAAAGAAAATAAATGGAATAAGAAAAACAACTCCCAGAACACGACCTAATAAGCGATGAATAAATTCCCACCAAAAAATGGACTTATAATCTTCTAATGAAAAATCATAATTCGTTTCTTTAAATTCAGGAAAGTTCTGATAAGCTTCAAAAGATTCTTGCCAAGCTTCTTCGTTTAATGGGGGTACACTTCCAACAACCAAGTGCCAATCAGTCATACTTAAACCAGAATGGGTTAGCCTTGTAATTCCACCAATAGCAACCATCACAAAGACCATAACGGCCCCAACGGCAAGCCAAATAGTAAGTATATTTTTCCTTTCTTTAATTAGTTCCAAGGCGAGGCAAAATTATTCACTCTAACAAGCAAAATAAAAAAATAATGGAATTTAATGTGCTAAGAAAAGTCTAAAAATGTTGGGGAAGGAAACTCGTGTAGAAAAAATATTTTGTTTTTCGCTGTCCTCAACTTCCTCTTTTACTTTTTTGGCAGATTGGAGATCTATTTTTGTAGTTTTAACTCCTTCTGAAGAATTTTCAACAACATTCTCAACTACATCAGTATTTAGTTTTTTTTCATTAGTTCGATTATCTAAAAAGGAACACGACCAAAAAAAAAGAATGCAGACGCAAATACTTAAAAACTTCATCTTAAAAATTTTATTGGCAAAAATAATACTAAGTATGTGAATTCAGAAGCTTTAGCAAAAGTTTAACTATTTTTATTTCAACTGATTAGATAGTAGAATTCGAATGACAGTCAACTAGTCAATAAATTATATTTGCCGCACAGAAAATGAGTAGAGATAATCAGATACCGGAGGCGGAACCTACAGAGGAAATGTCATTTTTAGAACACCTTGAAATTTTAAGGTGGCACATTATGAGAAGTGCAATAGCAATCATAGTGTTTTCCATATTAGCGTTTATAAACAAATCCTTTGTATTTGATACTTTTTTAATGGGGCCTAAAAACCCAGAGTTTCCAACATTTCAATTTTTGTGTAGATTCAGTGAAAGACTTAATGGATTAGTGCCTTCTTTGGTGGGAAAAGAAACGTTGTGTATTGGCCAAAACATGCCCGACCTGCAAAACATACAAATGGCGGGTCAATTTACAACCCACATCATGATTTCCATATTCACAGGATTAATCATCGCATTTCCATATGTGTTTTGGGAAATATGGAGATTTATTAAACCAGGCTTAAAGGATACTGAAACAAAATTTACCCGAGGTTCAGTTTTCTTCACATCACTTCTTTTTATATCTGGGGTTTCATTTGGTTATTTTGTTATCAGCCCGCTTTCTGTAAACTTCTTTTTAAATTATTCGGTAAGCGATCAAGTGCTTAACAATCCAACTTTATCAAACTACATTTCAACAGTTACTACAATAGTTCTGGCTTGTGGTTTTGTATTTCAATTGCCCATAGTGATTTATTTTTTAACCAAAGTTGGGTTAGTTGGCCCCACGTCATTAAGGAAATTCAGAAAACATGCTTTTGTAGGATGTCTTGTTTTATCCGCAATTATAACCCCACCTGATGTTTTTAGCCAATTCTTAGTTACCTTTCCGCTTATAATACTCTACGAAATTAGCATCTACATTTCAGGTAGAGTTGAAAAGAAAGCGCAAGGGTGAAACCAAGAAATACAATTTTTAATATTTTGATTTTCAAAAACATAAATCTTGTTGTACTAACAATCTTTCTTTTATTAGGCTTAACTAGTTCCGGTCAAAAAACAATTGTTCAAGGAAGAGTAATTGATGCTGAAACAAATGAGCCGCTTCCTTTTGTAAATGTTGCCTTCAAAAATTCAAAAATAGGCACTACAACAAACCTCGATGGGTACTATAAAATTGAAACCTATTATAGTACTGACTCAATAACGGCAACATTCGTAGGGTATCTCGCTCAATCATTTGGAGTAAAAAAGGACATTACACAAAACATAAATTTCAAATTAAAAACTGGGCAAATTACTTTAGGAATGGTTGAAGTGCGGCCAGATAAAAAGGCCGTGAACCCAGCAATTACAATCTTAGATCAAGTAATTAAGAACAAAAAAATAAATAATAAAACAAAATTAGATGCTTACCAATATGAGGTTTACAACAAAGTAGAGTTTGACCTTAATAACATAGATGAAAAATTTATGGATAGAAAAGTATGGAAACCATTCAAATTCATTTTTGACAATGTCGATAGCACTGGAGAAAAACCGTTTCTTCCAGTTTTCATGACCGAATCCATGTCAGATTATTACTATACTAGAATACCTAAAAGAAATAAGGAAATAATAAAAGCCGTAAAAGTTTCTGGAATTGAGAATGAAAGCATTCAACAATTTATGGGTGATATGTATCAAAACATCAACGTTTACAACAATTACATCAATTTATTCAACAAAAGTTTTATTAGTCCTGTTGCCAACTTGGCAAAAGCTAGTTACAGATATTACTTGCTTGATAGCGCCATTTTAGAAGACCATAAGTGTTACAAAATCAAGTTTATTCCGAGAAGAAATAATGAACTTAATTTTACTGGTGAAATGTGGATTGCAGACACTTCATACGCTGTGAAAAGTGTAGAGTTGACTGCATCAAAAAGTGCCAACATCAACTTTGTTAAAGAACTCTACATAAAACAAGAATATGGCGAAGTGGAAAATGAAGTTTGGATGCTTACTCAGGATTATCTACTTCTCGATTTCAATTTAGCTGAAACAACCATGGGAATCTATGGCAAAAAGACTTCGACCTATCGTGACTTTACAATTAACAAAGCCAAGGGCGCAGCATTTTTCGCAGAGGGCAGTAATGTAATTGTAAGTGATAGTGCTGATGAATTCACTGATGAGTATTGGAACGAAAACCGGCATTTGGAACTAGGGAAAACTGAAACTCAGGTATATGAAATGGTGGACACACTGAATACTATACCTGCTTTTAGGACATATATTGATGTCATAAAAATTATTACAACAGGTTATAAGGAATTCAAGTACTTTGAAATTGGCCCCTACTTTAATATTTATAGTTTCAACCCAATTGAAGGGCACCGATTTAAAATGGGAGCTCGTACACTCAAAGAATTCAACGAAAAACTTCGGCTTCGTGGATTTTTAGCTTATGGCACCCGAGACACCAAACTAAAATATGGTGCCGGCTTGGATTTATTTCTAAATCGGAAATCTTGGAGTCAAATTCATGTCGATTATAAATACGACATAGAACAACTGGGAACCAGTAATAGCGCCATCGCTCAACAAAACTTATTGACCTCATTGTTCCGTTCTCGCCCTTTGAATCAGCTTAATGCGGTTGAGGAATATGACATAGCTTGGGAGCATTGGTGGCGTGAAGGGTTTTCAAACAAAATAACGCTCAGACATCGGAATCTAAGTTCGGTAAGCGATGGGTTAAAATTTGAAGAAATTAACGACAATAATGAAATAGTAGAACAGGAGTATTTAAAATTCTCTGAAATTGAAGTGGCATTTCGCATTGGATTTAGAGAAAAGTACTTACTTGGTGCCTTTGATAGGTATAGTTTAAACAGTGAGTACCCCATTTTTGGCGTTACTGGCACATTTGCTTTAAAAGGGGTTTTAGGTAGTGAATACGACTATCAAAAAGTATTTGTATTTATGACTGATAAGATTTTCATTAATCCCTTCGGGTATACGAATCTCATTATTGGAGCGGGTAAAATATGGGGAGCAGTTCCTTTTCCTGTTCTAGAGTTGCATAATGGAAACGAAACTTTCTTTTTTGATGATTATGCATTTAACCTAATGAACTACCTAGAATATGCAAGTGATGAATGGGTTGAAGTTGCACTAACACATCATTTTAACGGCATTTTTTTGAATAGAATTCCATTATTAAAAAAATTACACTGGCGTGAAGTGGTATCTGTTAGAGGAGTTGCTGGTCGTTTATCACAATTAAATAAAGAACAAATAATTTTTCCAACAAGTTTGTCTGGCTTACCAAAACCATACGTAGAAATGAGTGCGGGGGTAGAAAATATATTTAAAATAATTAGAGTTGATGCTATGTGGCGATTGACTAATTTGTCAAAAAACGATAAAAGTGCAGTAAGAAACTTTGGACTTGCTGTTTCGTTGAACTTCTCGTTTTAATATTGTACCATGAAGTTACACGCCGAAGACTTAGTAAAAAAATATCGAAGCCGTACTGTAGTTAAAGGTGTATCTGTAGAGGTAAACCAAGGAGAAATCGTTGGGCTATTAGGGCCAAACGGAGCTGGAAAAACGACTTCATTTTATATGATTGTAGGTTTAATCAAACCAAACGGTGGCCAGATATTTTTGGACAGTCAGAACATAACAAAAATGCCAATGTACAAACGAGCACAGCTTGGCATTGGATATTTACCCCAAGAAGCTAGCGTATTCAGAAAGCTTACTGTAGAAGATAACATTAAAGCCGTATTGGAAATGACTAAACTTTCCAAGAAAGAACAAAGTGAAAAACTGGAGAAATTAATTGATGAGTTTTCTCTTGGCCACGTAAGAACTAATAGGGGGGATTTGCTATCTGGTGGTGAGAGAAGAAGAACCGAAATTGCCCGCGCCTTGGCGGTTGACCCTCATTTCATCTTATTGGATGAGCCTTTTGCTGGTGTTGATCCAATAGCTGTTGAAGACATTCAAAGAATTGTATTTAGACTGAAACAAAAAAACATTGGAATTCTGATTACAGACCATAATGTAAATGAAACCCTTTCTATTACCGACAGAGCTTACTTGCTTTTTGAAGGAAACATTCTAAAAGCAGGCACAGCTGAAGAACTTGCCAATGATGAGCAAGTTCGCAGAGTTTATTTAGGTCAACACTTTGAATTGAAGCGAAAAGTTTAATTCAAAAATTATTTCTGAAGTTCAATTCTATTTTCTAATATTGGACTAATGAAAATTTTAGTTGTAGAAGACGAACAAAATGTTTCTTCCTTTATTAAAAGAGGGTTAGAAGAGCAAGGACATCAGGTTACGCAAGCTTTTGACGGGCTAATTGGTTTAAGACTTGCAAAAGATGATGAATTCGACATCAATATATTAGATGTTATTATGCCTGGAATGAATGGCATTGAACTTTGCGCTGTACTAAAAAACAAACATCAAATAACTTCACCAATATTAATGCTTACTGCACTTGGCTCTACTGAAGACATTGTCACTGGACTTGAAACTGGAGCTGACGACTACCTTACTAAGCCTTTCAAATTCAACGAATTACTAGCAAGGATTAATGCCCTTGTAAGAAGATCAGAAAAAAACAATAAAAGTGTCACCAGTGTTTTTCAAGTCCAAGATCTTGAAATGAATTTAGTTTCGAAAGAAGTATTTCGAGATGGAAAAGAAATCTTATTAACAGCCAGAGAATTTCGATTGTTGGAATACTTACTATTAAACAAAAATAGAGTGGTTTCTAGAACTGCCATTCTAGAAAATGTATGGGAAGTAGATTTTGATTTAGGTACAAATATAATAGACGTTTACATCAGTTATTTAAGAAATAAAATAGAAAAGGGTTTTTCCTCAAAAATTATCAAAACAGTTGTTGGTATGGGCTATATAATTAAAGATTAAAGCATGAAGATTAGCTCTCGGCTTTCGCTTACATTTTCCATTATTGCCAGTATTATTTTTGTTGGATCAGGTCTGATCGTATTCTTCTTTTCGGCTTATTTTCAAGAAGAAGATTTTCAAGAAAGGCTCAAAGGTAGAGTTGAAATTACTGAAAAAATATTTTTGGAACAGGAGAACTTCGCCCCGCAAGAGTTTGAAAAAATAAAAGAACAATTTCTTCATACTCTTCCACAAGAAACAGAAGAAGTTACTGAAATATTACCAAACAAAACTCCGATTTTTAAATATAGTTACCCCGATGCTGTTAGAGAAAAAATCATTGAAAACGAAGTTCTAGATTTTACAGACTCTGACATCCAAGGAAGAAGTAAAGTATTTCATGTTAAAGGGCATGATTACCTAATAATTGTTACTGCAGTAGACGAAGTGGGAATTCACTATTTGTCCTATTTAAGAATAATCATTTTAGTATTATTTACCATTGGGATTCCTTTACTTTTTGCTGGTAGTTTTATTATCTCAAACCAAGCCCTAAAACCTCTTTCGAAAAAAATTGAACAAGCTAATACGATTGGAGCATCGAACTTATATCAAAGATTGGAAGTATATAATGCCAATGATGAAATTGGAAAGTTGGCCATTGCTTTTAATAAATTGCTTGACCGATTAGAAGATTCTTTTGAATCTCAAAAATCATTCATCAGAAATGCATCTCACGAAATTAGAAACCCGCTAACTGCTATTATGGGTGAAGCAGAAATAGCAACAAGTAAGTCCAGGTCTAACCAAGAATATGTCGAGTCATTAACCATAGTTTTGAAAGAAGCCGAAACTCTTAATTCGACAGTAACGAATCTTCTTCAGCTATCAAAAGTTACTGCTGAAGAAGGAAATGTAAAACACAATTCAATTGATTTGGTGTCTTTTTTAAATGAAATAATTGAGAGTTATTATTTTATTAATCCAGACAACAAATTGATCAATAATTCCTTGAATTCAAAACCTGTATTTATTTCTGGAAACAATAATTTACTTAAAACAGCTATACTAAATGTAATTGACAATGCATGTAAATTCTCTTCTAATCAAAAAGTTGACATAAACATAGAAAAGAAAAATGATGCTGTAATTCTCAAAATTAAAGACCAAGGAATAGGAATTCCAGAAAAGGAAATAAAAAAAATACTAACTCCTTTTTATCGAGGAGAAAATGCACTAAGCATCAAAGGCTCGGGTATTGGACTATCGCTTAGTGCTAAAATAATAGAATTGCACCATGGAACAATAAGTATCAGTTCAGAATTAAAAAAAGGAACTGAGGTAACTGTTAAGATTCCTCAAAAAACTACATAAACCAACATTCTAATCTCGTTTTAATCTTTTATTAATTTATCTCTAATTTGAACCTTTCATTCTTGCATTTGTAAAATTTGCAATGTCTGATTAAAGAAAACTATATGTTAAACTGGTGAAATCGGAGCTAAATTAAATAACGAGAATTTATGACGGATGATTCACTTACTCCCACTAAAAGATTTTGGCGACTCATTAAACCCGACAGTAAGGAAATTAGAAATATTCATGCTTATGCCATTTTTAATGGTTTGATTAGCCTCTCTCTTCCATTAGGAATTCAGTCAATAATAAACCTAATTCAAGGTGGTCAAATAAGTACTTCTTGGATTGTGCTTGTGGTTTTAGTTGTTTGCGGCATTGGGATCTCTGGTGTACTTCAAATATATCAACTAAGAATTTCTGAAAATATTCAACAAAAAATATTTACTCGGGCCGCATTCGAATTTACATACCGTATTCCAAGAATAAAAATGGAGGCTCTTTATAAGCATTATGCTCCAGAGTTGATGAATCGTTTTTTTGATATTGTGTCTATACAAAAAGGATTATCAAAAATATTGATTGATCTCTCAACAACCACCTTCGCCATACTTTTTAGTATGATCTTGCTTTCGTTTTACCATCCCTTTTTTATAATCTTTAGTTTTTTACTTGTTACTGTAATTGCCATAATCGTTCGTTTTGTAGCCCAACGTGGAATGAATACCAGCCTCAAAGAATCTATTTTTAAATATAAAGTAGCTCATTGGTTAGAAGAATTATCAAGAACCTATTCCACTTTTAAACTTGCTGGCTTGTCTGATTTGCCATTAAAACAAACGGACCAATATGTTGGGAAGTATCTAACGGCACGAGAGGATCATTTTAAAGCACTTGTTCAGCAATATTACCTGATGGTGGGCTTTAAAATACTAGTTGCGGCAGGCCTGTTGGGCATTGGTGGTATGTTGGTAATTAATCAGCAAATGAATATTGGACAGTTTGTAGCTGCTGAAATAATAATTTTAGTTGTGTTACATAATATTGAAAAGCTAATTACCAATATTGAATCTATTTATGACATACTTACATCTTTGGAAAAAGTGGGGTACGTCACCGATATGGAATTAGAACGTCAAACAGGCGTTGAATTAGTTGATTACAAAAAAGGAATTGAGCTAGAATTCACCAACGTGAGTTTCAATTATCCTAATGCAAAAAGAAAAATATTGAATGATGTTTCATTTGTAATAAATAGTGGAGAACGATGTGTAATTACAGGTGCAAATGGTTCGGGAAAAAGCAGTATGCTTAAGATTATGGCAGGGCTTTACGACATGCAAGAAGGAGTAATTTCTTATAATGGAATGGTGATAGGAAACTTGTCTTTAGATTCCTTAAGGGCGGCAATTGGTGATCAAATATCTATGGAAAGGCTTTTTGAAGCTTCTGTATTAGATAATATTACCTTAGGAAAAGAAAGCACAAGTTTTGAAAACGTTCAATGGGCAGTTGAAAATTTAGGTTTAACTGAGTTCATAAAATCATTACCAGAAGGTTATAACACCGTTTTGAATGCCCAAGGAACCAAGCTCCCGGAAAACATCGTGGTTAAATTACTATTAGCCAGAAGTATTGCAAACAAACCAAAACTGCTATTACTTGAAAATACTTTCGAACAATTAGATGATAAGGAATGTCATAGAATAATTGATTTCTTGACCGCTCCAGAAAATCAATGGACCCTAATCGCAGTTTCTTCCAATGAGTATTTATCAAAATGTTCTACAAAAATTATAGAATTGGCTGAGGGTAAAGTAGCCAAAATAGAAAGTCGTGATGAGACTTTGAATAATAACAACTCAAATAACAATCTCCATGCTTAATATTTCTCCTGATAAAATCGATTCATACATTAAAATAGAGAAATACAATTCTCTTTTTAAAACCGAAAGTTTAAAGTCTGGCAGAGTAGTTTTAAACCTAATAATAACTTTTTTCATTGCCGGGCTGATAATCATGCTTTTACCTTGGACTCAAAATATAAATTCTAAGGGCGCTGTGACCACGCTTCGTCCAGAACAAAGACCACAATCCATTCATTCTGCCATATCTGGAAGAATAGAGAAGTGGTATGTTCAAGAAGGCGATTTTGTAAATAAAGGAGATACCGTTCTGTTTATTTCAGAAATTAAAAACGAATACTTAGATCCAAATCTTGTAGGAAATACAAAAGATCAGGTGAGCGCCAAAGAGATGTCAGTTAACTCATACATGGAAAAAGTAAAATCGCTTGACAATCAAATCGATGCTTTAATAAAAACAAGTGAATTGAAATGGAGTCAAGCTCAAAACCAACTCAAACAAGCTGAATTAATGGTTATTAGTGACAGCATTTATTTTGGGGCCAGTAAAACTAATTATGAAATAGCACAAACCCAATATAACAGGATAAAAAAATTGTATGACGATGGCTTAAAATCGCTAACCGCATTAGAACAAAAGAAACAATCGTTGCAGAAAACTCAATCTGAAATGATTTCTGCCGAAAATAAATTGCTAACCAGTAAAAACAAAGTGGTGAATGCTCAAATAGAACAAACATCACTTCAGGCCCAATATCGTGAAAAAATATTCAAAACCGAAGCAGATAAATACACTACTCTATCTAACCTCGCAAATGCTGAAGGTGGAGTAACTAAACTGCAAAACTTATTGGCAAATTATTCTTTGAGGTCAGGTATGTATTATATCACCGCACCTCAAAACGGCTATGTTTCTAAAGCCATGCAATCTGGCATTGGCGAAACAATAAAGCAAGGAGATGAAATTATTAGCATTATGCCTTCCAAATATGACCTTGCAATTGCGATGTATGTAAAACCAATTGATTTACCCCTCTTAGAAAAAGGACAGCTTACCCGAATACAATTTGATGGCTGGCCAGCAATTGTTTTTTCAGGTTGGCCAAATACAAGTCAAGGTACTTTCGGAGGAAAGGTTTACGCCATCGACAATTTTATTAGCAGCAACGGTATGTATAGAATTTTTGTTGAACCTGACACCAACGATCATCCTTGGCCTGAAGCACTTCGAGTAGGTGCTGGTACAAGAAATATGATTTTACTTAAAGATGTTCCAATTTGGTACGAACTATGGAGAAAAATAAATGGTTTTCCTCCAGATTATTATAAGCCTTATGCAGAAAAAAAATAAAATGAAAATCTGGCTTCTTCTTTTTGCCTTGCTATTTTGGATAGAAAATGCTGACTCTCAAGATTCTAGCAAGACTATTTTTACTTATCAAGAATTTATAGATATTGTAACTGAACACCACCCTTTATCTAAGTCTGCAGACATTGAGCTATCAAAAGGTGATGCAAATTTACTCTATGCGAAAGGGGCGTTTGACCCTGTTTTGTTTTCTGAAATAAATCAAAAATATTTCGATGGTACACAGTATTATAATAAAATGAACAGTGGGCTTAAAATTCCCACCTGGTTTGGAATGCAATTTACTGGTGGTTATGAGCAAAACCAAGGAGCCTATTTAAATCCCGAAAGCGTAAATCCAAATGCAGGACTCATTTACGCAGGAGTATCACTTTCTGTGGGTCAAGGTTTAATGATCGATAAAAGAAGGGCCGAGCTAAAGAAGGCTCATTTAGTAAAACAAAATGCTGTTACTGAAAAACAAATAGCACTAAATAATTTGATTTACGAAGCCGGAGTTTCCTACTGGCATTGGTTTAAATCTTATCACTCCTTATTAGTTTATGAAAATGCCCAGAAATTGGCAAAAGAAAGATTTAATGCGGTTAGGCAAGAAGCATTACTCGGGGACAGACCTTTTGTCGACACTCTTGAAGCAGGTATTCAGGTCCAAAATAGGATATTAGGTGTGCAACAATTAAAACTTGAATTTAAAAATCAGTCGGGTCTATTAGCCATCTATTTATGGGAAAATGGAGTTATTCCATTAGAGCTTAAAAGTGATGTTATTCCTGAGTCCCAAGATTTTGACTTAGCAGACAATATTCAGTTGGAAAAACTTCAAGATTCACTTCTTAATACTCACCCTTTATTAAATCAACAACAAAATAAAATTAGTCAACTTGAAGTTGAACAAAAATGGAAAAAAGAACAACTAAAACCAATTGTAAATTTAAAATACAACCCAATAGTTGAGCCAGTTGGAGATGAAGTGTTTTCTAATTATTCGATTAACAACTACACATGGGGAATAGGTGTAAAGATGCCAATTTTACTCAGAAAAGAGAGGGGCAATTTAAAACTAACCAACCTCCAAATTCAAGAATCAAATCTTCAATTAGCAAATAAGCGAGCTATTCTCCAATACAAACAAGACTATTCCTTTAACAATTGGAAAACTTCTATTGAGCAAATCAACTTGTACTCAAAAACTACAGAAGACTATTTAAACTTACTAAAAGCTGAACGACAATTATTTAATGAAGGTGAGAGCTCTTTATTTATGGTAAATTCAAGGGAAGTGGGCTATATACAAACTGAATTAAAATTAATCGACCTTTTAGTAAAAAATAGAAAAGCCAAATTGAGTGCAGAATTTGCCTATGGTCAGTTGTTTGCTTATTAATTTTATTAATTAACCTCGAATTGGTTACTTTCTAATCTCATTTTAATGTCTGCCTAATATCTTTCTAATTCGCTTTAGACACTATTGTATTCCTAAAAAAATCTATGATGAGTAGCGCAAATTCAAAACAAGGTCTATTTTCAACCATTAAACAAGACTTACCTGCAAGTGTTGTTGTGTTTTTTGTTGCCGTTCCCCTTTGTTTAGGAATTGCTTTAGCAAGTGGCGCGCCCTTGTTTTCTGGTCTTATTTCCGGAATTATTGGTGGAATTATCGTCGGAGCATTAAGTAATTCAGCTCTAGGTGTTAGTGGGCCAGCTGCCGGTTTAGCCGTTATTGTCCTTACTTCAATCCAGTCATTAGGTGCTTTCGACATTTTCTTATTGGCGGTTGTGCTGTCCGGTGGAATTCAAATCATATTGGGATTAATCAAAGGAGGAATTGTAGGTTATTATTTTCCTTCATCAGTAATTAAAGGTATGCTAACGGGAATCGGAATTATTATTATTCTGAAACAAATACCCCATGCTTTAGGTTATGATGGCGATTACGAAGGAGACATGGACTTTTGGCAACCTGATGGCGAAAACACGTTTACAGAGTTGTTTCACATGATCGATTATATTACTCCTGGGGCTGTAGCTGTGAGCCTTCTATCAATGGGTATTCTTCTTTTATGGGAAATTTACTTGGTAAAAAAGAACAAGATTTTCAAACTTATTCAAGGGCCTTTAGTTGCGGTTGCGGCAGGTATATTCTACCAGTCAATCACCTCAACATACTTTCCTGGTTATGCCATTCAACCTCAACATTTGGTAACCGTACCAGTAGCGGGTGACTTTTCAGAATTTTTGAGCCAATTTACCCTCCCAAATTTTACAGCTATTGGCAATTATGATGTATGGATAATTGCTTTTACCATAGCCGTAGTAGGAAGTTTAGAAACATTATTGAGCGTTGAAGCAACTGATAAACTTGACCCACAAAAAAGAATTACCAACACCGACAGGGAATTATTAGCTCAAGGAGCAGGAAACATATTTTCTGGACTCATTGGTGGCCTACCAATCACACAAGTTATTGTAAGAAGTTCTGCCAACATACAATCAGGAGGGCAAAGTAAAATGTCTGCAATACTTCACGGTGTATTCCTCCTTTCGTGTGTTGCTTTAATTCCGTTTGTTTTAAACATGGTTCCTTTAGCTGTACTAGCTTGTATTCTATTTATGGTAGGCTATAAACTGGCTAAACCAAGCCTGTTCAAACAAATGTATAAGTTAGGTTGGAACCAATTTCTCCCATTCATTATCACTCTTTTAGGTATTGTTTTCACTGATTTGCTCAAAGGAATTAGTTTAGGGGTTATTGTATCGCTAATTATTTTCTTGAGAAAGAGCTTCCAAAACTCTCACTTTTTACATCAAGAATTCGTTGATGAAGGTCATCATATTATAAATATGACCCTTGCCGAAGAAGTTTCCTTTTTAAATAAAAGTGCGATTCTTAAAGCCCTTACTCAAATTCCAAGTGATTCTCAATTAACCATTGACATGAGAAACTCAACTAGTATAGATTATGATGTTTTAGAGATAATTGATAATTTTAAGAGTACTTCGCACCTTAAAAATATTAGAGTTAAGTTAATAGATCGGGGTGAATTAGAAACCGTGGATTACTAACTCTGATAATCTTTTCTGGTTGTCTAAAATAATTCATTGAATACTCATCTAAACTAGCGTTTAGTCAAAATGTAAACCTCATTTTGCGAAAATCAGCTATATAATTTATATTCGTAAAAATAAAAAATTGACTGAATGATAATATACGATTCCAAGAAATGGAATAATCTTGGAAAAACAATCTTCAAAACTTATAGTGAGAGCTATAACCAGCAGCAGCTGGCTAAGTTTGTTATTATAGTTTCAGTATATACAACTATCATTACGTACATCAACATGCACTGGCTAAATCATTGGCTAACTATTGATAGCATGTATTTCAGTATGCTTGGTTTTGTACTCTCATTATTCTTAGTGTTTCGATTAAACTCAGCCTATGACCGATGGTGGGAAGGGAGAAAGGCGTGGGGGAAATTAATTAATGACACTCGTACCTTAGCACTTTTACTCAACTCTCATATACCACCCGAAAACAGAACGCTTCGGAAGTTTTTTGTAGTTAACATCTCCAATTTTGCCATTGCCTTGCAGTGGCACTTGAGGTTCAATAATAAAAAAGCAATTGAAAATTTAATCTACGTTAATGCACGAACAACGCAAGAGCTTGAGAGTAAAAAACACATTCCAAACGCCATTGCATCTGAAATGTATGTTAAAATTAATGAGCTTACAAAAGACGGAACATTAACCGAATTTGATAAAATTCAAATAAGAAAAGTTTTACAAGGCTTAATCGATGTGCTTGGAGTTTGCGAAAGGATTAAAAAAACGCCAATCCCTTTTTCTCACAGCACCTTCATTAAGGTTTTCATTTTGATTTATATTTTTGTACTTCCCTTTGGTTTAGTTCCAGTCTTTGAATATTTGACTATCCCAGCCGTTATGGTCATGACTTTTGCCATGATGGGAATTGAAGTGATATCAGAAGAAATTGAAGATCCTTTTGGACAAGAGGCAAACAGTTTACCTACCACTTCACTGTCTGATACTATCAGAGAATGTACTTATGAAATCCTTCACATCAAATCCAAATTCGTTACTGGCGGGGCAAGTAAAACAGGAGTTTTACATTAACCCTAACAAAAACTTTTCTCTACTGAATAAGGAATTTCTGATAAACTTGAGAGTCTTCACTATACAGGAAATAAGAACCGCTTCTTAGAGAAGAAACATCAATAGCATTATCACCTTCTTCAAATTCTCCATTAATGTGAGTTAATCCACCCAAATCATAAATGATGAAAGATCCCTCTAAAACTCCATTCACATTTAAAACATCAATTGCAGGATTTGGAAACATATTAACCTTGAGCAATACGATTACATCAGAAAAGCTTGAAGTAAGATCCTTCTCAATTACAGTATGAGAACTTAATCTTATTATATCGTTTGTACGATCCGATCTTCCATTAGCAGCATTTCCTGCCCCGTAGAAAGTGACATCACCCGTTCCTTTGGCTGGAGCTTTCCAAGGAAATGTCCAAGCCTTTGTTCCTGTTCCAGATACACTACCAGAAACATGAGTTATTGCCTTGCTAGCACTAACCAATTTAGTATTGGCAGTAGCTGTAAATTCTCCAATTTTATCGTTTTTTGAATCCTCAGCTGTAACTTGAAAACCAAATTTACTAATGCCAGTCTCAGAAATTGTGAATGTAACATTATAGGTTTTACCTGCTTCCCATCCTGTAGTTGGAATATCAGTTGTGATCATATTCGCCACTTGCTGCGCAGTACCTGTATGACATCCAGATTGGGCACAGCTAAAATTACCATCTCCAGGTGATCCACTGGCTTTGGCTGGAGCGCCTGGAGTATATGAATTGAATAAAATAAATGAAACTCCGGCAAGAGCTATAAGGGAAATTTGCTTTTTCATAATTTTAGATTTTGTCAGACTTCAATATTAAGATGACAAAAGCACATTAAATTGTACAATTCCCGTCATTAGTTGCACTTCTACTTTTCCCGATAAATAACTTCCAACATAGTTTCACCAACAGCCTTTAAGGTAGTTGTATCTATTACATCCATATTGTCAGAGTGCCTGTGGTGGAAATGACCGAAATCTCTTCGGTCTGGATAATAATGTATAACGTCAATTGAAGGAACACCGGCCAATTTGGTAACTGGACCATGGTCATCCGTTATTCCTCCAGCTGCAACATCTTGAATAAAGTAATTTCCATAACCTAAATTTTCTGCCAAATACCAAACCTTTGAAACTAGAGAAGAATTGTATTCAAGAGACAACGCCTCTCTAGGGAAAACCGCATCTTTCGCACCTACCATATCCAGTAAAATCCCATATTTCGGTTTAATATAATCTTCAGCTAAATTATTTCCCCAATATTGAGAGCCCAAACACCATGTGTTGGCATTACTTTGGGTCATTGTACCAGAAACTTGACCATAATCCTCTACATCAAAAAATACAAAATCAATTCCTACTTTAGGTTTTAGCGAATCTTGCATTATCGCTCTTACCATTTCTAGAATAACTCCGACCCCACTGCCACCATCGTTAGCTCCTAATATTGGTTTTCCTTTATCTTTAACATCTCTATCTGCAAATGGCCGGGTATCCCAATGAGCAAAGAACATTATTCGATTCTCATTTGTAGGATCATATTTTCCCGTAATATTATAAACTGGAAGTTCTAATCCATCAAAACTTGTCGTTTTACCTGCCTGAAATTCTGTTTCTAACCCAAGGCTTTTTAATTCGTTTTCTAAATACTCGGCGCAAGCTTTATGTTCTGAAGTCCCAGGCACTCTCGGGCCAAAATCAACCTGTTTTTGAATGTATTGATAGGCGTTTTCCGCATCAAATTTTGGTTTGTCAGCCGCTACAAATTCTTCTACAGGTTTTGTTGGTTTTTTAAGCGACCGCTTTGGTTTATCATCACATGATGAAAAAAAGCAACCTGCCATTAAAACAAATACAACTGGTTTTATTGATCTGAATATCAGCATTAAACCTTACCCTTTAAGTTCTCAATCATATTATTAACTAAACCGGGCATATCGTACTTTTCTTTCCAACCCCAATCTACTCTAGCCTCAGTATCGTTAATACTTGCTGGCCATGTTTTGGCAATATTTTGTCTAAAATCTGGGTTATAAGTAATCTCAAAATTTGGAATTTGTTTTTTAATTTCCATTGCGAGTTGCTGCGGGTTAAAGCTCATTGCCGAAATGTTATAACAAGATCTTAGTTTAACATTTTCAGCTGGTGCTTCGGTAATTTCCCGAGTTGCCCGAATAGCATCTTCCATATGCATCATTGGTAAGGAAGTATCATGGCTTAAAAAACAATCGTAAACTTCACCTTTCAAAGCTGAATAGAAAATATCTACCGCATAATCGGTGGTTCCACCTCCCGGTAAACTTTTCCAACCAATAAGTCCGGGGTATCGAATGCCACGAACGTCAACTCCATATTTCTCAAAATAATATTGGTTCCACATCTCACCTGCAAGCTTCCCAATTCCATATACCGTATTCGGTTCAATTATGGTTTTCTGCAAGGTGTTTTGTTTAGGCGTAGTTGGACCAAAAACGGCAATAGAGCTTGGCCAAAATATTTTTTTTATGTGCCCTTCTTTAGCCAAATTCAAAATATTGAATTGACCATCTATCGTAAGTTTCCAGCCAAATTCAGGATTCTTCTCGGCAGTAGCAGAAAGTAAAGCAGCAAGATTATATACTTGCGTAATTCCTTCTGATTTAACTAACGACAATAGTCTGTCTTTATCCAAAACATCCAATTGCTCGTATCTACCATCAAACTCAGTCAATTCTTTGACGTCCGAAGAAATCACATTATCTACGCCATAATCGCCACAAAGACTTTGATACAACTCCTGACCTACCTGGCCCAACGACCCAATTATTAATACTTTTTCTGCCATGTTTTTACCTTAGTTGAAGGTTGACAAATGTATTAAAGTATAGGTATTCGTTTATTAGAACAAGTTCTGTTTCACAAAATTTTGAATAATGGGTTCTAAATGTTTAATGATCTCCAATTCAACATTGAGCATTAAACAATAAAAACTCCATTTCTGAATCCACTAAAACTCAATATTTGTTAATCTTTCATCTCGGCAGGAACTTCTCCCGTAAGCATAGCTAAGAAAGTAACAATAGAACCTGCTTCTTCTTCACTAAGGTCTTTATTGTTTTGTAGCTTCGCCATTATTGTAACCGCCTGATTCAAATCAGTTACACTTCCATCATGAAAATACGGGTAAGTCTTTTCAATGTTTCTCAAACTTGGCACTTTAAAGAAGTATTTATCCGCTTCGTTTTTCGTTTCTTTAAACCGTCCTTCATCTATCGGGTCACTTTTAGTAAGCTCCCAATAATTTCCATATAATCCAAATTTCTGAAACATGTTACCGCCAATTGCAGCACCAGAATGACAAGTAATACACCCTGTATTAATAAACAGTTCTAGGCCTTTCTTTTCTTCATCGTTCAGGGCATTTTCATCCCCTTTAAGGTAGTCGTCAAATTTTGAGGGGGTAAGCAATTTTCTTTCATACGCCCCAATAGCCAATTGTAAATTGTCGTAGCTAATTTTTTCATTAGGAAATGCCTTACCAAACATAGAAACGTATTCACTGATTCCTTCAAGCCTCTTTACCATAAATTCCTTTGAAGGTATATTCATCTCAACTGGATTTAAAATGGGTCCACCTGCTTGTTCCTCTACATCAGCTGCACGGCCATCCCAAAATTGAGTGAAATGTAAAGCCGCATTTAAAACCGTTGGTGAATTTCTATCTCCATTTTTACCTTCATCACCAGGAGAAGTTGCCAAATTATCGACTCCATAAGTATCCATATTATGACAAGAATTACAAGAAATATTTCCGTCTTTTGAAAGCCTTTTATCAAAAAATAGTTTTTTGCCTAATGCTATTTTTTCAGTTGAAAGTGGGTTCTTCTCTGAAATTGCTTCATTAGGAAGCGGTAAAAAGAAACGACCAGCTTGTTCTTTTAAACTTGATTTTCTCTTCTTTTTTGAGCCCTTTAGTTTTACTTTTTGTTTTTCATTTTTCACTGGGGCTCCACTGTCTCCACATGAAATAAGAAAAATTGCTGTAAGTCCAAACGCTAAAATAATTCGCTTCATAATCTATCTTTTAAGGTTGCAAATTAACAGCTTTTCAAAGTAGATTTATGTAACGAAAGTTACAAGAAATTAAAGATGATAATTGTCATTGATATCTCTCAAGAGACCAAATACATTTGAACGCTCTAAAATTATTTATATGCCATTTTATCATAAACTGGGTAAATTCCCAAACAAACGTCACACTACCTTTAGAAAGGACAATGGGGATTTATATTCGGAAGAGTTATTTGGTACTATCGGATTTGATGGTATGTCTTCTCTCATGTACCATTGCCACCGCCCTACAATGGTCAAGGACATAGGAGAAGGGAAAGATGTTTCTCCAAAAGCTTTTATAACCAATAACATACGAGCTCAGCGATTTCGAGGTTATGAAGTAAAACCTGTTGCAGACCAGTTGGATGCCAGAGTTCCTGTTTTGTTTAATGGTGATGTCAGTATAGTTCTTGCTGCTCCTACCAATAAAACAGAAGATTATTTCTATAAAAACGGAGATGCCGATGAAGTCATCTTCATTCATAAAGGTTCAGGAAAATTGAGAACCATGATGGGAAATATTAATTTCTCTTACGGTGATTATCTGATGATTCCTCGTGGTATGATTTATAAAATGGACTTTGATTCTTCAGATAACAGATTATTTATTACTGAATCAAAACATCCCGTTCATACTCCTAAGAGATACAGAAACTATTTTGGGCAGCATTTGGAGCATTCTCCTTTTTGTGAGCGTGATTTACGCCCACCCTCTGAGTTAGAAACACATGATGAAACAGGTGATTTTATAGTAAAAGTTAAAAAGGAAGGAATCATTTACGACTTTACTTATGCCGCTCATCCTTTTGGAGTTGTAGGGTGGGATGGGTATCATTTTCCTTATGCCTTTTCAATTCATGATTTTGAACCGATAACCGGAAGAATTCATTTACCACCTCCTATCCACCAAACATTTGAAACAGGTGCTTTTGTAATCTGCTCATTTGTTCCTCGTTTGTATGATTATCACCCAGACTCAATACCAGCACCATATAACCATAGTAATATAGATGCCGAAGAAGTGCTGTATTATGTTGACGGTGATTTTATGAGCAGAAACGATATTGCTCCAGGACATATAACTTTGCACCCAGGAGGAACAACTCATGGACCTCATCCAGGAGCTGCTGAAAGAAGTATTGGAAAAAAGGAAACTGGAGAATTGGCCGTTATGGTTGATACTTTCAAACCTTTACAAATAACTGAACAGGCTGTGGCCATTTCGGATAAAGATTATTTTAAATCTTGGTTAGAGCATTAAGAACACATTTAAAAAGAATATTATGTCAAGTGAAATTAAAAATGTAGAGTACGGATTAGAAAAAATATTTGAAGGCGCCCAAGATTTTTTGCCTTTGCTTGGAACTGATTACGTTGAATTCTATGTTGGCAATGCTAAACAAGCTGCTCACTTTTATAAAACGGCTTTTGGATTTCAGTCATATGCATATAAGGGTATGGAAACTGGAAGTACAGAATCTGTTTCTTATGTTTTAAAACAAGATAAGATTAAGTTAATACTAACTACACCTCTTAATTCAAAATCTGAAATAAACGATCACATTGTAAAACATGGTGATGGTGTTAAGGTTGTTGCACTTTGGGTGGAAGATGCCAAAAAAGCATGGGAAGAAACAACTTCAAGAGGGGCTAAATCCTATATGAAACCTACGGTTGAATCGGATGAAAACGGTGAAATTGTTCGAGCGGGTATTTATACTTATGGAGAAACGATTCACATGTTTGTTGAGCGCAAAAATTATAACGGAACTTTCTTACCTCAATTTGTAGAATGGAAATCGGACTATAACCCAGAACCGACTGGACTAAAATTTATTGACCACATGGTTGGTAATGTCGGCTGGGGAGAAATGGACATTTGGGTTAAATGGTACGAAGACGTCATGGGTTTTGAAAACTTTCTTTCTTTCGATGACAAACAAATTCACACCGAATACTCAGCATTAATGAGTAAAGTGATGAGTAATGGTAATGGTAGAATTAAGTTCCCAATTAACGAACCTGCAAAGGCAGCTAAAAGATCTCAAATAGAAGAGTACTTAGATTTTTATGAGGGTCCAGGCGTTCAGCATATTGCAGTAGCCACTAATGATATTATTTCAACAGTTTCTCAATTAAGAGCAAGAGGAGTTGAGTTTTTGAGTACCCCTCCAGAAGAATATTATCAAGCTGTTCCAGCAAGGCTTCAAGAACATAGCCACAATTTGGGCGAAGACATTGAAACGCTTAAAGGACTCGGAATAATGATAGATGCTGATGAAGA
>ENA-UOXV01002577-UOXV01002577.1-marine-metagenome-genome-assembly--contig:-NODE-2577-length-23511-cov-25.037219_pt1 | contig 23511 bp, 19 predicted proteins | sample MGYA00238165_ERZ766961 | MGnify/ENA primary metagenome ERZ766961 (study PRJEB28924, sample SAMN03173240) | marine metagenome | biome: Marine; feature: Water; material: Subsurface seawater | place: North...
CTCAGAAAATTAAGAGGTTAATGAAAATGTTCCGCGAGTAACGACATATCTACAGCCAGTTACACTCAATTGCATCAATTGGGACACCCTGTCCGATTAGCACTTCTCACCTAACTTATCATATAACACAATTGCGACTTCTACATAACCATCGAGAATGCAAGAGTATGTCTGACTTTGGCTAGAAACGGACGAAATGACGTTGCGTAGGATTTGTCAGGAATAGTTATTAAAGCGGACATCCGAAGATAATTGGTATTGGAAATTTAAGGTTTTTACATCGCTTATTTCAAAGTTCTGGGCGTCAAAAACCGTCTCCAGAGACTTTAAGCGGATACTGGTATGTTTCGCCCTGAGAGGTAGTCTCTGTTCAAGGGGTTTTGTAAAATAACCGCCAAAACCCTCAGAATCCCGGGGTTCCAGGGAGGCAATAAACTGGGCGGCGGTTTTGGAAAATTAGATTGGTGGTGGACGCAGTCTCAGGCGAGCGCGTCTCACATGATTTCCCTGTTTATCAGGGAAAGAACAGGGAACTTTCTGAATTCTTGTCTCATTCACGGCAACAGGGCTCAAAACATCATAGAATTACAGCTGTTTCGGCGAAATTTCCCTAAAAATAGAAACAGGGAAACTTGCCGTAAGAGCAGAGAATTTGGCGAGGCGAACAGGGAAAGAAGTATAGGCAATCCCCTAAATGAGTAACGTTCAGTGCTCGCTGGTATAATGTTGCAGGTTTTGGCCCTAGAGCTGGCGCGCAAAATCACTCTGAGCTGCCTTGCGCCATAGTTGGGGCAAGGCAGACCCCGTGAATTAACTGTTTTCAGTTGCCAACAAAGTTTTTCAACAATGCCATTGATTTAACCTTATAAAATCGTTAACTAGTCTGCGAACACAATAACGATATAGATGCGATTACCATGGTTGATACGAAAAACGCACACCTTCCCAGTAATACATTTGGCGGCTACATCCGTAATCTCCGCATCAAGCAGAATATTGGGCAACGAGAACTGGCTCGTCTAATTGACGTGTCGGCTTCTTATTTGAACGATATTGAAAAAGATAAGCGAGCGGCGCCTCGGTCTGAGCTTGTCAAGGCTTTGGCGTTGGCTCTGAATGCCGACCCCGAGATGATCAATGACCTTGCGGGCCATTCCAAAAATATTCTGCCGCCGGATGTGACCGAGTTTATTCACAATACACCCGAAGTGATTTCTCTATTGCGCATGGTCAAGGCCTATGGCCTCAGCGAAACCAACATAACGGAGCTTGAAAGAATGATGACCTCAACAAACGCCAAAGCCATCATCATTGCCGCAGGACTGGGTAGTCGATTGAAAGGCTATACGGAAAGCTTGCCAAAATGCATGCTCAAGTTTGGTGATAAGACGCTGCTTGAAAGACAATTGGACGCCTATCGGGATTGCGGAATCAACAATATCTCGGTTGTCCGAGGCTACAAGAAAGAAAAAATCAACATTGAAGGTTTGCGCTATTTTGAAAATCCCGATTACGAAAATAATAACATTCTTAATTCTTTATTTTACGCCGAAGAAGAATTGAACGGGAATGTTATAGCCGCTTATTCCGATATTCTTTTTGAGCCTGCGGTCGTCAAACGGCTTCTTGAATCGGAGGCTGATATTTCCATCGTCGTCGATATCGACTGGCGTGGTTACTACGTTGGCCGCAAAGACCACCCTATCGAAGAGGCTGAGAACGTTATTTTTAACGCCAACAACGAAGTCGTCAAAATCGGCAAAGTCCTGACAGGAAAAGATGACGTCTTCGGAGAATTTATCGGGATGGTGAAGTTTTCTCCGCGCGGCGCGGAAAAGTTCAAGCGTCATTTTCACCTCGCCAAGCAATTGTTTTGGGATCGTCCGTTCCAGCGCGCCGAAACCTTCCAGAAAGCCTACATCACTGACATGATTCAAGAAATGGTGGACCTCGGCGTGCCGATCCACTGCGTCATCATCGAGCGCGGCTGGAAGGAAATCGATACCGTCGAGGACTATGAAAAAGCGCAAATTGAATTCGAAAATTAACCTGTCTCGGTTTTGCCATGAAACGTGAGTTTTTCGGCGTGTTAAGCGCCTCAATCTTTGAAAGGACCATCCGGTAATGAAATGCAAACGAACATGGGCAGCGATTTGCCTCGGCCTTCTTTTAATCCTTCCATCGCACGCTGCTAAGGGAGATGCAGTCGAGCTCAAAATGGTTTTTGTTCCAGCCAGTGACAAAGGTGACGACAAAGACTATGTCAATCTGATCAAGATTATTGAGAAATTAGCCGAAATCAAAATCACCCCTATCCGCGTTACCGACTACAATGCGGCCGTCGAAGCAATGCGGGCCGGGCGTGCTCAAATCGCTTGGTATGGTGGGAAAACCTACATTAAAGCGGCTGAGATTGCCGATGCGGAGGCCTTCGCCGCTGGCGTCCGCAAGGGCGATAAGGATGCGAGTTATTTTGCCTATTTTGTTGTTCCCGCCGACAGCTCTCTTAAAACCTTAAAGGACGTTAAAGGAAAAACACTTGCGTTAAATCACATCGGTTCGACAAGTGGCGATTTGATTCCGCAAGTGGAACTGGTGAAGGCTGGTTTGTCGGTTAAAAACAAAGACGACTTCCAGAAAGTATTTTATGCCGGCAGCCACGATGCATGCCTTTTAGCCGTCATAAACAAGCATGTGGACGTTTGTGGTATGAGCTCTCGTAATTTCGATGCGCGCCTTGCTGACAACACGTTCAAACGCGAGCAGGTCCGTATTATCCACCGTTCCAACCCAGTGCCGCCGCCGCCGCTGGCCTATTCCAAGAAGCTCCCTCTCGAGATTCGTAACAGGATCAAAAAGGCGACGCTGGAAGCACACAAACACGGGCGAATCGGTGGTTACGGTGGCGAGATGTCACATTATGTCGAGGTCACAGATTCTGATTACGACCCACTGCGCGATGTCGACCGCTTACTGCGTGCTCAATAATAGCGCGCCCGTCGTAAGGTTGGGGAACAGAAATCATGCTGCTTGAAATTGAAGGGCTTAGGAAAACGTTTGCCGACGGGACACGAGCCTTACGCGGCGTTGATTTGGCGGTGCAGGATGGCGATTTTGTCGTCATCTTGGGCCCCAGCGGGTCTGGCAAGACGACACTTTTGCGAAGTCTCAACGGCCTCGTTGAACCTGATGCTGGCGAGATCCGGTTTTGCGACCGGGTCATCTCGCCCGCGACTCTTCCCGACCTTCGAAAAAAGACAGGGATGGTGTTTCAGAACTTCAATCTGGTGAATAATCTTTCATCGTTGAACAACGTTCTCACGGGTCTGTTGGGCTCGAGTAATAAGTTCATGTCGATGTTCTATTTGTTTACGCGCGCGCAAAAACTACATGCGCTCGGTTGTCTTGATAGAGTGGGCTTGCTGGACAAGGCGTATGCCCGTGCCGATCAGCTTTCAGGGGGGCAGCAACAGCGAGTCGGTATTGCGCGGGCCATCGTCAAAAAGCCGATACTCCTCCTTGCCGATGAGCCTGTCGCCAGTCTCGATCCAATGATTTCCCATACGATCCTGTCTCTGCTTCGAGATATTGGCAATGAGACCGGCATCACCGTGATCTGCAATCTTCACCAAGTAGATCTGGCGCTAAAATTTTCGGACCGCATCGTTGGCCTTTCCGGGGGCCGTATCGTTCTAGATGCCGATACCAAGGATGTTGACGAAGTTTACATCCGAAACATTTATCGCGGCCATGAACGCGGACTGTATTTTGATGATGTCGACAGTGCCGAAGGGACTCCAAGATGACCGCTTCAAGAAAATCCCCGTCCACAACGCTGACCCTGGCTGTGGCGCCGGCAAGTGACCATCCCGGCGGATTGGATTTAGGCGCTTTAGTCGTTTATTTATCGAAGCACACGAGCTTATCTATCAGTTTGCATCGGTGTCAGGATTATAAAGAAGCGATGACGATGCTCACCGATGGGTCCGCCCAGATCGGTTGGCTTGGTCCTTTTGCGTATAAGGAGGCGGCCGGAAACACCGATTCTGTCGAAGCCTTCGCTGTCGGCGTACCGAAGGGAAAATCCGTGCCCAACTACCATTCCCTCTTTATCGTACGGCCGGACAGCGATATCAAAATACTATCCGATGTACGCAATTCATCCATTGCCTTGAGCGACATTTATTCTGCCAGCGGATATGACGTGCCGAGACGCGAGCTTGCAGATGTTGGTATCGACATCCAGAACGATGGGGCCTTCAAATCCATCACCCACGTGGCAAATCATGACGAGGCTATTCGAGCCGTGATTGAAAGCCGCGTTGACGTCTCGCCGGTAAGCTCGGTGAATTTGGAGGAGATGGTCGAAAGCGGCACAATTGATCCATCAAGTTTTCGCATCGTCCATCAATCTACCGATATCCCTGGTGCGCCACTGGTTTATGCCAGTGATCTTGAAGCACCCTTGAAACAGCAGATAAAAGCGCTCGTTCTTGATGCGCACAACCATATTGACGTCGGGGGCTATGGCGGCCTCATGGAACAGTACGTCGATCCGGCGGAAAGCCACCGTAAATACCTCGAATCCTATCTCCAGAGCCAGTGGGGGTGGCGGTCGATTGCTGGCTCCGCAGCTTTCGTGGCAATGTTTGGGGCCATTATGGTTGACTTGGAAATCGATCCAGCCAAGCTGTTCAGCGATTCCGTCACCTACATAGCAGACGTCCTGGGCCGTATGCTGCCGCCTGATTTTTCGAACTTTGAGCAACTCATGCTGTCGATGTTGGAAACAGTAGAAATCGCTATGCTCGGCACGCTCCTTGCCATTCTACTGTCCATACCCATTGGATTATTTTCCGCCCGCAACATTGCTCCTAGTTATCCAATTTATCTCGTCGCGCGGACTGTCACAGTGTTTTTCCGCGCCATACCCGAATTCATCATGGCTATGATACTTGTCATAGCTATCGGCTTCGGTGCCATGCCGGGCGTGATTGCTCTGGGGTTCCACACGATGGGCTTTTTGGCCAAGTTCTATGCTGAGGCGATAGAGGATATCAACGAAGGCCCGATGCAAGCGCTCGATTCGATGGGTGCCTCACGCCCACAAGTCCTCGCCTTCGCCGTAGTGCCACAAATCATGCCGTCATTCATCGGCAACAATCTTTATATACTTGATCGGAACATCCGCATGGCCACGATGCTGGGCATCGTCGGTGCAGGCGGTATCGGATATGAATTACAGTCGTCCTTCAGGATGTTCGAGTATGAGCGCGTTTCAGCGATCATTATTGTGATCTTTGCGACAATATTCACGATCGATATGATTTCGTCATATATCCGCTCAAAGGTCGCCTGACTTTCGAGGCCTTGAGTTGCTCCAAAAAGAGGCTGATTTACTGTCCTGCAAATTTTATTTTCACCGCTAAAATATGTTGAGAGAATTAATTCCATAAGCAGTCAATTTTTTGTTGGATAGGTCAGTGTTTTCATTTTCACAGATCAAGAATTACGCTTCAGTATTACACAGGTTAATTGAGAAAATAAATGTTGACGAGGAAATATCAGTGTGGCGTTATGGGCTGAAAAGCTGGTTGTTTTCGTTTCGAGTACCGGAAACGGTGTTTGTTACATGGTAAAGGTTAAGTGACAACAGATGAAAAAGCGGCATGCCATTATTACCCTAGGCGCGTTTGCGATCGTCTCGTTGACCGCAACACCGGCGCACGCGTACCTGGATGCAAGTACCGCGAGCATGATACTTCAAGGTCTTCTTGGTGCCGTCGCCGGCGGGTTGGTCGCGGGGAGGCTTTATTGGGCAAAAATCAAAGCTTTGTATTCGAAATATTTTTCATCAGCAGATAGCTAATTTGCATCACCGCCGCCCGCTAAATATTATTCAAACTAACAGTTGCGGTAAAATCACGTAATCGTCGGTCAAATGATATGACACGGTAGGATTTCCCCTACTTTCCGAACGGCCTGTCTTTTGTAGGTGCGGCGTTATTGATTTTGGATGTAAAGGATAGAGTTTATGGTTCGTTCCCATGGCTGGGATTATTTGGCAGCCCTTCTTGCCTTAACCACACCCGTCGTCTTCTATATTAATCATCACGATTACGATATTTTTGCGCCAGAAGCTGCTGCATTTTTGATAATTTTTGCGGCGGTCGGGTTGATGTTTGGCGTTATTGTCAATAAAGGCCCCGTTCTTCTTAGAACGGCGAGTTTGGGGTTGCTTTTGACGCTATTTATAGATGTTCGGTTCGAGGAAGCCATCCAATATAAGGGTGTCTTGTGGGGCCTCGTAATATTGTCGGCGATATTTGCTGGATTGGTCGTTTTGGCGTGGGTTTTCCGCCGCCATTTGACTCAAATTCTTGTTGCCGTTTTCGGTACGATGATTGGTGCGATGTTTATCTTTCCGCCCGAAGAGGCGTTCCCAGGGGCATTTAATAAGGAAAAAAAGCAGACGTTAAACAAGGACTTACCCCTGGTGATCCATTTGCTTCTTGATGAGCACATTGGAACTGAGGGGATCCCACTGAGCATCGTTGGTGGCGACAAAGCGAAGAAACGCGTAAAGGATTTTTACGCAAACAACGACTTTAAGCTGTTTGGTAAAGCTTATAGTCAGGTCGGCGCAACGGAAGTTTCCATGACCAGCATGCTCAACTTTCTGAGCGATCCTACCAGCGATTTACTCATGCCCGGAACGGGAATTTTCCGTTGGCAAGCAACGGAAAATAAAGCATTCGATCAACTAGAGGCCAAAGGCTTCCAAATTAAAGTTTACCAGACGGATTGGGTGAATTTATGTTCTAGTGAGCGCACTGCGGTGGTCGCGTGCCAGACGTTTAGATGTTGCTCATTGAGCAACATCGAGGATTTGGAAATTCCCATAACTGACAAATTTCGTGTCATTGCCAGCGTGTATCTGGAGCCGTTGATTTCATATCGCGCCATTCGGAAAATCTACCGAAAATTGAGCCATATGGGGATGCCTATTCCGGTTTGGGATTGGGAAAGACGTTACGTGTCGGCTTTTGCCGGCATGAACGCCCTAGATCTATTGAAAGCGGATCTATCCTCCGCCGGTCCGGGACAATACTATTTTGTTCATCTATTTTTACCCCATTTCCCTTACGTTTTTGATTCAAAGTGCAAAATTCAAAGAGCCGAAAATTGGTTGGCTAGGTTTAGCCAAAAGGGCCTTGATGTTGATCGCTGGGGACAAAAGGCGCCTTTGCTTAAGCCGCATGGCGCAGCAACCAAAAACACCCCTGCAACCCGACGTTTGCGCTATGAGAGGTATTTTGACCAATTGGAATGCCTTTATACGAGATTAGACGCTATATTTGATGATTTGCGACAGAAGAAGCTTTTTGATGACGCCGTGATTATTGCCCATGGTGACCATGGTTCAAGACTGCCGATCACTGACCCTCAACCAAGTCAGTTAAAGGATATTACGAAGGCAGACAAAGTAGATACGTATTCAACGTTGTTTGCTGTTAAATCGCCTAGCATTTCGCCTGATTACGATTTACGGCTATTGCCGATCAACAGATTGTATAAAAGCATGATGAGTGCGGATTTCAATTCTCTCAAAAATGATGAGACATTGAACGCGACAGCGCCCGAAAAGGTTTTTCCGCAAGGTACGGGATTTGAGCGGCGGATGCCTGATTTCGGCGAAGGGTCCGATTTTCAACCTTAAATTGGCGGGAGCCAATTTTTCATGAGGAAGAGCTAGCGAACGTGTTGAAGAAACTGTGTCTTTTTCTGAAATCTTGGCGCGGATTTTGGCGTTTTGATAGGGCGTTCGATAAAGAACGACGGGTCACTTTTTATTCGGAAGGCGCGGATTATGCTGGCTTTCTCCGCCCGATCGTGAATGAACTGATCGAAAATCATGCTCAGCCAGTGAGCTTCGTTACATCGGACCCGGAAGATCCGTTTCTTAAGCTGGAACATCCCTGTCTTCGCTCTTATTTTGTCGGTTATGGCAGTGCGCGGATTTTCTTTTTTTTGACCCTGCGCACTAATGTTTTAGCCCTGACGATGACCGATCTAGAGAAGTTGCATATACGACGTTCCCGCTACCCAGTTCAATATGCGTATATTTTCCATTCAATGGTCAGTACGCACATGATTTACACCAAAGGTGCATTCGATAATTACGATTCAATATTATGCGTCGGCCCCCATCAAATTAAGGAAATACGAGCCTGGGAGGAATTGAACGCTCTTGGGCCCAAGAAACTGTTCGACCATGGCTATGGACCGCTCGACTATCTGCTTGAAGCTGGCGAAACAGAAAACCGAGAAGAGTTCGGTGATTTGGTTACTGTTTTAATTGCACCATCGTGGAGTGCCGAGGGATTGCTGGAAACCGGTGCGGAAACCTTGGTCGAAATTCTTTTGACGGCCGGTTTTCGGGTTGTCATCCGGCCACATCCTCGCACCAAAGAACTTACACCCCACGTGGTGGCGGCCTTGGCGGACAAATTCAGGGAACACCCGTACTGCTCGATGGATTTTGACACTTCGGGTTTTGGCAGTTTTCACGCTGCCGATGTCATGATCAGTGATTGGTCGGGGGCGGCTTTGGAATTTGCTCTGGGTCTGGGAAAGCCAGTGCTTTTTCTTGATGTCCCCCGAAAAATTAATAACCCGGATTATGAGCTTCTGCATCACGAACCGGTTGAGGTGACTCTGCGCACTCAACTCGGTGACGTGTTGGACTTACAGCATCTTGATGAAGCCCCTACCCGCATTAGAACGCTTTGCGCCCAGCCGGAACGACGCAAGAACAATCACGCTATTTGTGAAAAATATATTTTTAACATCGGACGAAGTGCGATGCGTGGTGCAGAAATTTTACTCGAATTAGCAGATCAAGACGAGCTGGCCCAGACTTTAGATCCCGATACAAATAACGCTCTCGATTGAAGGCTAATCCGACGCCCTAAAGTAAAGTCGAAGGTTGCACCCCTATGGGGAGGCGGTCTAACTTAGTCGGACGGTTTGGCGCAGGGTTAATACCAGCGAGCACTGAACGTGACTCATTTAGGGTATTTCCAAACCGGTAAAAGTCTGAATCAATGCGGCGAACTGATTCGGAGGTTTTCCCTGGGTATCCTGTGTTCACATTCTCCCTGTACGAGGACGGCTTTCTGAATCTCTTCCTGGATCAATTCAAAGGGTGCTGTCAGACAAATGCGAACTCGTCTCAGATTTCCAGCAGATATGGTGATTTATGCAGTACAAAGTTGCTGCCATTCTAACAGTGCCGGTTCGCGTTTTGTTTTGAAATTGTTTCTCGAGATGAGGTGGCGTTGGTGGTTAAAGTGATTCGTCACGGATGATTGGATTGAGGTGAATTTCTGCAAACATCGAGTTGTTCGGAATCTCTGCATGGCGCGTTCTCTTCGTCGAAATGGCAGATGAGAATTCTCCGCGCGGTTATTTAGCCAGCGCCCTGTTTCCTGGCGCTGCATATTACCCAGTTCCGACATGGCGGCCCGGTATGAGCGTAAACGATCAGTCACAATCATTTTTGGCGCACCATATCGCTTCATCGCTTTCTTTAGAAAACGCAGAGCAACCTTGCGGTCGCGAAAATTGGTGACAAAGGATTCTAGCACTTCGCCTTCGTGATCCACAGCCCTCCAAAGATAGTGTGTCTCCCCGTTGATCTTCACGAAAACCACGTCGAGATGCCACCGCCATTTGGAATAAGAGACTGGATGTGTAGATCTATGTTTCCTGATCTCAGCGGCGAATAGCGGGCCGAAGCGGTTCCACCAGAAGCGGATCGTCTCATAGCTCACATCAATGCCGCGTTCGTGAAGCAAGTCTTCAACATTGCGAAGTGAAAGCGGAAACCGAACGTACCTCATCACGGCCAGTCGAATGACTTCAGGCGATGTCTTGAAATAGCGAAATGGGTTTTTCATTGGCCAACTTTATAGGCCAGCAAACAAATTACAAAATTTCCTCTGACAGGACCCATTTACGGCTTAATGTGTGAGGTGACCTCACAAACGAATTTGACCGTCACGGCGGGTATGAACTATGCTTTCACAGGCACGCAATGAGTGGAAATCATGGCAAAAACAAGTATTTCTGGCTTTATGCTGGCATCAATCTCAATTTGTACAGTATTAGGACTTATCCTTTTTGTTCTACGATTAGCTGATGTTATTTCGTTTGCTGAGCCTCTCCAGATATCAACCAGCGGATTTGAAGAAGAGTCGCTGATCGCTATCTGGAATTTAAATAACGACCTCCCATTATATGTAAGTCGATTTGAGTTTCCTTACCGGTGGGCAATTTATAACTGGCTATTCTATAATTCCTACGCTTCTTTTGTATCAATTGCGCAGGCATCCTTTGGTTTGTCCGATGCGTGGCTCCCAACGATAACACGTATCCTCACTCTGCTTGGCGTGCTTACCATCAGTTGCAGTAGCTTTTTGGTGATGAGAGCTATTTCAGGCCCATTCGGACGATTAGAACTATGGCTTGCGCTCGGCTTTGCCATTTATCTCGGTACGGGGCCCTTGATAGGATTTTGGGCGATGACGACGCGCCCTGATATTTGGGCCCTCGCCTTCGAAATATTGACCATCTACAGTTTTATTTTAGCTTACAAGAAAAAACAAATTCTCTGGTACATGCTCCCCATTCTGATGGGTTATGCTGCCTGGTCCTTTAAACAATCAGAAATCATCGGCATCGTTGTCATTATATTATTTTTATTAACGCATAAGAAATGGAGAGATGTCGCATTTATCATTGCTGCGTTCTCATCCCTATGTGTATTCACATTAATATATGGCGGAGCAACATATATTCAGAGTGTGACCTTATATGAATATGGAGCCGAATTGTCGGCCAAACATGCCTTGAATATATTCTTGAGTGTTGTGCCGAAGATTTCACCATCACTCACAATCATCGTTTTATCCTTCGTCGTGATTTTAAGCTCAAGGCAGCGCAATACTTTCATCTCGGATTTACTGAAGAGTGACAATGTCAAAATTATAGTATTTGGCGTACTCACATCTATCGGCATTATCTTATTAACATCCTCTCAATCTGGATCTGCTGAGAATTATTACTTCACTTTATCTTTTTTCTTATCCTTGTTGGCGGTCATACTGTTTCGTCCCCTATTTAAGATTTCAAGTACATTCAGGATTGGTGTCGGTGTTGGATGGGCAGTCCAATCAATAGCAATACTTTTAGTTATTTTCGGATTCAAAGGGATCGTATCGGTCGCGAAAAACCATGATGAAGCCATCGCGTATCAAAGTTGTATCGGAACGCCTGAGCAACCTATATATGTTGGACATTCCTATTATGCATTACCCTGGATGACTCCAAACGCTGAACACACCGTATTGGCATTTGGCTATTTTGCGGATCGAGTTCGTGGCGTTGAGTATCAATACGGTGGCATTGGAGGCCTTATTGATGATGGTTTTTTCGAAATATTATTATTGCCGTCCGGTTATGCGGGAAAATATGACGGGAGTACATTGTCACAATATCGTAAAACAGGAGCAACTTGCGGAAACTTTATCGTTTATAAAAAGTTACCTCTCTAGAATTCAGCATGAATGATATGACTTTGATAAAAAAACCATTATGACAATCACGAACTCAAATGAGACGATACTGCAACAGGCGTCTCGCCGTGAAGCTTTTCGCGATCATTATACTCAAAATATTGACCCGATTTATGAAGAGCGACTTTTATGGCAGGCACAAACTTTTCGTCATCTAACACATCTTGTGCCTGGAGAAACGATATTAGAAATAGGCTCTGGAAAAGGGTTCTATACAAACGCCCTCTTGAAAGTATCAAGGGGTCGAAACCCGATTACCGCACTACATTTTTGTGATAATCATGCTAAGGTTTCTGCTCATTATAGTGATCAGATTGAAGTCGTTTCTGGCGCGACGTTTCCAGAAAACTTTGCTAATCGGCGGTTCAAATACATCGTTTTTCAAAACATGCTAGATCGTGACACTGTCTCATTCTTAATGGCCAATGCTTATGAACTTCTTGAAGAAGGGGGCCGCATTGTTTGCGCCGAATCAAATCCTTGGAACCCAGTTTTTGCCATTAGAAACTGGTTTCGAAGGCGATTAAATCTACCCACGCCGCAAACCCTCGTTAATCAATTAGAACTTTATGAATTGATTTCAGATATTGGTTTCATAAGGGTTGTTGTAAGATTTAACGATTTTGTCTACGCGCCCTTACCAAAGTCACTCATCTGGTTATTTCGAAATACATCTACAATTTTGGAAAACACTCCTGTCATTAAAAAATTTGCAGGGCGAATTTTGCTCCAGGCACAAAAACCACCGCGTTTATTGAAGAAAGCCCATGCAAATTTATGTTTCCATGAGGGATTAACGAATAAGATTTCCGTCGTCGTACCTTGTTATAACGAACAGATGAATATTGGCCCATTGGTTGATGGTTTGCTCTCATATTATGGTGATTATATTTATGAAATCGTGTTGGTAGATGACAACAGCACCGACCAAACACAAACGATTATTCGTGATCATATTCAAAAGCTGGGCAACCGCATTAAACTGGTCGCACGCAATCCACCAAACGGCGTTGGATACGCGATTAAAGAGGGTTACCAGGCCGCATCTGGAGATTACATTTTATCTATGGATTGTGATTTTCAGGATCTTTTGCCTGAGTTGGAAGACATGTTTGATGCTATCGCTGACGGTGCGGATGTCGCAATTGGCAGTCGATTTTCAAGACATAGTGTTTTGATGAATTATCCCTTTGGAAAAATTATTGCCAATCGCTTATTCCATCTATGTTTTAATATATTGTTCCGGGAAAAACGTCGTGATTTGACGAACAACCTGAAACTCATGAAACGCGAATTTGCAGATAAATTAGATCTTCGTGAAGGTTGGTTTGCTGTGAACGCCGAAGTTGGCTTACAGCTTGCCTTAATCGAAGATGCAAAGGTAAAAGAAGTGCCGATCTCTTGGATCAATAGAACATTTGATCAAGGCCACTCATCTTTTAAGGTTTTGGCATCTGGCGCAGGGTATGGGCGCGTTCTTGTCCGTCTATTTCGGCAATTAAATTTTGGTTCGAGCCGGTTTCAATGGAAAAGCGGTGCCTCTAAAGATGATTGAAATTACCAATTGCTTGATCTGTGGCAGTGATAAAAAAGAGATAATTTATCCATCAACCTTCGACGGTAAAACCTGGGAAGATGCTGCCCCATATTTTTTAACGAACCGTAAAAAAGCTGTGCATGGAGATATCGCTAAATGCTCAGGCTGTGGTTTCGTTTTCACGTCATCTCAATTCAGTAAAACCGAGTATGATAAAATTTATGCCAATATTACGATTCCAGATCAGGGTACGAATGATCGATCAATAACCCTCCGCTATCAACAACTCGCTGATATGGTTCAGCAATATTGTAAGGCTGGAAAATTTTTGGATTTAGGTTGCGGCAATGGAGGCTTTTTAGACGCCATGCCCGCGTGTGAAGGTAATGGTTTTGAGATACGAGAAAAAGGCTCTGATCTTCAAAGAAGTGATAATATCATTACAGGTGATTTCTTGAAATTCGTGCAACAGTCTTCTTATGATAGTGAGCCACAGTTTAATTTCCTGACGGCGTGGGATGTCCTCGAACATATACCTAATTTGGATGAGTATATGCAGGCTATGGCTAAATTATTATCATCGAATGGATATCTGTTTGTCACTGTACCCGATATTAATAGCAGCTTTTCAAAAGTTTTTGGCTCAAAATGGAACTGCATCTTGTTAGAGCACTTATGGTATTTTAACGTAGACACTCTGAGTAAATATGCTTCGCGCTTTGGATTTGATTATGTCAGTTCCCGCCCACTGCTCTTTCCAAGCGATGCCCAAACTTTAGTTAACAGAATTGCGCAAACGGGGTTCCTGCCCAAAATTTCGTTACCAGGGTTTATTAGCGACCGTGTCGTTAAGCTACCGATTGGCGTAACGTTTGTTGTATTTCATAAAACAACATAGTAATCGTAGCCAGCAAATAACCAATGGATATGTAAATGAGTATTGTCGTTGTAACAGGTTCCGGTGGATTAATAGGATCTGAGGCGGTTCGGTTTTTCGCTAATCAAGGGCTGGATGTCATTGGTGTCGATAATGATATGCGTCGATACTTTTTCGGCGACAACGCGAGCACTGCCTGGAACCAGGAAGTGCTGTCTAAATCAGTTAAAAATTACATGCATGTTTCTGCTGATATTCGTGATGCAGACGAGATGGGGGTGCTCTTTAAAAAATATGGCAATGAGATAAAGGCCGTTGTTCATGCAGCCGCACAGCCATCTCATGATTGGGCCGCGCAAGAGCCCTTCACAGACTTCTCTGTCAATGCGACGGGTACTTTGACTTTGCTGGAAATGTGTCGTCAGCATTGTCCAGACACTGTGTTTTTGCATTTGAGTACGAATAAAGTTTATGGCGACACACCAAATCATTTGCCATTGATCGAGAGAGATACGCGCTGGGAATTGGATCTATCACACGCTTATGCAGAACATGGCATTGATGAAAGTATGAGCGTCGATAACAGCACGCACAGCATCTTTGGTGCATCGAAACTTTCCGGGGATATCCTCGTTCAGGAATATGGGCGCTATTTTGGTTTAAAAACGGCCGTTTTTCGAGGTGGATGCCTAACAGGCCCAGCCCACTCAGGCGCTAAGCTGCATGGGTTCTTATCCTATTTAGCGAAATGTGCCGTACATGGTGATGCGTACACAGTTTTTGGCTACAAGGGCAAACAAGTTCGCGACAACATTCATAGTTATGATTTAGTCAACGCGTTGTGGCATTTTTTCAAGGCGCCTCGAGTTGGTGAGATTTATAATATGGGGGGGAGCCGGTTTTCTAACTGCTCTATGCTCGAAGCTATAGAAATTTGCGAAAAGCATACGAACCGCCCCTTCATTTGGGAATACCGTGACGATAATCGTATTGGGGATCATATCTGGTGGATCAGCGACGTCCGTAAATTTCAGTTACACTTCCCAGAATGGCAGTATAAATATAGCATTAACGATATAATACTCGAAATCTGTGATAGTGTCCCATCCCGTGGTGTATGAGGCGGCCTAACGCCTGTCTCCGACGGTTGTCATCGCCGTGTTACTGTGCCGCCAGTGGCAGCGGCTCAATGTCCTCAGGTTTACATACTTCAGTGACAGTTTCCAGTGTCATGTAGCGACGGCAGACGGCCCACTCGTCGTTCTGTTCGAGCATCAGGGCTCCAACCAGTCTGATAATGGCGTCGTCGTTGGGGAAGATGCCGACGACATTGGTGCGACGTTTAATCTCTCTGTTCAGTCGCTCCAGTGGGTTAGTGCTGTGGAGCTTGGCTCTCAGGTCTTTCGGCCACGCCATGTGGGCAAGGACGTCGTCTTCCGCGTCATCCATGAGCGCGGCGAGCTTCGGCAGTTTGGGCCTGAGTTGATCTGCGACCTTTGCGCGCCCGATAGTCGGCGCCGGCCAGGGCTTGAACTTCTAACGCCATCATACGCTCGGCGGCAAAGCCAATCATATCACGCAGAAAATCCGCATCAGAAGCCTGTTCAAGAAGGGTTTTAGAGCGATCTTGACTTAGGTCATCGTGTTCGTCCTTTTGGTCAGGTTGCTTTGTTTTGCAACTCCAACCTACCGGAGACACGCGATGGCCGCCTCATTCAAGCTACCCCACTTGGGCTCCGGTCGCTACGCTCCCTATGCCCAACGCCCCCATGGGCGCTTCGTAAACCACGTGGAGGGACACCACCCTCATTGAGACTGCTAAACTAAACAAAATTGAGCCACAGGCCTATTTAACAGCGACCCTTCAAGCCATAGTGACCGGACACAGGAAAAGCCAGATCGAACAGCTCTTGCCATGGAACTTCGAGGCTAAAGTCAGTTACGTGAGATTGCTGTATCGCTTACGGAAAACCACCATCTATCGGCGTAATGGTATCTTTATGGAAACATCTTTGCCAACAAGCCGCTATCTACGAGCACCAACTGCCCAAAACCAAATCAGCAATCCAAGAATATATCATCGTAAGTGGTGCATCTCGGTTTTGAGGGTCTCTATTTTACCGTTCAAGCGTTCGGTCGTCATCGTTCGTGCACGAGAAGGTTTTTGCCGGTCAGCGCTATCAAGCTGATGCAGATAACGATCAACACTTTCTTCGATCTGATCCATACGGCGCTTTATCTTGGCGCGTGTGAAGTTCTTGTCGCGGGTATTAACGGCCTTTAACTTACTTCCGTCAATTGCACGATGGCATCAGAAAAAGATTAAGCTGACGGAATAATCCAACAAACTGAGCGCAGACTTTACGGATCGCCGGACCATTATCTTTGCGAAAGTTGGCAATCGTCTTGTGGTCCAGGACCAGGCGACCCGTCAACCACATCACTTCAACATTACGTCCCGCTTCACGCTCCAAGCGGCGGCTGGATTGAACCCGGTTGAGGTACCCATAGATAGAAAGCGATAAAGCAATCACACGTAACTGATTTGAGCCTCGAAGTTCCATGGCAAGAGCTGCTCGATCTGGCTTTGCCTGTGTCCGGTCACTATGGCTTGAAGGGTCGCTGTTAAATAGGCCTGTGGCTGAATTTTAGTTAGTTATCTGGTACAGCCCCTTTAATTTTAATGGATAAAATTATCAGTGGCAGGGTATGAATAGCCCCCTTTTTAGGGGCTTCGCAAGTAGAATGTTTTAAGCTGCCATGGGTTTACCCATGGCGATTTATTGTTTTGGCGATGCCGCCGATGGCCATGTTGGGGAGCAGGTCAGTCTCTATAGAACTCGCCCTAATTCTTCCATGATGTGCACTCAATAGTCTACGTCATTAATAGATGCAATAAGCATTACTTCACTAACACCGTCTATGTTTTGAATACTTTGCACTAAATCTTTAGGTTCAAGTTCATTCTTCATGATCACGTCGAATGTTAGCAATGTCGAATTACCATCTCCTGCCCCCTCGACATGGAGAATATTCGCTGTTTTTGTAAATTCATTGATGACAGAACTATAAACTGGTTCGCCGCTACTGTTAGTTACCCGCATTTTTAAAATAAATTCACTTTTATATAAAGATCCATAATTTGTGGTATCAAGAATCGCCGCAACAACAAGTACGATGGTTGTACCGATAGTTGCTAAAAAATAACTCGACGTACCTGCAGCCATTCCGGCGGAGAGTGCCAAAAATATAAAGGCAGTATCCTTTGTATCTTTTACAACAGTACGGAATCGGATAATTGATAGCGCACCAACAAGGGCGAAGGCGCGGGCAACATTATTACCAATAACCATCATCACCATCGAAACGATAATCGTGATGAAAACAATTGTGAGCATAAACGACTGGGAGTAGCTAAGCCCTTTATGCGTAATCCTATAAACAAAACTTATGAACATACCCAATATAACGGCTAAACCCATGTTTATAAGTATATCATGAGCTTGGTATACGCCAACGATCCCGCTAGCTTGCATCACGTCTTGAATTTGTTGTTCCATTTATATAATCTCACTAATTTTATTAAGATAAGTTCTGCGCTAAGCCACAAATTTCCATGCCCTTGCAGAACTTTGAAATAGATTGTCGCCGAAGGTTGTGTGTTTTTATAATTCTATGAAACCAAGCTGGCACCCTACGATGGAACTTAACCTCTAAAACTGTATAGCCGGCAAGAGTTTCAAACCATTGCTTGTTTGCCGATGGAAACAATTCGGATGTCGCGGTTGCACGTAAATGGCTATCGAAAGTTATGCGGAAATTCAGATCAAAAGCGCTCGTATAAGGTCGGCGTTCATAATCCACTAAAACCATAGGATAAGTTCTAAGTCGAGCTCGACTGAAAACAAATCGTTGGAATAGCTCATTCTCAGCAAATCTACAATCGACCAGAATACTTTCGCTAGGAGAAGTAAACGATTTAATATCTTCTAATATTAACGGGATACGGGTTTTAAACGTACGATCAATGTGCCGACCTTTCTCCTCTAGAAAAATAGGAGTTGGCGAATTTGAAATTCTTGAGTAAGTCCTAATACGAAATTTTCGACGATGCCGTATGCCGTCAATCTTATCAAAATAATGGGTCGTCATCAGATTATCAAAGTATAGCGAACGTACAATATATCTGTTGCCCAGCTCAGGGTGGACGAAACCATCATACTTCATGAACTGAGCGACCTCATGCTCAATTACATTACATTGGCCCGCGTTCAAGAGATACTTAAACTCATAGCGGGCAAAATCTTCAGTCAGCCCATGCTGTTGGTTTTGTTGAGGGATCATGGCAAAACCCGTTCCGGCTGCCCAGCGCTCCACGCATTAAGGATCTTGTCAATTATAGCAAGCTTAGATCGCGCATTCTCTGGCTTATCCTCGGCTAGCTTAAAGGCGTTCAACTTGACATCACCTTTAGTATCATAGAGTTCGTGAGAACGGCTATTATAAATTTCAATGGACGACCTGCTGTCGGCAGATATCGGGTTTTTTGATGACGACATAAATACAGAATCCGCCAATATTTTACCACCCCCACCGTAACGCCAATTTTTATAATAGGCATTCATATCCCTGTCGTTATTGAGCAAACGACTTCGATGTATCACTGCTATTGATCGGTCCTTTGACTCGACACCCACAAAGCTTTGCTCGATCAGAGTGTCTAAAACTAGGACTATCGACGCTTCGCCCACTGACAGACCTTTATCACCCGACCTCGTAATATGTGTATTTTCGACAAGAGCGCTGCTACTCATTAAGTCAATCGCGTCATTTTTCGAATTTTCTATAGTAACACCATGGATACGGACTGTGGACATATCAATATCAATTGCATCTGAGTTCGCATTTTGGAAGTGACTGTCCCTGATTGTCACATTTTTTGAATATACAATATGCATCATGTCATCATAGACGTGGTTATCCTTAAGATGAATATTTTCCAGCAAGATGTCTGACGTGTCGTGAATTGATAGCATTGCAATAAAGCGCTGAGCGCCGATGGCAGTACCGCTGCCGCCTTCCATAAATACGTGATGCAGTTGAGATTGTGCACTGTTTCCACCTGAAAGGGCTACAACCCCCCAATTATCACCCTTTTTTGCTGGACGAAAAATAATAGGTGCATCTGGCTTGCCTTCCATTTGAACGCTTGCTTTGAATAGGACACTCGTACCTTTGGCCATCTCTAGAATAGTTCCAGCAGCAATCCTCACCGGCACAGAGAAAACATGGTCTTCATTTATGTGGACTCGACCTGACAATTTCAGGTGCACTGGAAAGGCCTGTTCGAACACGGGTTGATTCAGGTGAATAGGTGTCACTGCATTTGATTGCTTTTGCTGTATTGCGTCGGCCCGCTGGCCATCTAGGGGATTTTCGATAGTGACTGATTTCGGACTAAGTGGCTTGTCCGAGAGGATTCTAAACCGAGTTGGGACTGGGATTAAATCATTGCGGTTAGAAGCAGGTTGCGTATTCGGTTGAACGCGATTAGCAACAAATGTGGCGACGATCTCGATGCCCTGATCTGTCAGTTTAAACGGAAGATCGATATCGTCTTTAGATAATACGCCATCTCCATCTTGGTCCCAGGATACTCTGTTCGGCAATTCAGAACTGAGACCGGACAACAAAATATTCGCAACAGGGCGAGTTCCATCTACAATAATTGAAAAGGTATTATCCCCTGCAATCCACGATGCTTTTGGTGGTCCAGTAAGCTCAGCAACTATCCATTTTTCTAATGTGCGCATATTTGACTGCATCGTCGCAACCAACTTGCTATGAGTATCAACTTGCCCGTCAACAATAGGCGAACCACCTAATACTGCTCTTCTCAATCGACTTGGATCGCGATCATATGATTCTATTAATTTAGGCTTGAGCGCATCCATTTCACGAATGGCTTCATCAAAAACATCTTGCTCTAAAAACTCCAAAATAAATCTATATTTTCGGAGTAAAAATTCACTAGACTGGTAAAAGGTGCGCGAAATTATGTGTGCTGCTTGATCTAGCTTGTAGTCATTTTGACCAACGTTAAAGCTTACTCCTGTATCGTGTGAAACAGGAAATACGATGCCTTTCCAAGGATCTGCAACGAGCCGTTGATTATGATAGCTAGAGTTATGCCAGCTTTGCGTAAGTGTTTGATAGGCACTGAAGCGCGCCCATTCTTTCAACGGGGCTAATTCTTTTAAACTATCATAGGCTTCACTCGAAGTATGAGCTTTTTGAGCCGTATCAAAAAGTAGCTTTAAATCAGACCTGTCTTCCTCGGGAATTTGATTAAAGACGGATGACTTTTCCCATAAGGCAGGATTGTTAAACAGAAATGGCTCAGAACCGTATAGACGCTCCTGGTTCTCCTGTTCTCCTTTGTACAGATTAACGGGCATGATTCCATGAGCGCGAAGAAAAGACTCATCAAGATCAGGCATTTCTATATAAACGCCATGATTGCGATCATTGATAAAGAGTTCCACCAATCGCACATCTGCTGCCAAAATCCCGATTTTACCTGCAATAAAATGTCCCAAATAAAGTTCCAGATTAGAGGCTTCACGTGGCTTAACGAAATTTACTGTTCTCGCGCCTTCCAGAAGATCAGATTTGCGTGTTTTAATCCGCCATGATTTTTTTTCATACGCCCAGTTAAAAGGGTTATCTCCTCTGAAACGCAGTTTTATTTTGTGCAGTTTCTCGTCTGGAAAAAGTAAATAACCACGCTGCCACTTTTTTATATTCTCGGGCAGGTGTTGCTCGAGCGATAAAAGCCCTTGCTGAGGCAAATAAATTCGGCGGATTGGTAGCCCAGCTTTTTTGGAAGAAATGTATGGTCTGAAGAGGCGTTCATACGCGCCTACTGCGTGATACTTTAAAAGATTAATTGGGTTGGTCGGTTGATAAAGCACGACATAACCAGCACGCCATTCGCTGTGTAACATTGCCAATGACCAAAGCAAAGCGCCACCAAGGGCGCAGGTCACCAACAGATATGAATGGAGTCTATAACGGCGAAAAAACGTCATACTTGCAACATCAATCACACACTTCTGGCAAAACAAGAGGCTCTCGCCGAACAGATAATCTTACAGCTATAGCATCCGCCATTCCAAAAACATCATTTTTATCGATGATCGACAGACCACTACCATTATTCCCTGTAACAATAATTCTTCGATCATCTATGACATAACCGTTTAACGGAATGATGTATAAATTGTCTAAGGTGATTGATTGAATTATGCCTGCATGGGCTATCTCAACGCCATCTATTCGAATAGAGACACCTGTAGCTGTTGATACAAACAATCGCATTTCTTTGACGTCAACCGGGGTTGCAAAAGGAAAGTTAAACCGAACTTTATCCTCAAACTTCAAGCCTTCATTCTTCGAAAAATAGGAAACGCCGTCTTTATCTACAATTTCAAGCAATAATCCACGCAAATGTGCGCCATAGAAAAAAGGATTGTAACTATAAGGATGAACATTGCCAGCCTGCGCAATTTTGTAACGAGCGCAATATTGGCGTGCCAAAGACGCGTCATTTAATCGTAGTGCCGCATTGATAGCCAAACGATAAGGTCTTTCATCTCCTGGAATTAACGCTACCGCACGTTCAACTGCTTTTATTGCCGCAGTTGGTTCCTTAGTTAATAAGGTACGGGCACGCCAAAGGTGTGCCATAAACAGCTTAGGGTAGTTGCCCGCTAAGCGATTAATAAACGGAAGTAACGCTAAATATTCTGAAGGAAACGTTGCCTGTTCAATTGCATAATTAGCGTTGTCCATAAGCCCAGGCAAGAATACGTCTTGGCCGCTAAACATATTGGCTGAAAAATCAAGCTGCCTATTCAGCCATACATTCATCCCAGAAAAATTTCGGTTTACAACATCTTTCCGCATCGCAAGCATATATGCAATCTTCGGTACTTCAGCTAATACCCTATACAAATTATGACGAATATTTGGAGAATAAAGGAGACTGCCAATTACTACAAAACTAATCAAAATCAACGCTAGTATGATGCTGAAAGCATATTTTTTCATTAAGAATCACTAATTTTAAAATAAGTAAAATGTCTGACCATTAAACTACTCCATTTCTTCTGTATTTTCAATCTAAGCTCGAAGGTAGGGCGAAGTTTATGGTGAAACATACACCTATCGGGTATCTGGACGCATAACGCAATTTAATAAGGAGGGAAATTTTTACTATTTTAAATCATTTCCATAGTCGATGGCACGATGCAATGTTTATCTCAAGACCTGAATTCAATAAGCAAGTGCAACTCAGCATGTCGTACTAGAGGTTAAACTGCGGTAGCATCATAACCTTTCGTTCCGGCAAGAATGAGAGGTACATATGAGACGCTACACACAGTTAACCCGAGATCAAAGATACCAGATACAGGCATTAAAGAAAGCAGGACTGAACCAGACAGAGACAGCAAAAATTGTGGGTGTTCATAAGTCTACGATCAGCCGTGAGTTCAAACGTAATACGGGCTTGCGTGGATATCGACCGAAGCAAGCTCATAGGTTGTCTGTTGTGCGTTGTCAGGGGAAGCTTCAACCCCGTATCAATATTTAGAATTGGTCTCTGGTCTCGTGCCTACTTCGAGAGGAATGGAGCCCTGAGCAGATCAGTCTCTGGCTTGCGGCTGAGGACAGCCTTAAGATTAGCCATGAGTGGATTTATCAATACGTCCTCCAGGACAAAGCAAAGGGTGGAACTCTTTATCGTCACCTGCGTTGTCAGAAACAACGACGCAAACAATATGGTAGTTACAGTCGCCGGGGCCAATTGATCAACCGTATTAGCATTGATGAGCGCCCAGTGATTGTTGATACACGGTCTCGCCTGGGGGATTGGGAGCTTGATACCATTATTGGAAAAGCGCACAAGCAAGCTATCGTCTCTTTGACTGAGCGAAAATCACGATTGACCCTTATTCGTAAAGTCGATTGGAAGACGGCTGATAATGTCGCAGAGGCCATTATTAATTTACTCAAGCCGATTTCCTGCCGGGTACATACCATGACTTCAGATAATGGCAAGGAGTTCGCAAGGCATGAAACGATAGCCAAGGCACTCAAGGCGAAATTCTACTTTGCTCATCCTTATGCTTCATGGCAGCGCGGATTGAATGAGAATACGAATGGTCTTATCCGACAGTACTTCCCAAAGGATTGTGACTTTACCATGATAACTGAAAAGCAGATTAATCTTGTCATGGATAGATTGAACAACCGCCCCCGGAAATGTCTTGGCATAAAAACTCCCAATCAGGTATTCTTTGGAATTGATCCACCTGTTGCACTAGCTACTTGAATCCGCGTTATTAATGAAGGTGGACCTCACGAAGTTAAAATTACAGATGCCAGCTTTAAGC
>ENA-UOXV01002582-UOXV01002582.1-marine-metagenome-genome-assembly--contig:-NODE-2582-length-23483-cov-7.327386_pt1 | contig 23483 bp, 2 predicted proteins | sample MGYA00238165_ERZ766961 | MGnify/ENA primary metagenome ERZ766961 (study PRJEB28924, sample SAMN03173240) | marine metagenome | biome: Marine; feature: Water; material: Subsurface seawater | place: North...
CAGGTCACACGTATTAAAGAGAGGGGAGGCCATGGGGGGGGGCGGCGCGGCGAAGACCGCTAGCGAGTCCGTCGCAAACTCGGCAGCGTAGTAGTGCGCGCCGTCCGGCGACCGCACCACGTCCGCCGCGTACGCCGCCGCCGAGGCGGTCAGCTCCTCCTGCTGCGCCATGCGCTCGACGGCCAGCGCGCGGGTGCCGTTGGCGCGGCGCGCCACGAGCGTCGCGCGCTTCTCGAGCAGGAAGCCGCGGGCGGGCGAAACGCCGACCGCGAAGGACTCGACCAAGTGCGCCCCGGAGGAGCTCACTACCTGCACCGTCGGGAGCTCGCCGGGCGGCGCGGGCGCGCAGTCGGACGTGCCGTCGGAGCCGAGCGCGCCGCAAACGCACGCGGCGCTGTCGCTGAAGCACTCAGCGTTCCACGGGAGCTCAAACGCGGGCGGGGCGTTCTCCGCCGCGACGTGGATGGTGAAGGTGCGTGAGAAGAGGAGCGTGCCCGCGGGGAAGATCACATCGAACGACACGACAGACATACCCGAGCGCCCCGGGGAGAGCGAGAAGCGCAGCACACCGCTCTTGAACGAGATGGACGGAAAAACCGAAAAGAGTGAGGGGTTCGACACGTTGGTGACATCAAAAGTCCAGTAGTATCCCTGGTACGGCTCAAGCACCAGGTCCGACGACTGCTGCACATCGTACACGAAGCCGGGCACGGAAACGTCCAAGCCGTCTGCGTGACTGACCGTCACATTCGGCTGCATCTCCATCGACGCTTCCCGCGGCTCTAAGGCGGCGACTCGGACACTAATGCCACCCACTTCCGCGGCGCTCTGCCCGCTGGCCTCTTCGATCAAGGACGCGAGGAGGCCAGACTGGCTCGCCCTAACCAGCGTGTCCTGCACCTCGACAGAGTCCGCCAGGTCGAGCGCACTGTACGAGACCAAGACCTGCGCCGCAGCAGCAAGCAGCCGCCGCCGCGTGGACCCCGTTGTCACCTGGAGGGCCCAAACCGGAAGGCCAAAGAACTCCGCGAGTAAATCGCGCAGCGCGTCCAGATCCTCGGCGCTCGGGTTGTATCCGTCTGGGAAGGTGATTGGGATGGTCAAGAGCGCGGAGGACACGCGTACGTGGAGCTCCTTCGCCACAAGAGAGCGGTTGCGTCCACCGTTCAGCGTCCCGCCGTCATCGACAAGCCAGACGGTGAACGCCACATCGCCGATCGTGCCAGCTTTGGTCTGGAAGGAGAGGGCTCCGGCATCGCTAAGCTCCGGGGGTGAAACCAGCGATACGTCCCCGGACACGTACTCCACGACAAACGTCACACTCTGCGACGCCTCAACAGAGGGCCCCGCGGAAATCGAGCTTTCTTCTGCGTACCGGTCGGTTACGTCTGCCCCGGTCAGGTCAACGATGTATGCCTTGCCCTTTGCAACGTCATGGACGTTGGCGCCGTCGCCGACTTCCCGGTCTGCCGCGCCACTTGCAAGATCAAAACTGGGTGCCTGATTTACGTAAGCGATTTCGATCACTAGTTCACGCGGCGCCGCAGCATCGGACCCGCCGCTTGAAGTTCCACCGTCATCTGACAGCACCACTTCAAACGTCGCAGACCCCGCGGCGCCCTCCGCCGCGTCAAAGCGCAGCACGCCTCCAGCGTCAACAGTTGGTAGCGCCGAGAAAAGTTCCGTGTGGGACGTGCCGACATTCTCCACTTGAGTCAGGGAGAAGGACACTGCCTGGGGCGCCTCGTCTGTTGGTCCTGCGGTGATGTCTGCAGCGTAGGCTACTGCCGACTCGCCAGAAAACTGAAGCGCGGAGAACCTGTCCGCGATGGGGCGGAAGGACGGTGCATCGTTCACAGCCGTCACACTTACAGCAAAGGAATGCTCGACCGAGGTATCCGCTCCGCCGCGTGCAGTCCCGCCAGAGTCACGGAGCGTCAATCGAATACTGGCATCCCCGTTGGCATCCAGTGCGAGCACAAACGCTAGGGTCCCTTTAGGGTCGACGTGCGGTGGCGTCGCAAACAGAGCTGATGTGTCTGGATCGACAACTGCGGTAAACGAGAGCGTTTGGATCTCCTCCGCTGAGTTGCTTGGGCCTGCTGCAATGTCCAACGCAAAACCAACAAAGCTACAGCCTGCAGCCTTGCAGCATAGCCCCTCTGCATCCTGCGGATCCGTGGTGCAGTCTACTGCGTCCTCGAGCAGGTTTAGCGCGGTGCTTGCAAGCGAAAATGTCGGCGCCTCATTGACAAACAGCACCTCAATGTCAAGCTGCTGCGTCTCGGAAGTGTCGGCCCCTCCGCCGGAGTCGCGCAACGTCACTGAGAACGTCGCCGTCCCGAACTGGTGTGGCGCGAGAGTGAAGGATAAGGTGCCGTTCGGTCCCATCTGGGGCATCACCTCGAAGAGTGACGGGCTCCCATCGGTCATCTCGAGCTCAAAGGTCAGCTCCTGTTCCTTGATGCGAGGGTCATTCGTCGAGATGCCGAATGCAAACCAGCGGAACTCATGCGCGCCGCTATTCTGCAGCAGCGGGTCGAGATACTCGGTGAGCTCAAACGAGGGCGGCTGGTTTACAAACGAGATTGTCAGTGTAAATTGCTGCACGTCGCTGGTATCCCGCGCGCCAAGCGCAGTTCCGCCATCGTTTGAGGCTGTGACATCGAAGTCAAGGTCGCCGTCAAAACGTTGCAGTGCAAGCGGCTTCAGCTCGAAGGTCACGTTCCCGTCGGGCAAGATGGCAGGCGGTCGCAGAAAGATCCCTGGGTCTGCATTTCCCGTGTCTGAGAGCACACTCGAAAGCACTACAGAATAGGTTACCTGCTCGTTTGGCTTAGCGGGGTGCGGGACAAACGCCGCAAACGGCGCCACAAACGCGCCGGAGCCTTCTGCCACCGTAACATTCCCCAGGAGTGTGAACTCCGGCGGAAAATTCACGAACCCGACCAGCAAGCTGAACACTGCAGAGCTACTTGAGTTGTTTCCGCCATTCTCGGTGCCCCCCCCGTCTGAGGCGCTCAAAAAGAGCTCTACATAAGTGCCATTGGATGACATCAGCGGGGCGAGAACGAAGCTGAGCATCGCGTTACCATCTGTTACCGTCACAGTCGGCGCTGTAGAAAACAACGCGCCGTGCGATCCCACGTCTACCAAAAGTGTCAGCAACTGATCGGCCTCATCAATTGGTCCCGGCGCGACAGAGACTGCGAGCACCGTTGGACCAAAGGTGGCAACGTCAGAAACTCCTGGCACGTAGCCATTCACGGAAAACGATGGGTACGATATGAGAGTGAAAACCGGTGGGTCATTGACTGCCGTGACCGTGAAATTCATGGTGACCTCCGCAGACTCGTCCTCCCCTTCCAGCAAAGTTCCACCATTGTCTCGGAGCAAGAAGGTGCACGAAGCACCCCCATTTTGATCAACGTTAAGTTTGTACGAAAGTTCTCCCAAGGGTGAGAGGGTGGGAACATCTTTGAAGAGGAACTCGTTTTCGGAAATGCACTCAACTGTGCTGAATGTAAGGAGCTGCTCGGCCTCTAGAGATGGGCCCGCAGAAATATTGAATGCAGCGATCATGCATCCGTCGCATGGAGAATCTTCAAGGACAGAGATAAGGCTCGGCATCTGGAAGGCCGGCGCGTCGTTGACATGCTCAACTTCCAATGTGAAGTTCAAAATACGCGAGGTGTCTGTCCCGCCGCGATCCGTCCCCCCTGAATCCCGCAGTGTAACATTGAAGGAGAAATTTCCTGCGGAGCCATGACGAAGCCTCCACGTAAGCGTCCCGTCACTGCTGATCTTTGGTCCCTCTTCGAACAGCGCCAAACCAGCCGTTTGTACCACCTCAAAGGATAGCTCCTGTCCATCTTCGGCTTCGTTTGGCGGCCCTGCGGAGATGTTAACTGCAAAGTCCTCGAACGTACACTTTCCACCCAAGCAGCAGAAAGGGAAAGGTTCTCCACACTCGTCAGAATCCTCACCAGCAAGGATTGAGGTCGCCGATAGATCGAAGGACGGTTCCATGTTGACGAATAGAACAGTGATGTTAAAGAGCACCGGCTCAGAAGTATCGCGCCCGCCAGCGTCGTCAGTTGCAGTCACCGCGAAGGTCGTATTGCCGTAAAGATTCTGCGCTAGCGCAAAGGTCAGAGTGCCATTCGCATAAATATACGGATCCTCAGCGAAGAGGCTCTCTGCATCATCATGACATGAAATCCCATTTTCCAAAGTCTCATTTTGCGATACATCGTTGTACATCGAGCAGGCGTAAGACACATTGAATGTCACATTTTGCGCTTCATTGGGACGATCGCCAGTCGAGATGTTGAAGACAAAACCCGGAAAGATGTGTGCCCCGGAATTCTCGTTCACAGGGGTCAACGGGAGCGAAAGACTGAAGCTTGGCGGCTCGTTCACAGGAGTCACGACAAGACGGAAGGGCTTGGGATCTGAGGTATTCCTGCCCCGAAACACGCTGCTACCGTTGTTGGATGCAGTCACATTAAAATCGATCGCGCCGTGGAACATTGATGCAGGGTCAAGAGTGAAAGACAACGCACCCGTAGAAGAGATCTCAGGTAACAGTGAAAATACCCCGGCGTTCAAAAGCTGCATGTCACGCATTTGCGCGGGAATAATCGCGAATTCGAGGCCAAACAGGGTCTCGGGCTGAAGATCATTTGGCAACAACTCGACAGCCCGTGACGACTGCGGGGCATCGTCGTAATGAGATCCCTCCGCCACAGTCAATTCGGAGATGGTGAAATTCGGTGGTGCAGTGACAAGGGCAATTGAAAAATTGACGAGCAGCGTCGTCGTGTCCTGACCGCCATCCTCGACACCGCCATTGTCGCGTGCAGTGATGTTGAAGACAACAAACTCATCGCGTGTCGACCGAAAGGCTGAGAGGTTCAGTTCAACCACCGCAACACCGTCAGCGACACGCACCAGAGGCTCAGACTCAAACAGCTCAGAGCCTCCATCGTCCACCTCGATCGTGACTTCTTGGTCCGCCTCGTCGGGAGGACCGCCGCTCACGTTGACCGCAAGCGTGCGGGTCGCATTCCACACGTCCTGGATCCCTGGAACGTACCCCGGTGCGCGCACGACGGGTGCAAGTGAGAGCCTGGGCGGATCGTTGACGCCGGTGACCTGCACGCGCAGAATGGTGCCGCATGCCAGCGCAGGGCAACCGAGAGTCGAAAATTGCCAGGATGTTTCAAATGTATCGGCGTACGGATGGGAAAGGTCGTTGCCTCCGTTGACCGTCCCACCAGAGTCACGGAGAGAGAGCTCAAGGTCACACGCCCCGACAAGGTCACGGGGCAGTGCGACACTCACATTACCGTCCGACGACAGGTTGATGTTGCCACAAAGAGCCAAGTCGCCGCGAAGCAGAGTCGCATTGAATTCTGCAGTTTGCCCTGCCTCTCCTGTGTCGATGTCCTGGATGATGCCTCCCTCAACCTCAACTGCCTCCTCGAGAAAGGTCACGTTTCCTGGTGCCCTCACGGTGAACTTGGCCGGTGCCGCGAAGGGCGGAGATGACCGCACAACGTATCCACGCGAGATAGCGCTGAGAAACGTCCCGTTCGCTGCGCGCTCCCACCAGCCCAAATTTGCAGAGCCGCCCTGGCCTGCGCGGTGCGGAGTAAATGGGGTCGGAGAGTCGGTACAGAGTTGCAGAACGGATGAATTGTCACCAACGATGCTCACGATGCCGCCCGAAGCCACAACCGCCTCGAGACACATTCCAGGAGGAAGTCCAAAAACCAGTTCGAGCAATGCACCACTTCCGCAGCGGAAAACGTCAGTTCCCGCCGAGCGGTTGCAGGTATCAAGTAAAGGGAATGATGCATTTTCCAGGCTGCCAGTCTCGTTCAAGGAGGCATCAACGATCCGCACAATCTTGAGTGTTTCCCAGTCGCTGCGCAACACCGTGATCATTCCAAAGTCAACTGCAGTCTCGTTGCCAGTGGCGTTCCACAGGAATGGCACAGCCACCAACTCGTCCGATTCGTCAGGGAGAACGAGATGAGCATCGAAATAGTTCTCCCCGAAGTGGTACGCTCGCACCGCGGTGAGCATGCTCCCACAGCGACACGCCGCATCCGCTGCTTGGTCCTCGAGGAGTACTGTGCCCGCTGCTGTGTAGCCGCTTCCGTGGGAAACCATCTCCCACGACGCGCTACCATTGGCATTCACGTTGAATTTGACTCGAGCTATCTCTTCAGAAGAGCCGTTGACGACCATCATCACACTGTCAGCACAGCCATGCCACGTGATCTCCGAGATGTCCAAATGAGAATTCGAGTAGACCAGCTTCGTGACTGTGGCATTTTGCTCGATTCTTGTTCCTGGGTATACAAGAACCGCCTGTGTAGCTGCTGGAAGCCCTTCGCTCGCCGAGTGAATGGTCGCATTTGCAATGCCACCGTCCGAATCGACCGAAAACGTGCCAATAAATGCAGCGTCGTCTTGGATAAGCACATCACCATCAACGAATCCGCCGCCTCCCGAGGCCACCACTGCTGCACGCGCCGCACCCAGCGGCATGTCAGAACGGTTCTCGCCGTCCATGATCCAAGCAAACCCACCGGCACACGGCCCAGTGGGTGCAGCCGTATGGTAGAGGAAGAAGACGTGCGCTGCATCACGATAGGCGAAGCGAGCGTCAACGTGCGCCGAGCGCGAGTACGGGTAAAAAAGTGCATTGGCCTCTGGAAACTCCAGGGAGCCTTCGATGCGGAAGACATCGAATGGCGCACTGATACTCAGCGTCGGGGAACCTGGCAAATGACCATCCACAAGACGCGTCTGCATGACGTTGGGGCGAAGAATAGGCTCAGCATTAAGGGAAAGCGCATGGCCGACGAGTTCCACGGAATCTGAAGCAGCGACAGCGACGGACGTGTTAAAACTGTACCAGTCGACACTGGCATCGATCACGCCGGTGGCCAGCAATGTCATCTCGGGAAGAGTGAAAGTCGGTGCGTGATTGATGTAGATTACAGTGACATTGAGCGTGCGCACATCTGAAGTATTGATCCCCCCCCTCTCCCATCCGCCGTCGTCGACTAATGTAACGTTGAACAAAGCAGTACCTTCGCGGTAAGGCTTTGTCTCAAACGATAGCGTCCCGTTGACGGTGATCGCTGGTGGAGATATGAATATCGAGCTGTCACCAGATGCAAGGACGACCTCAAATGTTACGTTCTGCCAATTTTCGCTCGGTGGACCCGCCTCGATCTCAAAAGCGAAGTTTTCCTGGAAGAACGGCGGCGCATTCTGCGGGAGTGGGTCAAGCACGTCCAGCTCGAAAGCTGGCTGGACGTTCACATGCAGGATCTCGATGACAAACTCAATTGATTCAGAAGTATCTTCGCCACGGAGCACTCCACCGTCGTCCACGAGTGTCACGTTCAAAGTAGCGTTGCCATACATGTCGGTCTGCGGGAGGAATGTGAGCGTGCCGTTGGGCGAAATCTCGGGAAAGCGCGCGAAGAGCCCGACATCACCCTCGATCAACGACACAATGAATGTGCCGTTTTGGTACGCCTCGTCTGGCCCTCCGACAGAGATGTTGAAAGCAAACTCAGGCTGGACGAAAATTTCCGAGTTCTCGAGAACCGTGATGTCGCCAGAGATGTCGAATTCTGGTGCTCGGTTTGAATAAAATACTGTCAGGGAAAAACTATGGAGGCGTGATGAATTCTGCCCTTCGTTCTCAACGCCACCATCGTCTGACAGGATGGTTTCAAAATTTGCGGTGCAAGATACCATTCCTCCGCCACAGGAGTCATCTAGCAGACAAAACTGTAGCTCGCCGTCCGCTGAGAGCACAGGAGTTGCCTCCGTAAGTCTTGGGCCACTTGTCTGGACAACAGCGAAAGAAACGTCCTGGTCGTCTTCATTGCAACCGAGCAAGCTCGCGTTGTACTCCTCAACACCTTCGTCATTGACGAACACACATGCCGTACCGTTGGCAGACGTGGGCGGCCCTGGAGAGATCCAACTCGCGAACGACGAAATGTTGATGCAACCGTCACCCTCACTGAGCCCACGCTTACGGTCCGCTGCACGGTCAGCACGTGTCTCGTTGATCTCGAAGGACGGCACCTGATTCACCGGGAGGATCTCGATTGGCATTTCGCGCCAATCTGATATGTTGCCGGCTGAGTCGGACAGCCGGAAGCGGATTGTTGTGTTGCCGTTCACGTAAAGCGCTGTCTCGAACTCGAGAGACCCATCGGCTGTGACCACCGGCTGAGAGACGAAATAAGTTGGATCCAGCGCCACTACTTCAAACGACAAGAGCTGCGAGAGATCTTCGCGAGCTGACCCTGCTGTGATGTACGAAAAGAACTCGTGCACCGCAACAAGACCCTCATTCTCAACCGTAATCAGTGGCACTGGTTCCATGTCGGGATTGTAAAGACCCTTTGTCAGCGTAATGAAATACGTCACAGTCTTGGATGTGTCTTGGCCTCCGTAATCTCTCCCACCATCGTCCTGAGCCCACACTTGGATCTTTGCGCGTCCCCACATCCCATCGCGCGGAGTATATGAGAGGTTCAGGTCTGAACAATTGCCAGCGTCTGGAGCACACGCGAGGAAGACTTCGGGCCCTTCCACGAAGAGCTGGCGCGGGATGGAAACCACCGAAAAGGTCAAGGTCTGCTCTTCGTCATCGGGGTTGGCCGAACCATTGACGTCACCACGAGAAACAGAGCCCCATGCTCGGTTGAAGAGCTGGTCCTCAGGTGCGACCACCGATCGACCCTCGACAATCGGGGGCTTATTGATCACCACAAATGCGAAGGCGCTCGCATTTTCTGCCGCGCGAACAGACGCACCTGGGTCGATGCCAGCGAGTCCTTTGACGCGGAGCAGCGTGAGGGATGCGTTGTGAACCTCGTCGCCGCCTTCCGATGCCCAATCCACGACGGGGCATAACACGGAATATCCAGACTGGACTTGCGCTACGCTGGAAACATTCATCTCGCCAGCCGTGAAAACGCACTGGTAACCGTCGGCACGGAATCCCGCGCCTTCAACTGCGACATCTCCAAGCCCGAGATAATCGCCGTAGGGCGGAATAAGTTCACTCACTTCTTCTTCGATGAAGAAAGAGCGTCCACCGGCACTCCCGATAAATGGGATCGTGACCACACCTAGCGACGAACTGTTCGCGGTTGTTGTGTTGTTCGCTCCATCCACGTCAGACGCATTCATCCTGGTACCATTCAAATCGGAAGCATGAACACGCTCTTGCACAGACAGAGTAGCGAGTTGAGCCTCATACGCCCAGATCGGAAGCACGCAATGTATCGTTTCTGAATCGATGGCTGTGTGAAATTGCGAATTCAGGCGCGCGGCAGCACCGCCGTCGGCACTCATCGTGCCACTCCATGTGCAGCGGTACTCCGCACTCTCGTCAAATCCATATCCCGATACCGTGACAAGTTGGCCGCCAACCGCAGCGCCAATTGAAGGTATCGCGGTCTCCCAGCCGCCTGTGAATTCGAACCGCGCGTGAGAGAGCCCCCGGTCGTCCGTCTGATTGGGAAGCAGCAAAGAATCGTTCCTGTCGACCAAGATGTGAACCGTGACATTTTCTGCGCCATGCATCCACAGCGGCGTCTCGCACGCGGCGTGCGTGTGGTTGAAGATCTTTGTCACTTCCCCTACCACAGTCCGTGCAGGGTCGGTGGATGAAACGAAGAGGCAAAACAATCCGACTGTCGGATCTTCGTCATCCGAAGTGCTGTTGCCATTCGTCGCGTTCAGGTCTCCGTCAGTCGCGTTTAGGTCGCTGTTTTCCGCGTTCAAGTCCCGCGAAAATGGAGGTGGAAACCCCGCACCACTCACAACTAGCTGCGTGCCGCCACTCGAGCTGCCTTTGACGGGGCTGACAGCCAAAATGTCACGAATAAAATAAAAATCCCGCGCGGTGCTCTTGCCGACGAATCGAATCTCTCCTTCATCATTAAAGACCAACAGCTTGGTCTTGCTTGCAGGAAGAGACTCGCCCCACGGTGGCGTCTTGCACGTGAGCCGGTACATGGAAGACACGGTTGCCACGGTGCTTCGCGCATCGTACTCTGTGTAGTTGGAGTCTTCCAGGACAATGAGCAATTGTTCGGCGTCAAACTTCTCCTGCTCTGCAAGCCAGACGCAGAAATATTCCTTTTCTGTTGAGAAGCCAACTCCCTCGATCGAAACTGGCATGTTCCCAGCAGCAGAAGCAGAAGAGATGGAGGGACGGAACCAGCCTTCACCGTAAAAAAAATACGCATCCGTTGGCATCTCGGAGGAGAACACAACCCCTGGAATCGAAACGATTGTGTTTTCGACCATGGTAGGCCAACGCAGTGTTGTGCAGCTGAAATTCGTTTGCGACAGGGCCGTCGCATTGACCTCGACTTCGGTGCCAGAACTCTGTCCTGTGAACACGCAAGTGTAGTCCTGGTTGTCAGTATCGAAGCCGGCGCCGGTAATGTACAGCACAGTTCCGCCTGAGGCGGGCCCAGTAGACGCACTGAGGTACGACCAGGAGGCATTGAGATACACTTCCTGATCAAGCCCGACCCTCCTCATTGTTTCGCCGTCAACAAGAAGACTCATGTTTGTGAGCGCCTGCACATACTCCCACTCGCTCGTCGAGCACACAATTTCCTTGTAGCTCACCCACTGGACAGATTCCGATATCATCTGCTGCGACGAGTCGTGCGCATTCACAAACTTGCACGCGTACGAGGATCCCGCCTTGGCCGGGTCGAAGCCTGCGCCCCTGACCGTGATCTGCGTCCCAGCTTCGGCGGGTCCGGAGGAGGGGAAGCGCGTCTCCCAGTACACTAAAAATGTGAAGACCTTGTTCGCATCAGCAGCGGGAGTTAGTACCATTTCGTCCTCAGTCACATAGAACCACACGTCTTGTCCTGACTGGGTGTATCCCCAATCAGGCGCGGTGCACTCCAGCTGCTCGTAACTCAGCATAGTCGCTTCTGCCTTCATCGTAGGCATTGCAGACTGTAATAGAGCATCAGAGCTCATCATTTCGATGCCGTCGTCATTTTCGGTTCCGTTTCCCTCATAGAGTGCTTCCAGCGACCAAACGCACCAGTACGACAACGAGTCATTGAGACCAAACGCAGTGACAGTCACAGATACACCTCCCGCTGACAGGGCAGGGTTCGGATCCACTTGCGACCAGCCTGCTGTGATGGTGAAGTAGCTTCCATTACGCTCTGCTCCTGAAAACAAGGCGTCATTGTTGCTTCCCTCGATGCCAACCACAGTGTCCTCTGCAGTCGCGTTCCAATGAGGCGTCACACACATGATAGTGTTTCTGTCAAGTGCCGTGGCGTTTGTGACAGCCCGCTTCGAGGTCGTCAGCCCAGTGAAAGTGCAGTTGTAGCTGGTGCCATTCACGTTGAAGCCCGCGCCAGAGATAGTGAGCGGCGTGCCTCCAGTTGCGGGTCCGACTGAAGTGTCGATCTCTGAAAAGGATTGGACCAAAAAGATGTGAGATTCGTTGCCAATCGTGTTCAGTGTTTCGCCGTCAACAAGAAGACTCATGTTTGTGAGCGCCTGCACATACTCCCACTCGCTCGTCGAGCACACAATTTCCTTGTAGCTCACCCACTGGACAGATTCCGATATCATCTGCTGCGACGAGTCGTGCGCATTCACAAACTTGCACGCGTACGAGGATCCCGCCTTGGCCGGGTCGAAGCCTGCGCCCCTGACCGTGATCTGCGTCCCAGCTTCGGCGGGTCCGGAGGAGGGGAAGCGCGTCTCCCAGTACACTAAAAATGTGAAGACCTTGTTCGCATCAGCAGCGGGAGTTAGTACCATTTCGTCCTCAGTCACATAGAACCACACGTCTTGTCCTGACTGGGTGTATCCCCAATCAGGCGCGGTGCACTCCAGCTGCTCGTAACTCAGCATAGTCGCTTCTGCCTTCATCGTAGGCATTGCAGACTGTAATAGAGCATCAGAGCTCATCATTTCGATGCCGTCGTCATTTTCGGTTCCGTTTCCCTCATAGAGTGCTTCCAGCGACCAAACGCACCAGTACGACAACGAGTCATTGAGACCAAACGCAGTGACAGTCACAGATACACCTCCCGCTGACAGGGCAGGGTTCGGATCCACTTGCGACCAGCCTGCTGTGATGGTGAAGTAGCTTCCATTACGCTCTGCTCCTGAAAACAAGGCGTCATTGTTGCTTCCCTCGATGCCAACCACAGTGTCCTCTGCAGTCGCGTTCCAATGAGGCGTCACACACATGATAGTGTTTCTGTCAAGTGCCGTGGCGTTTGTGACAGCCCGCTTCGAGGTCGTCAGCCCAGTGAAAGTGCAGTTGTAGCTGGTGCCATTCACGTTGAAGCCCGCGCCAGAGATAGTGAGCGGCGTGCCTCCAGTTGCGGGTCCGACTGAAGTGTCGATCTCTGAAAAGGATTGGACCATAAAGAAGTTTGCAGAATCAGACCCCTGATAGTCGATCGGAACACCATCTGCGAGCAGACTCATGTTTGTGAGCGCCTGCACATACTCCCACTCGCTTGTCGAGCAGACGAGCTCCGAGCTATTGACAACTTGAACCGACTGTGACAGGGCGATCTTGCTAGTATTGCTCACATCCACGAATCGGCACGTGTAATTAATCGTGCCTTCTGTGTCAAAGCCCGCGCCACGCACTGTCACCAGCGTCCCCTGCTCTGCAGGCCCACGAGAAGCTGCCAGCTCGCTCCAAACGGCACCGAAGTCAAAGCGCAGCGTGTAGCCCTGGGGCGTCTTCAGGCTCTTGTTCCCATGGAAAACATAGAGGTACAGACCTGTTTCCGCCGGATACAGGTCGCCCCAACGCGGAGCGATCAGCTGCAGCTCATCAGGCGAAAACGCCATCACGTCCACTGCAGCTCTCGCATCTTCAGAGTCTGTCAGCGCCGTCTCGGCATCGTCGATCACCGAGAAGAGAACAGTGTAGTTGCGCTCATTTTGCGCTGTGCTGAGCCCAAACGCCTCGATGCGCAGCGGAACACCACCTGCGGAAGGCACCCGCGACGGGACGACTGCGTGCACACCCTCTTCGAATCGGTAAGCTCTACCCTCTTGAATGTCTTCCGGCGCTTCTTCCATCTCTGTAATCCCTGATCCATTCATTGCAAGGAGAGTGTAGAGCCCTTCAGAGCGTAGCTCGTTGATGTCCATCTTGGTGTCACTCGCAGTCGCATTCCAAGCGGGCGTAGTACAAATGAGCGTGGTCGAATCAAAAACCTGCACAGCCCGAGACTGGACTGACTTGTTGCCATAACCGCCCAAGTCAAGGTTCCACTCGCGGAAGGAGCACGAGTAATTGATGTCATTCCGGAAGCCTGCACCCAGCACTTCAATGAGCTCGTTGCCTACCGCTGGACCAATAGTGCTGTTCTTGTCGTCCCACCATGCGTGCAGCTCGAACGTGTCATTGCCTGCAGGGCCCTCAAAATCTCCCAAGTCTTCGACACCGCGATTCACCACACCAACTTCGATTCGCATCGCACCCGACCCGAAACTCCAGCTGGGCAGGGGGCACTGGATCAGCGTCTTATTCAGCACTACGCAAGTTGAGTTCGCACTAGCGCCCACTTCGTAAGGTGAGACAAGCCGCAAAAACGTCACGACGTCCTTGTCAACATCATTGAAACCCGATCCCTGAACAGTCAGCGTCACGCGTGCATCAATGTAAGCCTCGGCTGGCTCGACTACAGTCCAGGATGCATAGAAGGAGAAGTCAACAGACGCGCCTCTCCGCGAGCGGAGCAGCGTTCCATTTTTGTATACGTACAAATGGATCGTCTCAGCAGCAGAAACATTATTCCAGTCTGGTGTGACACACTGCAGCTCCCGCGGCGAAACCAGAGTGGCATTTACCACAACGGAAACGCCGTCTCTTTGATTTGTTTCGTTGCAAGGTACGTACTGCTGTGGCTCGTCCTCGTCGCAGGTGCAATTCGTATCGTCTGTTCCGTTTGTTCCATTGAGGGCTCCGTCCAACTCGGGGTCCCAGTCTGAATCCAAGGTGGCATTCGTCCCGTTGGTACTGTTGCAGTCGCACAAAGGCTTCTGAACGTCATCGGTGCAGTTGCCAAAACGAGCGTGAAGATCGTGATAGTGGCTGTCTTGCGAAAAGATGCACTGGTAGTATCCCTCTGGCGACTCAGCGTCCATGCCGAAGCCCAGGACTGTGATGACGCTGCCGCCGAATGTTGGTGCTCGCGACGGCTGCGGTGCCGCCCAGCCCTCTGAAAGTTCCAGCAGCGGGGCCGGGCCTGCTGGCCAGAACTCCACTGTTGAATTGTCGCCGCGAAGAATGGCCACCCCGACTGTGTCAGCAGGCCCCTCCCATACGGGTGAGAGACAGTGAAGGACGTCGGGGGCCACCACTTGCGAGCCGCTGACGACCGTGCTGCCGCCCGTCACGCTCGAGAACACGCATGTGTAGTTGGTGCGGTTCGGCTCCTGGTCAAATCCTGCGCCGTTTACCTCGAGAGCATCGCCTCCCCACGCGTCCATCACACGGACCCCGAGCCCGCTCCAACGGCTTCGCAAGACGACGAGCGGCGCGGAGGAGTTGGCGGGTCCGACGTACTCAAGGATCAAGTTACCGTCGAAGACCGATACATTTGCTGCGCCCTCAGCAAAGCCCCAGCGTGTGCCCGGACATGTCACCGACAGCGCGCGGAGCGGGTCTCCTCCCTCGAGATCGTCACTGAACGCAAGAGCCTCATCCGTCCAGGCTTCGCCTCCGAAGAGCGGGTCTACAGAGACGTAGCGGCACCGGTACCGGTCGAGCTCCAGCGGGGCGTTGGCGTATCGAAGCGCGCCGGCCATTAGCGCAGGTGCCGCGGGGGAGCCCGCAGAGCGCACGAAGCGCCATGCGCCGTCGGCGCGGGGCTCGACGAGATGCGCCGCGGCCCCGCGGATTTCGGCGTAGAAGTCCGAGAAGGTCGCGCCACCCGCGCCGCGGTTCGTCGCTGCGGGTGCATCGTACTCCACGCCGTGTTCCGCCACGACAAAAAAGGATGCCATCGCGTCCCCTGAGAGCGCAATGGGCGCTACCAGCGTGATGCTCGCACTGGTGCGTTTCGCATCTGCATCATCCAACGACACGCTGTATTGCGCGGGACCGCCGCCGCTGGTGCCGTCGAGCAGCTGCACCCATCCAGAGAGATCCGTTCTGAAGTCGCCTATCGGACCCTGGCGCCAGAAAACAGACCAGAAAGCCAGGTCGCCCGTGGTATCGCCACCATCGACGAGGGTGAGGTCCACATCAAAGCCGGCCACACTCAAATTGCGTCTAGCATACACCTCAAACATCATTCCCGCGGCCTGCCCGATATCAAGGTCTGGAACAAACACCAGGGTGGCGTTCTCCTCGGCGTCGAGAGTTCGATTCCCCGGAAAAAGGCTTCCCATCAGCCCCTGTCCGCTAATAGTCACTGGCGTCCCAAACGCGGAGAGGTTGCTGGGCGTCAGTGCATCCCACTCAGGTCGGAGGTACACCGAAAAAGGAAGCGCAGTTGCTGCGAGAAAGCCCGGAAGCGCCAAGCGCGGGGGCGTGACGAAAGCACTGACTCGGGGCAACTCATTCTGTAGATACAGGGACACGCGCCCAGCAGGGTGCTTTTCTGTCCATTCCACGTGATCGCAGACGATCTCTTCCTCGGAGACGACCGTGGCAGGCACAGACATATTTGTGAGTGGCTTCCAAGGCTGCGTGATATCCGACCGTTGGAAAACGCAAAAGTATTTGATATACTTGTCGAAGCCGCGGCCAAAGACAGCAAATCTGCTGCGCGAAGCGAGCTCGTTGTAGCTGGACAGCTTTAGCACCGCAGCGACAAAGTGAAATTGCACCGTGACTTGCGCTTCGACAGCTCGCAAGAACATAGCATCGGAGGGCGCATGCCGTAGCAGCGTCACGAGTGGCGTCCCGTCCAGTCCCCACTCAGGAGTCACGCACTCCACGTGCGTGGAGTTGATCGCTGCCGCTTCTGCAGACTCAGCTAGCAGCTGCACTCCGCGGGGCGGACCAAGACCAGTCGCCGAGAATCGACAAGAGTAGGTGTAGCCCGGTGTGGTGCGGAAACCGCGACCAATCACGTGCAGCACCACGCCGCCCGAAACCGGGCCAGAGAGTTCCAACGAGCGCCGCGCGCCATCACCAAAGAGCGCCTCCCATGCGCTGGTCATTGTCTCAAACATGGCCACGTACTGAAATACTTCCTCGTCCCAGCTCGAGCGATTCACCGACCAGAGTGGAACACTCACGTTGGTCGCGTTGGTCGCGTTGGTCGCGTTGATAGTCACGTTGATTGTCACGTTCATGGGCTCGGGCGCAACGTAAAGCGGGTCACTGTGGTTGTAGCGTAGGAGCTCAACCGTCGTATTCTGCTCGTAGTCATCTAGACCCAATTCTGGAGCGGGAAACACGAGCGTCTGCGCGTCGGCAGCAAAGACCGGCTCCGACAGCACTCGGCCCGTGTCCGTTGTGAAGCGCACAACGTACTCGCGAGCGGGGTCGAAGCCCTGACCGGCGACAGTGATCAGGTCGCCGCCGTCGGCCGACGCCGACTGTTTCGCGGGGAGCGCCCACACAGCAAGGAAGGTCATGTTGTGAGCCTCGCCAACTTTGGGGATCTCCGCGCCATTGTCCCAGAGCGTGACTGTCGTGTGGCCCTCAGGGTAGGGCCATTCGGGGGTTGGGCACGTCAGACGCGTCGAGGAAGCCACGTGCGCACCAGAGCGCGCCTCGCCATACATATTTGCGAAGCGGCACGAGTACTGATTTGAACCGCGATGGAAACCGTGCCCCAGCACTGTTGTCTCCACGCCGCCCGTTGCAAGCGACACGGATACATCCATCGTGGACCATTCGGCAAGAAACTGCACGGGAGCCCCGCCCAGCGCACGTGCCATCTTGAGAGTACCCTTGTAGGGGCCGCTGAGGACACGCACCGACAGAAACACTGTCTGAGCAGGAAGTGAGAAGGGCGGGAGCATGCACGTTATGTTCTTGTCCGAGGCAGCAACACCAGGTGCTGCAAACAGGAGCGCGTCTCCGACTGAGCGGAACTCGCACTCGTACAGATCGGCCTGGCCCGAGACGAGGCCAAAGCCGAAGACCTTCACTGCCAGTGTGCCATTTCCGGGCGATCGTACAGGCGCGTAGCCGGTCATGATGGGCGCCACGGTGTAATGGAAGGTTGCGCCGCCAGCGCTGTGCACCTCGTTTCCCCCGGCGTCGCGCAGCGTGATGCTCAGCTGCGTCGCGGGGTGGTCCCACGGCGGCAGCGTGCAAGCGACCGCGCTCGCCAGGTACGCGTATGCGGGCACACTGTCAACATATGTGCCAGCTGCGCTCGTGAAACGGCACAAGTAAAGCATGTCGAGAGATAGTCCCGCGGCACTGATCTTGATCGTTGCGTCCTCCTCCGGACACGGGTCCTCAAATGAGAGGCAGCCGTGAGCGGAGCCACTTGAGGCGTGCATCGCAATGACTTCGGGGTAAAAGCGCACCATCACATTGCCATCCGCCTCAAAGCCAGGCGAAAAGAGAAGCGAAAGGACGCCAGCCTGGGTGCTGAGAGTTGATGGCAGGCGAGGAATCGTGCAGTACAGTAAAGAGGGAGAGGTCGGCGTGACATCTGGCGACGCGAGCACTTCGCTACCGCCACTGGTCACAAGCGAGAGTGCGCACGTATAGTGCGCACTGGTGTTGTCGAATCCGAACCCGCTGATGGCAATTTCGTTTGGGATCGACGCCGCAAGGCAGACGTCAAACGTTCCAACGCAGCCGCAAGGTGAACACGGCACGACAGCGGATGCTTCGGTGAAGGATGGATAGACCTCAAATGAAAGATCCCCGGTCACTGATTCAACCTCAATGCCAAGATGATAGTCAAAGAGTGAGACAACAATGCGTGCCGGCGATGCATGCACCCACACAGGCGTCGGGCACTCGACTGACGAATTGGATACCTCGCCAGCGGTGACGTTCTCGCTCTGGAGCGGTGAAACGAACAGGCAAAGGAATTCCGCATCGTCGCATCCGCCCGCGCGATAGCACAAGTTAGTGCCGGCGACAGAGACGTTTCCCCCGCCCGCTGGCACGCGAGCGGGTGCGACTGCTTGCGCGACAGAAAAGTAGTAGGTCAGCGGTGGCTCCGCCGGCGCCGCCGAAAGCTCTTCGCCGTCGCAGGAAATTGAGAGCCGGGAGGCCTCCGCGCCGCGCCACACGTGCCCGTCGCACGTCAGCGAGGACAAGGACACCACCTGCGCGGGAACCTCGACAGCTACGTCGTCTCTAGCAAAAGTGCACCTGCAATCCTGCGAGTTGTCGAAGCCGGCACCGTGCACGTGCACCTCCGTTGGGCGGAAGGACGCAACAATAGCAGGCTCAAAAGCCTCCCATGAGGCAATGAAAGTGAAGTGCGTGTCCGCTTCGTCTGCCGTACAGTCGCCCTGCGGGCAACCGAACTGCACTGCACCGGCACGGTTGTCGAGCTCAACCCACACCTCTCCCGCGACGTACGGCCAGCGCGGCGTAATGCACGCCAGCTGCGACGTTGAAACAAAGATTGCAGTAGCACTCACGGATTGTGTGCAGCCGTCCATGCAAAAACGGCACGTGTACTCTTCCGCGACAGCGGAAAATCCGAACCCGTTGATGAGCACAGTCGTGTTGCCCGACGCGGGGCCCTGCGCGAACCGCGAGCTCAGCGCACAAGCAACGGGTTGGGCCGCGGCCCTGATGCGGGACAGCAAGGTGCGAAGCGGGGCAGACCTCGCGTTCGACGATGCCTGTCCAGATGGCGTCGAAGCGGAAGGGTACGATGCTGCCAGATAGAGCGACAGGCGCGCCATTCTTAAAAAGCAAAGCTTTCGTGCCAGACGCTGCTTGTGGTTGCCACTCTGGAAGGTTACATTCCAGAGTTTTGGCCTGCACTGATGTAGAAGCAACCGAACCCGTGCGAAAGTCCACGCCAGCATCAAGACGGCAAGTATAGTCTGTAGCACCCGCCACGAAGCTCCCAGAGAAAGTGAGCGTCACTGCGCCCTTCACCAACTGCGTGATTGGCGTAATGGTCGTCCAGAAGTTTGAAGTGAACGTGAACGGAAACGATGCATCAGGTTGACGAGGAAGCGGAGCAGCGTCAGAGATAATTGAAAGGGACGATCTTGAGCTGCCCTCCCACGGTGGTGTCATGCACTCGAGCTGCTGTGCGTCGATGCGCAGAGCCGCCGTCGTCAGTAGCCCTGGCGCGGCAGTGGGGTCCGACACGTTTGGCGCCACAAACCCACACTCATACTTGCGCCCCGATTCAAAGAGCCCGTTGACAATCATCGACGCACCGCCGCGGGCTGGTGCCGAAGACCGGTCCGCGGAGATCCATACTGACGTGAATGTGTAAGACGCCTCACCAGCAACAGCCAGCAGTGGCTTGTCGCCATGCACGACAGTCACCGCCGCTACACACGGCATTGTGTCCACTCTCGGGACCACGCACGTAAGCAGCGTGGCGGATACCGCAGCAGTGCGATCCGACTGGTACATGCTCCCGCTGCACTCAAAGCGGCACGCGTAGTCGCTCTCCGCCGGATCAAAGCCCGAGCCGCTGACATTGAGCAGATGTCCGCCCGCGGCAGAGCCGACCGTGGAACCGAGCGCGTACCACGTCGTCAGGAACGCAAACGACGTCGTATTGCAAGTCTGCACGTCTCCCACTACCAATGCAGCCGTCACAAAGATCGCGCATCCGTCCTCCGCGGCACATCCGCGCCCCCGCCACTCTGGCGTGACGCACACAAACGAGATTTCCCCTGACGCTGCGTCCACAACTGCCCGTGCCGGCTGCTGCATAACGTCGTCGCTCCCGTAGAACTCGCATATCGCCCGCTTGTCGCGCGAAAACCCCGCGCCGGCGATTGTGAGGTTCACGGGCGCGCCCGCGGGCGCTGCGGACAACGAAATGTCCTCGCATGACGGCTCAAACTTGTACACAGCGGGGGCGTCTGCCTGAATCGGCACCGCGCCACGGAACAGCCGCACAGCCGTATGACCCGCGGGGAACCCCCAGCGAGGCACGCGACACACCACAGCGCGGAAATCCTCCTGCGCCACGCAGTCGTGGGTGGTCGCCATGCGCCCACCCACCCCCTCAAAGATCGCCGAGTAGCCCTGGTCGTCCTCGGCACCTGGATCGAAGCCCAGGCCCTCAACTGTCACGTCTGTGCCCCCCGACGCGGGACCGCTGACAGGATGTAGCCCGGAGACGACTGGGAGAAACTCGACAGTCACGGGCGAACCGTCCTTGGGGACCAGCGATTCCGACTTGAGAATCTCCAGCGTGCATGCGACTGCTGGCAGGTCCCACGTAGGTGCTTCGCAGTACGCCAGCGTTGGTGAAATTACGCGCATAGGTGAGGTGCGCGCCTCGAACTCGCCACGGAAGGGGTTTACGATGTCCGTCCGGAAAGAGCAAACGTAGTCTGACGCGCCGACGGGGAGTCCCGCAGCCGTGACCGTGACATTCTGGCGGTGCCCAATCACCAGCTCCGGCGGATTTGCCTGAATCCAGTATCCTTGGGCATGGCATCTATCTACGACGCCTGCCAGTGCTAACAAACAAAATAATATCGTCCGTGCGCCTGCGCCACCCTGGGACGCCCAAGGGCGCATTGCCGCGCCGCCTCCAGCTCGTCCGGAGACCTTATTCCGCTGTGGACCCATCACGTTCCTGGACGAGCCGGCCGCCGATCCTATCGAATGTTCGATTACAGCGGGCTGGCTGCACAGCGCCTGATCCCGCTTCCCTGCGCCACGTGCCGGGCTGCCAGCGCAGCACCGCCGAGCGTGGATCACCTCCTCCCTACGCGGCGCGGCGCGGCCCGCACCAACCACTGCTCCATGCGGTCTTTCTGATCGCGAACCGCTCGCACCATCTGACGAAAACCACCCTACTCCAACCCCACCAAGTGCTGCGAGCGCCCGCAGCGCCTCCATGGCGCGGGGCGCCAGTGGAGCAATACGGACGATCTCCCCCGCCGAAGCGTCAGTGACGAATGAAAGTCAATCATCAACTTTATTCATACACTTTCTGTGGCGGTCAACTTTTATTCGCCGACAAGCAAGAGGCGGAAGCCCGCACCTCCCCGGCAGGGGCTCCAGCATGGATCTGGACTTCGATGTCTTCTCGACCGGTGCCACGCCATGATTTTCATTTGCCTGCCTGTTGTGTTCCGATAATATCGCAGCCATTTCCCTGGGCGCTCTCCGACTTCCTCGCATTTAACCTGCGGGCGATTTCCCGCAGGAGGCGCCGCCTCTGCCGCGAAGCGCGCCGTAGGGGAGGTTCCAACGAGCGAAGGGGACCAAAGAGAGGGGTGTAGATTCTCGATTGGTTTAAGGTGCGGGTTTTCACCCCGCGCCCGGCTTGAAGTGGGAACCCTGCCGCCTGCGGCAAGAACCAAGATCGACAAGGTCATCTTCCAGGAGGCCGGTCAGGCTGTAATTCAGATTGAGGAAGATGCAGGCGTGCCAGGAGGTTCTGTGGCGTACTACGACGGTTTCGCAATCGACACGGCTACAGCAGAAGTGGATTTCCGCTCTATCAAGGCCAGCGTCGACATCCCCGGGTCCGTCTCCTCCCGCTGCGCACCCCCGTGCGCTGAAGCCACGTCTCCGCCCACTAGTGAGTGTCCGCAGATCCACCCGCTCATGTTTCTGCACGGGCAGATGGGGGGCGCCGCTGTACGACACGGCCGAGGGCCTTTCGCTCCCGCTCCCGCTCGCGCGGTACCCCCGGGACACGGAGCAGCGCAGCGCAGGGAACCAGTGCTTCAACTGCGGGTCGACGGCGCACGGCGTCGCAGACTGCCCCGAGCCGCGCAACCAGGCCGCCATGGACGCGCGGCGGAGAGAGTGGCAGCGCGAGCGGGGCGGGCGGCCCTCATGGAGCGGCGAGCCGCGCTACTTTGTGGCCCCGGAGAAGTCGCGCGTCGCGCACGTCGTGCCCGGGCGCCTGGGCGAGGAGCTCTGCTGCGCGCTGGGCATCCCGCCAGACGGGTCCGCCCCGCCGCCGTTCCTCGCCGCCATGCTCCACGAGGGGTATCCGCCGGGCTGGGTCGGACCGGAGGGCGGGGAGCGCGCGGGCGCGGCGGATGCGGGCTGCGCGCTGCTCGAGATCCACACGGGGGGGGAGGATATGGAGCTCTCTGACGGCGAGGAGCGCGCTCCGGGCGGCGGCGCCGCGCCCGCCGCGCCCGCCACGCCGCCGCGCCGCGCGGTGCAGATGGTGGCGTTCCCGGGCGCGTTCGGCGCGCCGCTTCCCGCCGCCGCCGACCAGGGGCTGTGGGCGCGCGTCGCGCAGGCGCGCGCGCCCGCGGGGCACTCCGCCATCGCGCCGATGCTACCTGCGCACCCGCGCGGCGACGCCGATGGCTATGGCCGGGGGTGCATGCTGGGGCCGGGCGGGGGGGGGGGGGGGATGTTTGACCTCAGGGGGGGCCTGCTCCGCCAAGCGGCGCATCATCAGCACCCAGGGGGCGATCAGCCGCGCGGCTCGCCGTATGGGGGCGATCAGCATCGAGGGTCGTCATACGGGGGCGGGCACGTTGCGGGCGTGGGAGTAGGGCGTAGCTGGGACTATTGTGGCGGTCCATACGGACAGGCCGGATATTATGGATCGGGCCCGGGCCCGCCGCAGGTAGGACTCTCTCCAGGCGACCCAGGTAGAGGAGGTTTGGATGGTGCGGCTGGCGCGCCAGACTTCACCGGTGCGGTTGGGGGCTGGGACTGGCGGGATCAGCGCGGGGTGCCCGCGGCGGGGCTGAAGCGTCCGCTTCCGGTGGGGCCGGCGCCCAGCAGCGGCGAGCGCCTGTGGCTGGGGCAAGCCCCGCCCGACTGGAGCAAGCGTGCGCGGACGGGTACACACATGTACGGGCCGTGAAAAGACGCGTGCGCAGGCCTCGGGCGCAGCTACCCGAGTGCAACTGGGCTGTAGATGGAGCACAAGCAAGCTGTAATGAATCGCAAGGAAGCGTCTGTCTGCAGCTGGCCTGCAGTCCTTTTGGCTCACACTCTGCCTGCCGCAGCCCCTGCCTGCGCCGACGCAGTAATAGGCGCTGGGGCGCTGCCCGCAGCACACGCAAGCGCGGCACCCCCTCCCGCGGCCCCAGGCGCCTCTCGCGCGGCTGTGGAGGGGGCTTGAGCAGCAGCGGGCGCCTCCGCCGGGGCGCTGCCAGCCGCAGACGCGCTCCCCGCGGGGGCAGTCAAGGGCGCGGCGGCCTTGGACGCGGCGGACGCGGCGCTCTGCGGAACCGCCGCCGCTCCCGGCGCCGCCGCTGTCGCTGGTGCAGGCGCGGCCGCGTGGGCTGTCGCTGGTTCAGGCGCGGCCGCGTGGGCTGGCGCGGCCGCTGCCCCGGCT
>ENA-UOXV01002593-UOXV01002593.1-marine-metagenome-genome-assembly--contig:-NODE-2593-length-23393-cov-11.293941_pt1 | contig 23393 bp, 26 predicted proteins | sample MGYA00238165_ERZ766961 | MGnify/ENA primary metagenome ERZ766961 (study PRJEB28924, sample SAMN03173240) | marine metagenome | biome: Marine; feature: Water; material: Subsurface seawater | place: North...
ATGGGGTAAAAATAGATAACCAAGTTCAAATTGCTCATAATTGTATTATTGGACGTAATACAATTATTGCCGGATGTGTGGGAATAGCTGGAAGCACAGTTATTGGAAAAAATTGCATGATCGGTGGAGGCGCAATGATAAAAGGCCACATAAAAATTGCTGACGATACAATTATTTCTGGTGGTACCGGAATTGGAAAAACAATTTCTGTGCCTGGTGAACGTTATACAAGCATCTTTCCCTACAATTTGAAACATAAAGATTGGCTTAAAATTGCAGCAAAACTTAAAAATTGGATTAAAAATGACAAATAAAATAGAGATGAATATAAGCGAAATATTAAGTCATTTACCGCATAGGTATCCATTCGTTTTGGTAGATCGTATTATTTCAATTGAACTAGGAAAAACTATTACTGCGCTTAAAAATGTCACAATCAATGAGCCTTTTTTCCCAGGACATTTTCCACATCATCCTGTCATGCCAGGCGTTCTAATAGTTGAAGCACTTGCACAGGCAGCGGCCATCTTATCTTTTAAAACAGGTAATCATATACCAACAGAGGATTCTGTTTATTATTTTGCTGGTATTGACAAAGCAAGATTTAAGAAACCTGTTGGACCTGGAGACCAATTAATTTTAGAGGCAAATATTAACCGTATTCTAAAAGGTATATGGCAATATAGTTGCAGAGCTTTAGTTGATGATGTTGTTGTTGCTGAGGCTGACATCATGTGTATCTTAAAAGAAATTAAAAAGTAGATGAATGGAAAATAGTTCATCGATCCACCAAACTGCTCTAATTCATCCAGAAGCTAAGATTGCCACCAATGTCCATGTTGGCGCATATAGTATCATTGGTAAAAACGTCACTATTGAATCTGATTGTATAATTGGCAATAACGTTACAATTACAGGCAATACTTCAATCGGTGAACAAACAAAGATTTATCATTCCGCATCCGTTGGCGAAGACCCTCAAGACAAAAAATACAATGGTGAAGAAACAAAATTAATAATTGGAAAAAGAAATTTAATTAGAGAATTTTGCACAATTAATAAGGGTACCGCTCAAGATCGCGGGGAAACAAGGATGGGGGATGATAATTGGATTATGGCTTATTGCCATATTGCTCACGATTGCGCGCTTGGAAATCAAATAATTCTTGCTAATAATACTACCCTAGGAGGCCATGTTGAGATTGATGACTATGCTATTTTAGGAGGCGCAACCTTGGTGCATCAATTTTGTAAAATTGGATCACATGTGATGACAGCTGGAGGTTCTGGTATACAAAAAGATGTCCCACCTTTTGTAATTACGCACGGAAATTTTGCGGCACCTGTTGGAATTAATTCAGAGGGACTTAAGAGAAGAGGATTTTCTGCTGAACAATTATCAGCAATAAAGAAAGGCTATAAAATTATTTATCGTCAAAATAATTCCATTGAAGAATCACTTATTGAATTAAATAAACTTGCAAATGAAAATGATATCGTTCATTTATACATTGATTTCATTAATCGCTCGAAGAGAGGTTTAATTCGATAGTGCCAAAGATTGCAATTGTTGCTGGTGAGCCTTCAGGAGATTTAATTGCTAGCCAGATAATGGCTGACCTTAAAAAATTCAATAAAAATATCGAGTTTGTTGGTGTCGGTGGACCAAAAATGCAACAACAAGGATTGGTATCTTTTTTTGATTATTCTATCCTATCCATTATGGGCATTATTGATGTCCTTAAAAATTTAAAGACTTTATATCTATCTAGAAAAAGACTTATTTCTTTTTTAATTAATGAGAAGCCCAATATTTTTATTGGTATTGATGCGCCAGATTTTAATTTTCAAATTGAGAACAAACTTAAAAAAAGTGGCACTCGAGTTTTTCATCTGATTTCCCCATCAGTTTGGGCTTGGAGAAAAAATCGTATCTTTTACATCAAAAAAGTAATGCATCACTTATTTTGTGTCTTTCCTCACGAACCTGCAATTTATAAAAAAATAAATCATTCTGCAAGTTATGTTGGACATACACTGGCTACAAAAATACCTTTAAAACCAAATGTAGAAAAAAGCCGCAGCTTACTTAAAATTAATGCCAAAAGAAAAATCATTGGATTACTGCCAGGAAGTAGATCCCATGAAATACATTACCTTTTAGATTTAATGCTTAATTCGGCAGAACTTATCTGTAAAAAAATAGATTGTGATTTTTTAATCTCAGCCATCAATAAAACAAATTACGAAAAAATTAAGAATTTGTTAGCTAAATATAAGATACCTAATATACGAATAATTATTGGGCACTCACATGATCTGATTAATTCATCAGATATGCTAATTTGTGCTTCTGGAACCGTTACATTAGAAGTTGCACTCTTTAAAAAACCTATGATAATTACCTATAAATCATCATGGATAGAGTTTCAGCTATACAAAATGGTTAGACTGATAAAATTTGTTGGCTTACCAAATATTTTATTAAATAAATCTATCGTTCCCGAATTTTTACAAGACAATCTGTCAGCTGAAATTCTAGCTAATAAAACCCTTGAAATAATTAACGATAAAAAATATCTGAATAGCATCAGAACTGAATTTACTTTATTACATAAATCTTTAAAACGAGAAACTTCGAAATTAATCTATCAAAAATTGAAACCCTATCTTATATGATGTTTATTTGCGGAGTAGATGAGGCGGGCAGGGGCCCCATTGCTGGCCCAGTTTTTGCAGCTGCTGTTATATTAAATCCGAATAAAGTTATAGCAGATCTAAATGATTCAAAAAAGCTATCTAAGAAAAAAAGAGATGAAATTTATAATGAGATACAGCTAAAAGCTCTGGACATTTCTTTTTCAATGGTTTCCAGCCAGGAAATAGACCAAATAAATATTTTGCAAGCGAGTTTACTTGCCATGCAGAAAGCAATTCTTGGATTAAAGATAAAGCCACAAATGACCTATATTGATGGTACTTTTTGCCCAAAAATTCCAGGGATGAAAATGGAATCAGTTATAAAGGGAGATCAACTAATAAAAGAAGTTTCAGCAGCATCTATCATAGCAAAGGTAGAGCGTGATCGATATATGATGAAACTAGATGATCAATTCCCCGAGTACCAATTTTGTCGTCATATGGGCTATCCTACGAAGCTTCATCTTGAGTTGATTAAGAAATATGGCGTTAAAGACTTTTATCGAAAAACTTTCAAACCTGTTTCAGATTTAATTAACTAAAAAAATACAAGGCTTTTTATTTAATGATGGCCGTTCTAAATGTTTCCATCTTGCTACCTCCATGGATATTATTTGTTCATCTTTTGCAGTGATATTTGATGCAATACATATCCTTAATTCATCATTTAATGTTTCAATTAAATCACTTAACAATTGATCATTTCTATAGGGTGTCTCAATAAATATTTGTGTTTCATTGGTTAATTGGATTGTTTTTTCAATTTCCTTAAAAAAATTTCTTTTTTCTTCTTTATTAATTGGCACGTAGCCCAAGAACCTAAATCTTTGGCCATTAAATCCTGAACTCATTAACGCCATAATAATTGATGACGGACCAATTAATGGCTCAACATCAATATTATTTTTATGAGCATAATCGACGATTTTTGCACCAGGATCTGCTATGCAAGGTGTACCCGAATCGGACAGTAAACCAATATCTTCACCATTTAGCTCTGAAGTAAATATTTCATGAATTTCATCTATACTTGTAGAGCTATCATTTTTAAAAAGCTTAACTTGCTGAATTGGAACATCAAGCTTTATGTGCTTAAGAATAGATCGAGCAACTTTTTCATTTTCAACAAAAAAATGCTTAACATGACGAATCTTGTTTAGTTGCCAATTAATGAGAAATTGTTGATTATTATTTTGATCAATTGGTGAGGGGATAAGAAATAATTTTCCAGGTTTATTCGGCATCACGTAGTTTAATTTTATTTTTTATCAACATATTAGATAATGCGATAAGCGGCAGTCCAATGATTGCTGTAGGATCATTACTTGAAACTTTGTCTAAAAGACTAATACCTAAGCCTTCGGACTTAATGCAACCTAAACAGCCGTATGGTTTATCAAAATTTAGATAATTTTCAATGGCTTTGTCATCTAACTTTTTGTATTTAACTGAGATTTCTTCAACCCACTCATAGCGAATATCTTGACTTAAATTAAACAGCACAACGGCAGAAAAAAATTTAACTTCCTGGTTAGATAATTTTTTTAGTTGTTTAAACGCCTCTTCAAAATTTATTGGTTTCTTGATCTGAAGGTTATCTAAATGCGCTGTCTGGTCAGCTCCTATAACAAATGCTTGCGGATGATCGAAAGCAATTTTTTTAGCTTTTTCATCGGCCAATCTTAGTGCGGTAGCACGAGCATCTTCACCACTCAACATTGACTCATCAATATTTGGTGAAATAACATCAAAATCGTTGATAATTCTAAGGAGTAAATCTCGTCTATAAGACGATGAGGATGCCAGAATAATTTTAGGCATGAATACTATTGTATTTCAATTAATGTTTCGTTAGGTGAGACACTATCGCCTTTTGAAACATGAATAGCGACGACCGTACCACTTTCAGGGGCCTGGATTTCATTCTCCATCTTCATTGCTTCGATAACGATAACCCCATCACCCGCTGTCACTTTATCGCCGACATTAACTTTGATATCAATTATCGTCCCTGGCATTGCTGTAGTCAGACAACCGCCATGAGATGGTTTTGGTCTGCCAGAAGATTTTGCGGATTTTGATTTGTCTGTTGATGCTTGGCCGTTAGGAGAGATAAGGATTTCATCTAATGTTTCAACGAGCACTTCTTCAGTTATGCCATCAACAGACACATAAAATGGTCTTTCCGCTTCACCAGCATGCCCTGAGCCTGTCAGTTTAATATGATAAGTTTCACCATGCAGGGTAATGTTAAATTCGGAAGGCGCATAATGATCACCTTGCTTCATCGCTTCATCTTTATCTAGCAATTCTTCTGGTTCCAATGTTCCTGCGTTTCTCTCTTGTAAAAATAATTCACCAAGATCAGGGAACATTGCATAGGTAAGAATATCTTCTTCACTTTTACTAAATGGCTCTGCTTTCACACGCAGGCTATCAATCTCTGGTTTTAATAAATCTGCAGGGCGGCAAGTGATTGGCTTTTGGTCGCCAATTGCTTTTTGAAGAACTTCTTGATTTAATTTTGCGGGAGCTTTTCCATACTGTCCTAAGAAATAGTTTTTAACTTCATTGGTGATAGATTTATAACGCTCTCCTGTAATGACATTTAATACTGCTTGCGTGCCAACAATCTGCGAAGTTGGAGTCACTAGTGGCGGGTAACCCAAATCTTCTCTAACTTTAGGAATTTCTTCTAACACTAAATCCATTTTATCCAATGCGCCTTGGTCTTTGAGCTGACTTGATAAATTGGAGATCATACCGCCAGGAACTTGATTAATTAATACTCTTGGGTCCAAGTTTGTAAATTCTGATTCAAATTGCCAATATTTTTTTCTAATCTCTTTTAGATATTGGCTCACCTCGTTCGTTAAAGCTAGATCAATATTAGTTTCATATCCCAAATCTTCTAGGGCCACAACCATGGATTCAGTGGTAGGATGGCTTGCGCCCTCTGAAAAACTTGAATTACATGTGTCAACGGTTGCTGCACCCGCTTCAACGGCAGCAATTAAATTGATGGATGCTAAACCTGCAGTCGCATGGCTATGAAGGTGAATAGGAATATTAATATTTTTAACTAATGAGGCAACGAGGTTTTTTGTTACCTGGGGGGTAAGTAAGCCAGCCATGTCTTTAATGGCCAAAGAATCGGATCCTAGCTCTTCAATTTTTTTGGCAAGTTCAACAAAATATTCAATGTTATGAACAGGTGAGGTGGTAAAGCTGATTGTGCCTTGTGCATGTTTTTGATATTTTTTGACTGCCTTAATTGATACCTCTAAATTTCTAATGTCATTCATGGCATCAAATACTCTAAATACATCAACACCATTTTCAACTGATTTTTTAACAAAGAGATCAACCACGTCATCTGAATAATGACGATAACCAAGTAAATTTTGTCCACGCAGTAACATTTGAATTTGACTGTTAGGTAATGCATGGCGTAATTTTTTGAGTCGCTCCCAAGGATCTTCTTTCAGATAGCGAACACAAGCATCAAAAGTTGCACCGCCCCATGCTTCAAGAGACCAAAAATTTAACTTATCAAGCTGTGGACAAATCGGCAACATATCTTCGGTTCTTAGGCGAGTAGCGATGTGGCATTGATGACCATCACGGAGCACTAATTCAGTAATATTTATTTTTTTCATGGATCTTAAATTCCTTCATGCGCAGCTATGGCAGCGCCAATAGCAGCGGCAATTATATCAGGTGGTAATTCATCCTCATAGTCTGTCAGTTCAGGATGATTTTCGACAAAACTTGTATTAAATTCGGCATTGATAAAGTCTTCATGTTTTAAAATTTCTTGGTAATAGGGAATCGTTGTTTTTACGCCAAAAACTCCAATGTCGTCTAATGCCCTTAAGCCACGCGCGACAGCATCTTCCCAATTTAATGCCCAAATTGTAAGTTTGGCACACATAGAATCATAATAGGGTGGGATCACGTAGCCTGTGTAGATTGCTGCATCTGTTCTAACCCCGGGCCCACCGGCGGCAAAGTACCGAGTTATTTTACCAAAAGAAGGCAGAAAATCTTGTTTTGGATCTTCCGCATTAATTCTAAATTCGATAGCATAACCACGGTAAGAGATATCTTCTTGTTTGTATCGTAAAGGTTCACCGCTCGCTATTCTGATCTGTTTTTGGACAATATCAATGCCAGTAATGGATTCCGTTATAGTATGTTCAACCTGTAATCGTGTATTCATTTCCATGAAATAGAAGTTATTATCAGTACCCAATAAAAACTCAACGGTACCAGCATTTTCATAGTTCACCGCCTTCGCTGCTTTTACTGCAAGTTGTCCAATATAATTTCTTTGCTCCTCATTCAATTGAGGCGATGGTGCAATTTCAATAAGTTTTTGGTTTCGTCTTTGTATCGAACAATCACGTTCGTACAGATGGATTGCATTGCCGTGCTGATCTGCGATGACTTGGACCTCAATATGTTTTGGCGTAAGCACGCATTTTTCAATAAACACCTCAGGACTTCCAAATGCTTTTGTTGCTTCCGAAATGACTCGATCATAATTTGAATTTAATTCTTTCTCGTTATCACATCGTCTAATGCCACGCCCACCTCCACCGTTTGTAGCTTTAAGCATCACCGGATAACCAATTTCACCCGCTATTTTTTTAGCTTCATTAAGGTCTTTTATGTTGCCATCACTTCCAGGAATCACAGGTACTCCAGCTTCAATCATTGCTTTGCGCGCTTGAATTTTGTCACCCATTTTTTTAATAACATGGTGATCTGGACCAATAAATTTAATACCACGTCTTTTACAAATTTCTGCTAGTTGTGGATTTTCCGATAAAAAACCATAACCAGGATGAATACCATCACAGCGAGCGGTAACAGCTAGATTAACAATGCGATGGGCATTTAGGTATCCAGACAGAGGATCATTGCCGATAAAGTAAGATTCATCAGCTTTTTTTACATGGAGAGCATACCGGTCAGCATCTGTGTAGATGGCAACACTGGTGATACCCATTTCCTTGCATGCCCTTATTATTCGGACAGCAATTTCCCCACGATTAGCTATTAATATTTTTCGAAGCAAAGTGTTAGGCTCCCTATTTAATTGGGCATTAGACTCAAACCCTGCAATTATATCATGTGATATTTGTCAAAAAAATATTGCTTAATTCTTTTTTTTAAGATTAAAGAAACAACGGTTATTGACTGTTTTTTTCAGATAAAAAATCTATTTTATGGTAGAATCCCGCTTTAAAATTTTAGTATGAATTAAGGAGTTTCCATGGCTGTTCAAAAGAGTAAAAAAACGCCGTCAAGAAGAAATATGCGTCGTTCTCATGATAACTTATCCAATCCACCATTAGCCATTGAACCTACGACTGGTGAAACGCATTTGCGTCATCATGTCAGCCCATCCGGTTTTTACAAAGGCAAGAAGGTTATTGACACAAAGGCTGACTAAGACACTTTATGCCTCGTCAGTCAATTGCAATTGATGCCATGGGCGGAGACATCGGAGTCGATGTTACCGTCCCAGCTGCTTTATTTTCCCTCAAAAAACATGCTAATTTAACTATTATTCTGGTTGGTGATGATACGCTGATAAAATCAAAATTAAACACACTAGGTGAGTTGGGTAATAAAAGAATAATTATTCATCCAACCACCGAGGTAGTGAAGATGGATGAGTCGCCACAAAGCGCGCTTAAAAATAAAAAAAATTCATCAATGCGTGTTGCAATCAATTTAGTTAAAAATGGGGACGCACAAGCCTGTGTAAGTGCTGGGAATACCGGTGCCTTGATGGCAACCGCACGTTTTGTTTTAAAAATGTTGCCCGGTATCGATCGTCCCGCCATTGCATCAAACCTGCCGAATCAAAAAGGAAAATCTACCTGCTTACTTGATTTGGGCGCCAACTCCGATTGCTCAGCTCAGCATCTATTACAATTTGCCATTATGGGAGCCATGTTAGTAACGGCTTTATCAAGAAAAAAGAACCCTACCGTAGGCTTGCTGAATATTGGTAGTGAGGAGATTAAAGGTAATGAAACGGTAAAAGAGGCGTCAATTCTATTAAAAAACAGCCACCTTAACTTCTATGGCAACGTTGAGGGGGATGATATTTTTAAAGGTACTACCGATGTTATTGTCGCCGATGGATTTGTTGGCAATATCGCGCTCAAGACAACGGAAGGACTTGCGCACATGCTTGGGCGTTTTTTGTCTGAAGAATATAAGCGTAATATTTTAACTAAACTCATGGCAATAGTTTCATTACCGGTGTTAAGAGCTTTTAAACGTCGGGTGGATCCAAGACGTTACAATGGAGCATCTTTCTTGGGCTTAAATGGTATCGTTGTAAAAAGTCATGGGGGTACCGATATTTATGGTTTTACACACGCCATTGAGACAGCAATCCATGAAATGGAAAATAAGGTTATCGATAAAATAAAAAAACAGCTCAAAGTTGAGCATATCGCTTAAAATACAAACATGTCTTTTTCAAAAATTATTGCAACCGGAAGTTATCTCCCAAGTAGCATACTTACAAACCAAGACCTTGAAAAGCGCCTAGACACTTCTGATGACTGGATAACTTCACGCACGGGCATTAAGCAAAGACACATTATTGGTGACGAAGAAAAAACCAGTGATATGGCTTATGAAGCAGCAATTAAGGCTATTAAGGCTGCAAAAATTGATGCAAATAGCATTGATTTAATCATTGTTGCCACAACGACTCCCGATAAAGTTTTCCCAAGCACTGCCTGTACCCTGCAAAGCAAGCTTGGTATTGAAGAATGTCCTGCGTTTGATATTCAAGCCGTTTGCAGTGGTTTTATTTATGCCCTGAGTGTGGCAGATAAATATATTAAAACAAATTCTGCGAGGACAGTACTAGTTGTTGGGGCGGATGCAATGTCAACCATCACCGATTACAGCGATCGAGGAAATGCAATTTTATGGGGAGACGGTGCAGGCGCAGTTATTCTTAAAGCCTCTCAAGAGCCAGGGATTTTATCTACCCACATTCATGCGCAAGGGAAGTATGAGGATTTACTTCATGTTCCAAGAAAATCGGATGAAAAAAAAGATACCATTGATATGGTAGGTAATCAGGTATTTAAGATCGCAGTGAACACGCTTGATAGAATTGTTGACGAGACGCTGGATGCAAATAATTTAAAAAAAACAGATATTGATTGGTTGGTGCCCCATCAGGCAAATATCCGAATCCTTGAAGCGACCGCAAAAAAATTATCTATGGGTATGGATAAAGTTATTGTTACGATAGATCGGCATGGAAATACATCAGCCGCTTCAATTCCGCTGGCTTTGGATGAAGGTATAAAAACAAACAAAATATTACCCAACCAACTGATTCTTATGGAGGCTTTTGGTGGTGGTTTTACTTGGGGCTCGGCTTTAATTAAGCTTTAAATTTTATGAAAAAATATGCAATTACTTTTCCTGGCCAAGGTTCACAATCGGTTGGAATGATGAACGCTTTCGCAGATAATCAATTAATAAAAAAAACCTTTCATCAAGCAAGTGAGATTATCGGCGAAGATTTATGGAGACTTATTTCTGAGGAAAATGAGTTAATTAATCAAACCATTTACACGCAACCCATAATGTTGACGGCAGGTTTTGTAACATGGAAAATTTTAGTTGAGGCTGGTTTTGATCAACCTTGTTTTGTCGCAGGACATAGTTTGGGTGAGATAACAGCACTTGTGGCAGCAGAGGTGATCAGTTTTGATGTTGCATTGCTAATTGTTAAAAAACGCGCCGAATTAATGCAGGCAGCGGTACCAGAAGGAATAGGTGGCATGGCTGCGATTTTAGGGTTAGCTGATGAGGATGTTATGCGAATTTGTAAGGAGGCCGAGGGCGATGGAGTTATTGAGCCCGTGAATTTTAACTCGCCTGGTCAAGTTGTTGTCGCAGGCCATCAAAGCGCTATAGATAAACAATTAGATGTGTTTAAGCAAGCTGGAGCGAAAAGGGCGGTGAAACTCCCAGTCAGCGTGCCCTCGCATTGCTCCTTAATGCAGACTGCATCGGATCAGTTTAAGACTTATCTGGATGATATAAATTTTAATACTCCAAATATTTCAATTATTCATAATGTTGACTTTCAATCACACAGTGATCCAGAGGCAATTAAAAAAAGTTTATCAAGACAATTGTCGCAACCGGTACAGTGGACAAAAACTATAGAGTTTATGGTCAATCAAGGCGTTGAGGCTTTTTTTGAGGCAGGACCAAATAAAGTCTTATTGGGATTAAATCGTAGAATATTTAAAGATGGATTCCATATCTCAGTTAATTCAGTTGAGTCTATTAATGAAATTAAAGAAAATTTATAAGCGTAAAGGATAGTTATGTCAGAGTCACTTAAAAATAAAATCTCACTTGTCACTGGCGCTAGCCGAGGTATTGGAGCCGCAATAGCAATTGAATTAGCGAAATGTGGTGCTTCTGTTATCGGTACGGCTACCTCAGAAAAAGGCGCTGAGATTATTAAAAAATCATTTGAAATCAATAAAGTAAAAGGTCAAGCGATGGTGCTTGATGTGAATAGTAATGCCTCTATAGAAACACTAATGGATAAAATCAACGAAGAATTTGGCACCGTTGATATTTTAATTAATAATGCTGGTATTACTCGAGATACCCTATTGATGAGAATGAAAGAAGAAGATTGGGATGCAGTTATAAGTACAAATTTAAAATCTGTATACAAGCTAAGTCAGGCAGTTTTAAGGGGCATGATGAAGAATCGTTCAGGCCGTATTATAAATATTTCATCAGTGGTTGGCCATATGGGTAATGCTGGGCAGACTAATTATGCAGCTGCAAAAGCAGGTATTAATGGTTTTACTAAGTCTTTAGCACAAGAGGTAGGCAGTCGAGGAATTACAGTAAATGCTATTGCACCAGGCTTTATCGATACCGACATGACAAGGGCTCTTGATGATGCGCAAAGAGAGGCATTACTTAAACATATCCCATTGGCTAAACTGGGTCAGCCGCAAGATATCGCTCAAGCCGTATGTTTCTTAGCATCTGATGCAGCAAACTATATTACAGGTGAAACTATTCATGTTAATGGCGGCATGTTGATGGCTTAACATATTGATGAAAATATACAAGATTTAAATTTTTTTTTTAAAAAAGTTGCTTGTTTTAGTGATTCATTTGATAAAATAGCGACTTCCTATTTTTGTTATTAAAAGGGGTAATTAGATGTCTGACATCGAACAAAGAGTAAAGAAAATAGTTTCTGAGCAATTAGGAACTGATGAAGCATCAGTAAAAAATGAATCATCTTTTATTGAAGACTTAGGCGCTGATTCACTTGATACTGTAGAATTAGTTATGGCTTTAGAAGAGGAATTTGATACAGAAATTCCAGATGATGAAGCTGAGAAGATAACAACAGTGCAACAAGCAATCGATTATATCAACAAGAACCAATCATAATTTTAACCTGATTAAAACTTTTTAGTCAGGACATACCCATGAATAAACGACGCATAGTTGTAACAGGTCTTGGCCTCGTCACACCCGTAGGTATTGGTGTCAAGGAGAGTTGGAAAAATATTGTTGATGGAGTTTCTGGCATCACAAAAATTTCCAAATTCGACGCGACTAATTTTTCATCTCAAATTGCAGGTGAGGTGAAAGATTTTGATCCAATTAATTATTTAAATCCCAAAGAAGCTCGCAGAATGGATACCTTTATCCAGTATGGGTTAGTTTCTGGCATAGAAGCCATAAAAGATTCTGGCTTTGAGATTTCTGAATCCAATGCTCACAGAATAGGTGTTTCTATTGGTTCGGGTATTGGAGGTTTGGGCTTAATAGAAAGCACCAATGATACCTATGACAATGGAGGCCCCCGAAAAGTATCACCTTTTTTTATTCCAGGCACTATCATTAACATGATCTCTGGAAATTTATCCATTATGTTTGGCCTAAAGGGCCCCAATGTTTCCATTGTGACAGCCTGCACCACGGGTACCCATTCCATTGGCGACGCGGCAAGAATGATTGGTTACGGCGATGCAGACATAATGGTTGCCGGTGGATCTGAAGCAGCCATTACAGAATTGTCCGTTGCCGGTTTTGCTTCTGCAAAAGCGTTGTCATCGCGCAATGATGATCCAGCTACCGCTTCAAGACCATGGGATCGTGATCGTGATGGGTTTGTAATCGGAGAGGGTTCGGGCGTCATGGTTTTAGAGGAATATGAACATGCAAAAAAAAGGGGGGCAAAAATATATTGTGAATTAGTTGGTTACGGCATGAGTGCAGATGCATATCATATTACTGCACCAAGTATAGCTGGCCCAAAACAATCAATGTTAAATGCCATCAATGACGCGGGTGTAAATGTTGATGAAATAAACTACATAAATGCGCATGGAACCTCAACCCCCTTAGGTGACTTAAATGAAACAAATGCAATAAAAGAAACACTTGGGGCACATGCTTATGATTGTGTTATTAATTCAACAAAATCCATGACAGGCCACTTACTTGGCGGAGCCGGCGGTATTGAGTCAGTTTTTACAGTTCTGGCAGTGCATAATCAAATATCCCCACCAACCATTAATATTTTCAATCAAGACCCCGAGTGTGATTTGGATTACGTCGCAAATGAAGCGCGTGAAATGACCATTAACGCGGCACTAAAAAATAATTTTGGTTTTGGTGGAACCAATGGCAGTTTAGTCTTCAAAAAAATCTAACCTATTTTGTTTAATGATTTCTTAATTAATGGTAATAAGTCGCAAGGCTTAAACCCATTCGACCGTGGACTTGCATTTGGAGACGGTGTATTTAGAACATTTAAAGTTTTTGATCATTGCCCTCGTTTTTGGGAATATCATTACTTAAAATTAAAGCAAGATGCGAAGGCAATCGATATTGATGTGCCCTCAAGTAAAATATTGATCAATCAGGTAAGGAAGCTATTTGATGAAAAAGGCACTTATATCGGTAAATTTATCATAACCCGAGGATTGTCTGATCGAGGGTACCAAATTCCAAGTAAGCGAATAAAGCCAAATTGTATTTTGCTGAAGACGAAATTTAAAAAACCTGATGAGAAATTATATTCTAGTGGTGTTCATATTGAATTAAGTTCGATTATTCCATCAACCAACCTTAAAACTGGATCAATAAAGCATTTAAATCGGCTGGAAAATGTGTTGCTTAAGAAAAATCTATCAACTAGGGCTTTCGATGGCCTTATGATAAATGAAAAAAAATATGCTTTAGAGTGTGGCAGCCACAATATTTTCTTACGCTTTAAAAATACCATAGTCATACCGAATTTTAACCATGGGGGCGTTGCTGGTATATCACAGATGGTAATAAGTGATTTTGCCATCGCAAATGGGTATAGCATAAAAAATCAAAATATTAGTCTTAAAAAAGTAGAAAAGGCAGATGAGTTTTTTATTGCCAATTCAGTTAATGGTTTAATTCCTGTAAGATCGTTTAATAAAAAACAATGGAAAGATTTTAAATTTGTTCAAGAATTTAGGCAGTCAGTTAATTTTTAAAAATTTCTTGAATTTTTGTTTCAAGCGCAAGTTTTTATTAATTACTTTTTTTGTTTTACTATGGCTGATATCTTACCTATACCTTCCTTTGAATGTTACCGAGGATAATGCTTCGTTTGAAATCAAATCAGGTAGCAATCTAACGCAAATAACAAACCAGTTAGTTGAAATGCATATACTTGAAGATTCTTTTCGATTTAAATTGCTTAGTTTTATGTTTGGTAAATCTGAAAGCTTGAAACGCGGGCATTACCAATTAAATAAAAATATTACCCCCCTGGATTTGCTCAATATGCTGGCGTCAGGAAAAGAATCTCTTTTCTCGATGACATTAATAGAAGGTCAAACCTATGATGACCTAATCCACCTAATTAAATCAAATAAGCATATTAAAAAAACCTTATCTAATTACGATGCATCCACTATCCTCAAACTAATTCATGCAGATGTAAGCTACATTGAGGGAATTTTTTTTCCTGACAGTTATTATTTTTATAAAAATACGTCAGATGTAGATATTTTGAAAAATGCACACAATATTTTGGTAAATAAACTCTCGTTTTATTGGGAAAATCGATCAGATGATCTACCATATGATGACATGTATGATGCGTTGATTATGGCCTCAATCATAGAAAAAGAAGTTTTATTAAAAGAGGAATCGCCTATGGTGGCTGGGGTTTTTGTAAATCGCTTAAAAAAAGGAATGCCGTTGCAGAGTGACCCTACAGTTATATATGGTATGAAGGATAATTTTAATGGAAATCTTCGGCGTAAAGATTTGCGACAAGACTCCTCGCATAACACGTATACGCGCCGGGGTTTACCGCCGACTCCGATTGCATTTCCTAGCCAAAGCTCGATAGAAGCAGCATTAAATCCAGCGATTACCGATGCTTATTATTTTGTCGCGATGGGGGATGGCCGCCATTATTTTTCAAAGACATTAAAAGAGCATAATTGGGCTGTAAGAAAGTACCAAAAGAAAAGATGAGGTCGGCAAAGTTTATTACCCTGGAAGGAATTGATGGTGCTGGAAAGTCCACGCATATTAATTTTATAAAGCAATACTTAACTCAAAATAAAATTGATTTTGTTGTTACACGAGAGCCTGGTGGAACTGAGCTTGGCGAGAAATTGCGAGAATTATTATTACATGATCCTATGCATGCAGGTACGGAGACATTATTAATGTTTGCTGCTAGATTTGAGCATCTACAAAAAATTATTATGCCTAGTTTAAATGAGGGCATTACTGTTTTGTGCGATAGATTTTCTGATGCCACATTAGCCTATCAGTCAGCAGGCAAGGGGGTAAGTGAAGAGTTTATAAAAATGCTACAAAAATATACTCATGCCAGCGTGAATCCAGATTTAACATTCCTGTTTGATTTACCGACAGAAGTGAGCCTCGAACGTCTAAAAAAAACAAGGGTATTAGATAAATTTGAAAAAGAAGCCCAACAATTTCATGACAATGTTCGACAATCTTATCTTTCCTTGGCAAAATTAGAACCCAGTCGTTTTCATGTAATTGACTCCACTCAGTCAATTGATACGATTCAATCTATCTTAAAAAACGTATTAGATAAGACAATTAAATGATCAAACAGGTTGATTTAATCATTACACCACGGTGGATTTTTTCTGCAATTGATTCTGTTGTTTTAGAAAAGACTTCAATTGTTGTGGATAACGGCAATATTCTCGAGTTAATACCAAATGAGATAATTGAGCAAAAATATGCTGCCAAAGCAAGCTTTAATTTAGCTGATCATTTATTGCTGCCTGGATTGATTAATGCGCATACACATGCTGCTATGAGTTTATTCAAGGGCTATGCTGATGATTTAACTTTGCAATCCTGGTTGACGGATAGGATTTGGCCTGCTGAAAAAAAATATGTTGATGAAAAATTTGTGACAGAAGGATCAAAACTTGCGATTGCTGAAATGATTCAATCGGGTATAACTACCTTCAACGATATGTACTTTTACCCTCAGCAGACAGCGGAAGTGGCGGTAAAGATAGGTATGCGGGCAAATTTAGGTATGGTTTTATTAGAATTTCCAACCAATTATGCATCAGATCCTGATGATTATTTAACTAAAGGGTTGGCATTCCGAGACTTGTTTCGAGAAGAGGGATTGATATCAACATCTTTGGCACCACATGCGCCATACTCGGTATCGGATGAATCCTTTCTTAAAATTAACACTTATGCTCAAGAATTAGACCTAAAAATTCATGTGCACCTGCATGAAACAAGAACAGAAATTGAGGACAGCCTAAAGCAATATGGTCTAACCCCCATCCAGCGACTAGATGCCTTAGGCGTATTAGGGCCTCATATTAGTGCCGCACACTGTGTACACTTAACGAATACCGACCTTGATATTTTAGCTAAAAATAACATGTGTGTTATTTACAACCCCACATCTAACTTGAAGCTTGGCAGTGGCATAGCAAATATCAAGGGAATGATCGAACGTGATATTTGTATTGCAATCGGCACGGATGGTTCGGCAAGTAACAATCGTTTGGATATTTTAAATGAATTAAATATTGCCTTATTGATCAATAAGGGAGTGAATCATCAAGCAGACTTTATGAACCCTGCTCAGTTAATAAAAATGGCAACACTAAATGGGGCAAAATCGATCGGAATGGAGGGGCGCTTAGGTAGTTTGGAGAAGGGTAAGTGCGCTGACTTGATCGCTGTTAATATGAGTAGCTTAGAAATGAAACCAATTTACGACCCACTATCGTCATTGCTATATAGTGGAAATCGATCAATGGTTTCACACGTTTGGATTGGTGGAAATATGCAAATGAAAGAACGTGCGCTCATCAATATTGATGTCGACGAATTATTAAATGGTTTAGGTGCATGGCAACAAAAAATAAGTCAAATATAGATTCTAGTGAAATAGAAAAATTTAACCTTTTAGCTCATAAGTGGTGGGATAGCACCAGTGAGTTTAAGCCGTTGCATGATATTAATCCGCTGCGTCTCGATTATATTAAATCGAAGATTAATTTAGCCAATAAACATGTTTTAGATGTGGGCTGTGGTGGTGGGATTTTGACGGAGTCATTAGCTAAAGAAGGTGCGATTGTTACTGGCATTGATCAGGGTGATAAAGTGATTAAAATTGCACAGATACACGCGCTAGAAAATAATTTAAATATTGATTATAAACAATTGAATATAGAAGATTTTTTAAAAAAAAATAAGAAAAAATATGATGTAATTACTTGTCTTGAGATGTTAGAGCATGTACCTGATCCAAGTTCAGTAATTCAAGCATGCAGGCGCCTATTAAAGCCTGATGGACGCATGTTTTTTTCAACGATTAATCGAAACCCAAAATCATTTTTGTTTGCCATTATTGGCGCTGAATATGTCTTAAAATTATTACCTAAGGGTACCCATACGTATGAAAAATTTATTACGCCGGCTGAATTAATACAGTGGTGCCGTGAAAATGAATTAAACGTGTTGGATATTATTGGCATGACTTACAATCCAATTTTAAAACGTTATAAATTGGAAAAAGATACCTCGGTTAACTATCTTATTGAAGTGGCATTTGATGCCACTTAGAGCGTGCTTGTTTGATTTTGATGGGACCTTTGCAGACACTGCACCAGGACTAATTAATGCGGCAAACGCTATTTATAAAAAATATGATAAACCGCTAATAAGTTACGAGCAAGGAAGAGTTATTTCATCTGATGGTACGCAAGCCTTTTTAAGGCAAAGGTTTGATGAATCTGAGGATAATTTTTCTTCATTAACACATGAGTTTTTGCAATTTTATAATACACATATTCTGGATGAGGTCGATCTTTTTCCAGGTACATCAGAATTCCTTTCTCACTTAAAAGATAAAAAAATTGCTTGGGGCATCGTTACTAACAAACCTAGAGTTTTCACTGAAACAATTCTTGATCATTTTAATCTCATGGCTGAATTGGCAATATTAATTTGCGGTGATGATGGATACAAGCCGAAACCTGCACCGGACATGTTAAACGTTGCACTTGAAAAGTTAATGATTCAATCAAGTGAAATGATTTATATTGGTGACGGAAAGCGAGATATTGATGCTGCTCAATTAGCTGGCGTTCAAAGCGTGCTTGTTTCTTATGGATACATCAATCCCGATGATGATTATCATGCATGGGGAGCAACTCATATTATTGATAATCTTCAGGAGTTAAATTTTGATTAAATGGACTTACGGTCCAGTAGTGATTGAGCCAATGTGCCGCTATCAACATATTCTAATTCGCCTCCCATAGGTAAACCTCTTGCGATACGACTAATTTTTATGGGTAGCTCTCTGAGAAGTTCTTTAATATATTGTGCCGTTGCGTTGCCTTCATTCGTATAGTTTGTAGCCAAAATAATTTCTTTAATATTAGCCTCTTTAATGCGTTTTAATAATTTGCTTAAATGAATATCATTTGGACCAATTCCGTCTAAGGGAGATAAACGTCCCATGAGAACAAAGTATAAGCCTTGGTAGGAATGCGTTTGTTCAAGCATAAGTAAATCAGTTGGCATTTCAATAATGCAGAGCGTTTCCGCGTCACGAGTCGTTGTTTGACAAATGTTGCAGATGGGTTCTTCAGAAAAATTATTACAGAGGTTACAGTGACCTAGTCGCTCCAACGCATCAGCAATACTATTGGATAAATGTTGTGCTCCTTTTCGATCCCTCTGTAAAAGATAGTAAGCAAGACGTAGTGCAGATTTTGGGCCAACTCCAGGTAAGCACTTTAATGCATCAACTAATGCTTGCAGTGACTCATTATTTTTCATAGTTAAAAGGGTAGATTCATTCCAGGCGGCACCAAACCTGACATTTTGGTATTGGTTACCTCTTCAATTTGTTTAAAAGTATCTTTTAAGGCAACTACCATCATATCTTCAAGCATCTCTTTATCTTCAAGGAGCGAAGCATCTATGTCTATTTTCTTTATTTCATTTTTACAAGTCATTTTAATTTTTATTAGGCCATTACTAGCTTGTCCTTCAACTTCAGTGACTGCCAGCTCGGCTTGTGCGCGCTGCATGTTTGCCTGCATCATCTGCGCCTGTTTCATTAAATTTCCCATCCCACCTTTGGCCATAATTAACTTTCCTTTCCATTTGTTTTTGGTTGAATACTTGTGGATACAACTTCAGCATCAAATTCATTAATAAGCTCTTTGACAAAGCTGTCATCCATAATACTTTTTTCAGTTTTTGCTAACAACTCGGCTTTTTCTTTTTTTATCTCTATTGCTGGACTTGTTTCAACAGCAGTTATAGTAATTTCAATTTTAATTTTCTCAAGAAAATGATTTGATAATGCAAGCTCTAGTTTATCTTGATAACTTTTATCAGACAGATGTTTGTGCTGAGGTTGCAATCGAAGTGAAAAGGTACGGTTTGAAAACGCTATAAATTCAGATTCTTGAGCAAGTGATTTAGCCATGCCAAGTTCTAACTTTTCAACTAATTCACGCCAATTACCATCAAACTCAAATGTTTTTTCCCCCTCAGAATTATTCGGTACTGCTTGCTCCTTAGGAGAGATAACTTCTTTTGCTATGGATGCTGATTCGGTCTCTTTCCTGCTAGCGTTAAAGGCGGGATAGAAGGCAAGCATGCGCAACAAAGTCATGTTAAATCCAGCCAGCAAATCAGGCGCTAGATAAAGATCTCGTTTACCTATCGTGGCTATTTGATAGAGAAGTTGTAATTTCTCTGGGGTAAATTTGTCAAGCAATTGTTCTAATATTTGTTTTTTGCTCGACTCCTCAAAGTAGTTAGGAACAAGTTTTGCCAATGATAATTCATAAATAAGACTGGCCAACCCCTCAAGTGATGACTCGAATGAAATATTTTTTTCATTCATTTCCAATGTGAGGGAGATTAATTTCTCGCCATCTTGATCTGCTATAGCGATTAATAAGTTAATTAGAATTTCATCGCTAAGCGTACCGAGCATTTGATTAACTTTATCCACCTCAATTTTTTCTTGGTTGTAAGCAATTGCTTGATCAAGAATCGATAAGGCATCACGCATGCTGCCACTGGCGGCCCTTGCTATTATAGACAGGGCATTGGGCTCGAAATTAATTTTTTCCTTAGCAAGAATTAACGCCAAATGATTAGCAATATTTTCACTACTCATTTGCTTTAAATTAAATTGCAGGCAGCGCGATAAAACTGTGATTGGAACTTTGTTTGGTTCGGTAGTTGCTAAAATAAATTTAACATGCTCAGGAGGCTCCTCTAATGTTTTCAGCATGGCATTAAAAGCACTTTTTGAGAGCATGTGCACTTCATCAATAATATAAATTTTAAAGGGCCCTGAGGAGGGCGCATATTGTGCATTTTCGAGTAGGTCTCGCATATTATCGACTTGGGTATTAGATGCCGCATCTAACTCAATCAAGTCAACGTAGCGACCAGCATCGATATCTTTGCAAGTATTGCATTGCTGGCATGGTGTTGAGGAGGTGCCCTTTTCACAGTTAAGCGATTTGGCAAGAATTCTGGCTAAGGTTGTCTTACCAATACCACGGGTCCCATTAAAAAGGTAAGCGTGATGCAGTCTATCTTGATCTAGCGCATTACTAATAGCTTGTACCGCACTTTCTTGACCTACAAGTTCGGTAAATGATTTAGGCCGCCATTTTCTAGCAAGTACTTGGTATGACATATATTCTCAACATAGTTACATAAAGTGGCGAGCCAAACCCTCGGCACTTGTATCATTAGTTGTGGCTGCTTGCTTCCGCACCTGACCAGGTTGGCTAACTAACAATGCGAGGAGGCCCGCCAAAGATATTTTACCGTATTACGCTTGGGTGAGTGAAATTAACCACAATTTTTTACTGGATTTTTTTTAAGGTATTCCCATTCCTCATCACTGTAGAGCCTTGAGCGAATAAGAAATCGTAAGCCGGTAGGACGTTCAAGCGAAAATTGCCCACCTGTGCCGGGGATTGCATCCAAGATTAAATGCGTATGTTCCCAATAAGAAAATTGTGAGGCGCTCATGTAAAAGGGTACTCCATGGGCATGGCCAATTTCAACATCAGCATTACCCAAGTAGAATTCTCCCGCCGGATAACACATCGGTGCACTGCCATCACAACAGCCTCCCGATTGATGAAACATTAGCTCCCCATGAGTGTTTTTTAATTCCTCAATGAGTTTATTTGCTGCTTCCGTCGTTGAAATTCGTGTAATCATAAAAAAAAGGCAGGTTGTATCCTGCCTTTTATTTTAAACTGATTCGACTTAATTTTAAAAGAAGCCAAGTTTAGTTTCCGTGTAACTGACCAATAAGTTTTTCGTTTGCTGATAGTGATCAAGCATCATCTTATGAGTTTCACGACCAATTCCAGATTGTTTGTAACCACCAAAAGCGGCATGGGCAGGGTAGGCATGATAACAATTTGTCCAAACACGTCCAGCTTTGATACCACGACCCATTCTAAATGCGGTATTGCCATTACGTGTCCAAACGCCTGAACCCAAGCCATAAAGCGTGTCATTGGCAATTTCGAGCGCTTCTGCTTCATCTTTAAATGTTGTCACGGACACCACAGGACCAAAAATTTCTTCTTGGAAAATACGCATTTTATTGTGACCTTTAAATACGGTAGGTTCAATGTAATAGCCAGATGCTAACTCACCCTCTAATTTTGTTTGCTTTCCACCAGTGAGAAGTTCTGCACCTTCCTCTTGTCCTAATTTCATGTAGGATAAGATTTTTTCCATTTGCTCACTTGAAGCTTGCGCACCAATCATGGTTGAAGGATCTAGTGGATTGCCTTGTTTTACCGCTTTTACACGCTCAAGTGCACGTTCCATGAACTTTTCATAGATAGACTCTTGAATAAGAGCTCTTGAAGGGCAGGTACAAACTTCACCTTGATTCAATGCGAACATGGTAAAACCTTCGAGCGCTTTATCGAAGAATGAATCATCTTGATCCATGACATCGGCGAAAAAGACGTTGGGTGATTTACCACCTAATTCGAGCGTGACTGGGATAATATTTTGTGAGGCATATTGCATGATTAAACGACCAGTAGTGGTTTCTCCTGTGAATGCAATTTTTGCAATTCTTGGTGAGCTTGCCAAAGGTTTACCAGCCTCTAAGCCAAAACCGTTAACAATATTCAGCACACCCGGGGGAAGAATACTTCCAATAATTTCCATTAACACTAAAATGGAAACCGGTGTTTGCTCGGCCGGCTTCATAACGACGCAGTTACCGGCTGCAAGGGCTGGTGCAAGTTTCCACGCGGCCATTAAAATTGGAAAATTCCATGGAATAATTTGACCCACGACACCCAAAGGCTCATGAAAATGATAAGCCATAGTTTGATCATCAATTTCACCAATTGTGCCTTCTTGAGCCCTTACAGCAGAGGCAAAATACCTAAAATGATCAATGGATAATGGAATGTCTGCGGCCATTGTTTCACGAATGGGTTTACCATTGTCAATCGTTTCCGCCAGCGCGATGGTCTCAAGATTTTGCTCCATAACATCGGCAATTTTTAGAAGAAGATTGGCACGCTCGGTTGTACTCGTTTTACCCCAGGCATCTTTTGCCTCATGGGCAGCGTCTAATGCTAAGTTAATATCTTTATCATTTGATCGGGCAACTTCGCAAAATGGTTTTCCTGATAGCGGTGTAATGTTTTCAAAATATTGTCCATCAACAGGTTTTACCCACTTACCATTAATATAATTATCGTATTTGTCTTTGTAGGGATTTTTGCTAATTCCCAAGTCTTTAAGTGTTGTGAAAGCCATTATTCCTCCGTAATTCGCATGCATTTATCAAAAATCATAACAATAATACTTATAGATAAACAAAGCAAGGCGTAAGTAAAATATAGTATGATTAAGATATAAGTCTTATATATCATATATAAGACTTAAAATTTAATCAAGACTAAGTTATAGATAAAACCTTAGGGTATAATTCAGCTTTTCGGAAGGGTGGATGAGTGGTTTAAGTCGCACGCCTGGAAAGCGTGTTTAGGGTGAACTCCCTAACGCGGGTTCGAATCCCGCCCCTTCCGCCA
>ENA-UOXV01002595-UOXV01002595.1-marine-metagenome-genome-assembly--contig:-NODE-2595-length-23383-cov-16.789480_pt1 | contig 23383 bp, 7 predicted proteins | sample MGYA00238165_ERZ766961 | MGnify/ENA primary metagenome ERZ766961 (study PRJEB28924, sample SAMN03173240) | marine metagenome | biome: Marine; feature: Water; material: Subsurface seawater | place: North...
TAATAATAATAATAATAATAATAATAATAATAATAATAATAACGCGGAGAGCGATGTGACGATGATGCTCTTGAGAGTATTGATGGAAGCGGAAGATATCGTGGCGTTTGGGATACCAATGGCGTGCGAACGCGCGTGTTATGCTGGTTTTGGATTGATTGAGTCGATGTTAGCTTTGGCGTACCATGGGAGAGTCTTGAACATGCATTTTGGCAGAGAGAAGTGTTTGATGGCGCTGGCATTCGCGTTTGCCACCGCGAGGGTGAAGAAGAGAAGTGAGAAAATGCGAGGGAAAAGGAGCGAAGGAGGCGGAGGAGGAGAATTCGTCGCGAAGAAGGCGAGGGAAACCGTTGCGGTGGCGTTGAGAGATGCGAGGGCCCTGAGTGCACCGTACGCGTTAGAAGAAGACGGGTTTGATGATGGATTATCTTTGGTATCCTCTTCCTCCTCCTCTGTCTCCTCGTCTCGGGCGAAACTGAACGCGACGTCCCTGGCGCTCTTCCCAAACGTCAAAAATGCACTCGAGCTCGTCAAGCGGCGCTGCGTGGATACGTATTTCTCTGGATCAAAATCTATCGCGCTCGGTGCTTTCATCAACAATTGGACTATTATTGCGAGCGTCCTATTGACTGCTAAATCTGAGAAACCGTTTGGTATTGGTCAAGCTTGCGTTGCTGCGATTACATCCACCCACAACGCCTTCGTGAAGCTCGAAGAACTATTCTTCTCGAGCGCGGATGGCGAAGGAAGATTTGGATCGGTCGTTTTAGATGCCGCGGAGACACATTGCGCGAACGTATTAAAGCTTCAAGCGGTCGTTGAAGCGCGAGATGTGCACAAATTCACTCACGGCGACATCGTGTATCGGCGAGAGGATGATGGCGAAATCAACTGGGCGCAAAAACCAATCTTGGAGTGTGAAAAGTTGACGTTGTACGAAGACGCGTCGTACGTAAGCGCGAATAGTGTAAAAACAAGAGCAAGACCATTGGTAGAATCCTTAGATTTCGAACTCAACGCTGGAGAGTTGTGTTGCATATCTGGACCACCGGGTTGCGGCAAAACAACTTTGCTGCGAGCGTTTTGTGGATTGCATTCCGCTGGCACTGGTTCCATCGTTTCTCGATTTAATACTGGTATTTGCTCCAACGGGCTGTTTACGGATGACTTTTCGTACGATCGTGAAGGATATCCTAGCACAGAATACGTCGAGATCGATACGGAAAAGGAGAGCAGGGATGGTAGCACTGCCGGTGCAAAGATGATCCGCGATGGAGACGACACCACGTTCTCTCTACTCTTGAAAAGAAGACAAAATATTGCAGTGGTGCCAAAATACCCGAATTTCCCCAGGGATGGCGAAACGCTACTTGGCAACGATGTTTCCGTTAACACTCCAGATGATGAATTGTTTGTCTTTCCAATTCTTGAGCGACTTGGGCTCGGGCGTTTTTGTTCAAGTGAGGCAATCCAAGAATGCCGAGTGACGGGTTGGAACAATGTGCTCACTAGAAGCGAACGCGTCGCGGTTGCGGTGGCCAGAGCGGTGGCCAGAGAAGCGACGTTGGTTATCGTGAGAGACAATTTGAGTCAAATGGAATCGAGCGCGTTGCGAGCTGAAGCGTATGAGTTGCTTCGAGATGCCAACTGCGCGGTGGTCGCGACATCGTCAACACTTTTGGAGGAAAAGAACAAAAAGAATAAGAGCGACGAAGAATTCAATGAGTTTGAATTTGTCGTAAGTTTGTCAGCCGGAGATAAAAAGGAGTGGAAATTGAACGTGGATAAAGGATATCTTTCACACTCGGCAAAAAAGAAAGCGCGTCCTACGGAGGACGGGCGTTTGAATGAGGACGAGAATAGTGCCATTTTGAATTCAGCCGGTCGAGCAAGACGGGCGCCTTTTGATGCACTTCAGCGCAAGTTTGCGAAAAAAGAAACAGAGGAAGATTCAAACATCAAGCGAAAACTCGCGTTGTAAAAAGAGGTATTAATAATTTGTATATTACGAATGTTAATGAAGCACCGCGTATTGTTTTATTCATCACCTTGTTTACAAACTGAACTAGGCAAAACCAAAACCTTGACTTCCTTCGCGTATAGAATAGAGTAATCTTTCTTTTAATTCCTCCTTGGTATCGTAGGCAATCAAGTCCAATTGGTTGAAACATGTGTGCGCTGTGCACAATTGATTCGGGTCGTTTGCCTGCGCTTTGTGTATTTGAAATTTTTGTAAACCACTCATACCGCGCAACTTCTCAAAGCCATCGAGTGGAACTTTAGACGTACCGGTACAAAACATCAGCAAGCGCGCGCGATCTTCAACATTCATCTCGCGCACGATTTCCCAAAACCAGCGAATTTGCGGACTCGTAGCCGTATAACCACCGTGGTATTCCGTATTCACCTTTAAATCGTCCAAGTCAATATCGGGCGTACCGGAAATGAGAAGTTCGAGCTCACTGGCGTTTAAAACACCGATAACATCGCGATCAACTACTTTAGTGAATCCTTCTATGAATGCCTCGAGTTGATCTTTGACTGCGTCCGTCATTCGGAATGCCGTAATCAAGTTGACGTAGTCGAGCTTATTTACATTTGTCACCGAAACGTTTCGCCCGTTTTTAATCAAGTCCACTGTCTTCGTTTCCCCGAAAAAATTCTGCGTGTCGCTGAAGTTCAAATCCAAAACACCCTCGATATCGTTATCAAGCATCCATTTGATATTTTTGTAGTAGTCTGGATCGACGCCTTCCATATCCTCAAACGTCAACGGTTGCCCAAGGAGATGCTTATAAATTGGTCGCGTGAAATACGCGTCGAGTAATACCCCGTCGAACAAAGCTTTACCAATTAATCGACCGACGAAACGGAAATAGCTTAAATGTTCCGGATTAATCGAGGAATGCTTGTTTGGCTCGTAGCACGCTTCGCCGCTCGGAGCGAGTTGGAACAGACCCCAATCGGGATTGAAGATTTCTCGCGCGAGGATTTGATACCATTCTCTCGTTAAACCGCCCGCATCGATCCCTTCTTCACCCGCAAAGACGATTTGCATGCGACCTTTCATTTCTTCGTGCGTTCGCGCCCGCAGTTGATTGTATGAATCCTCTAATAGATGCGATCTGCGAATTTTGAGCTTTGATGTTCCACGGGAGACGTATTTTTCCTTCTCCTTTTTTAGTTTGAGTTGAATGTGTGCCCGTTTAACATCAAAATCCACCAATGCTGGCGTTCGGAGTAAAGTTTTCAAAGACGTCGTCAGTAATTGCGGGTTCCGTCGAAGTAGTGCGTTTATGACGCCACGATGCCTCTCGGCAAACTTCCAAGCTTCGGTGGATAGTCTTGATTTCAGCTCTTCTGCTATGGTGGTATTTTCGAGTAATGCATCTAATCCAAGATTAGAAGTGAACTTGACGCTGGACGCACGAAGTAAACCAGGAGTTGACGCTCGAGAGGGTTGGGACAATTTCATCGGCGTGTTATTTGCGGTTCTATTGACAGCAGCAGCGCTCGTCGCATTCATTGTCTGGTCGGCATTTCCCGGAGATGCCACTTCATCTCGTTCTTGTTGCTTCTCTGCCATCTTTTTAGAGACTTCCTCGAGCTGATCTGGCGCCAGCGCATCGGCAAGGGCAAAATACGCCTCCACTGCTGGAAGCATCGCTGTTATAGCGAGTGGAGCTGGCGGAGGAGCAGCACCAGGCTTGTGTGGCGTGACGAGTGCCTCAACTTTTTGCGCGGCAGTAGAGAGCGCTTTCCACGCCGGTTTCATAGCTTCGGAAAGCTCTAAAAGTGCGTTTTCACCCGGCGCTTCTTCATCCTTTGATTCTTCACCAACTTTCATCGTTGAAGGCTTTTGGGAGGCATCCATGGGGGATGCTCCCGCAAAAGTATCTGGCACTACCCGTCGCCCAGAATTACTCTTATCCGACTTCGCGCCCTGCGCGCGCTGCTTTGTCAACTGCGCGAGCGCTCGCACGACTCGAAGGATTGAATCGCACCCAGCGTGTAACATATGCGTATCAGTATTACCTGTCGAGCATAAGTTTAATTGCGTCTCCGCAAAGACTCTCGATATCTTTGCTTGTTTGAGTAGCGCAACCGTCAATACACTCGCTTGCTTCTGAGAAGCCGTCGCAAAGTGACGCATCAGTGAATAGACGTGAGAAAGAACGGCATTACCGAAGCGACCTTGGTTGATGAAAGAGAGCGCGTCCAAAAGTTTCGCCAGCGGTTCGAGTTGATGGGGTTTCAATTTGTCAAACGTCAATCTAGCCTGGTTTACGTTCTCATCGAGATGTTTTTCACTGGCACGACCTTTGATCTTCGATATCTTTGTCGCGCGAAAAGATTCGTTCAAGATCAAGAGCTGATTCGCTAGCATAGATCCCGGGTGTTTGAGAGCCACCGGACTACTGAGAGATTCCAAAAGACGTTCAAAGACAGTAATACCCATGGGTGAACCACACACCGTCGTCGCAGAAATCGAAGGTAGCCGACTACTAAACTTCCCCTGGTGTTGTGTGAGCCAGTGCATTGTAGCAAGAGCCCGTCGAGCGCGAGCTTCGCTGTGAACAAATCCATATCGATCCATCTTCACATCTAATTGTCGAAGGACCGACAAGGACGTATCTGATTGGCATAAAACAGGGTCAATCATCGACCATATTTCTGTTATGAATGTATCTCTGCACACAGCAAACGTCGATAAACTCAAAAGCGCGCGTTGGTAGGACTCTTTTTGAAACCTTCTGCATAAGTTTTCGCAGATTAAAAGGCATCGCGCATCTTCTTTGGTCAAATCGGGCATCTCAACTCGATACGGAGTGATTTTCAAGGTCCTCTTTGCAATATCCAAGGCTTCTTTTGACTGTGCCCATTTTTCCTCGTTTTTTTCTTTTAGCAGCTCCTCTTTCTTTTGTTTCTCAGCGCGGTCTAGCGCCACTTTTTTCGACTCAATTGCTCGCTTTCTATTCAGCAACATCGACGATCTCGCAGATTCAAGTATAGATTTTGCCTGAGAGAGCGCATCTTTTTGAATGTCTGGCGGCAAGGCTGCTAAAAACGTCGCATCCACCTCATCAAAATTCCGCGTTTGATGCAACTCTTTCGGAGGCGATTCATTTAAACGTTTCACAATTACGTTATAACGTAAAAGCTCGGTTTTTATATTCTCTGGCAAAGCGTTCAACGATGCTTGATCCGGTGATTCGAGGGAGAGCTTTTCCATCGCTTCCGGTATCCAAGAAGCGTCGTCATTGAAAATGGAGAGATCTACCTCACCGTTTTCAGTATTAGAACGAGCAGTATCATCTTTTTTGAGTGCTTCCTCTTTTTCCATACTGCCGATAGGAGATGATCCGCCGCTTTTCCCCTTCTCCGTCTCTCTCGGTGTTTTGTCCGTGCTTTCCTTTCCCTTTTTTTTATCTCGCTCTACACTTCTCCTCTGTTGTTGTTGTTGCTGTTGTTCGCTCGTGCGCAAGCCTTCATTAGTAAGCGCTCTTAAGACCGTTGAAATCGACGTTGAAACCAAGTTTCTCTCACTTCTAGTCAACGGGGCATTTGGTGCCAGCGCGGTTGATCCGTTTCCTAGAATTGACCTCGCTGAATCCGTCCAGGCATGTCGTCTTGCGCGTAAACCACTCAAATCCCAAGCAGGTTCAGGAGATATCGCCGTTTCTCCAAGAGCGTCTTGATCGACGTCGCCGTTCAGAACAAGATTTCCACAATATATCAACACACCACTCATAGATAAAAGATCGTTTCCGGTGCCATCAAAATCGACGTTAATTCTGCCCATATCTTCTTGGTGCCTTTCACCTCTAGACGCGCCGCCAGCCTCGGGGGACAGTATTTGATTCCTGGTCAGATATGGCTCGCCATTAATATCAACAAAGCCGTAGGGATCAAACGAATCAAGATTATCTGGACTTGAAGAAGCACCTTGAAGCATGGGGTTTCCTGATGATCGAGCAAATCTCGCAAAATCACTGGACAATGTTCGCAAAACATCTCGCATTCTATTCACAACATCTGGAGGTGCGTCCGCGATAGGCGTTGGCATATTTGCCGATCGATGTGCAAATTCATCTGTATTGGAACTGTTGACACGTAAATGCATTTGTTGCCAATACCGCTGACCATCTGGACCCGTCGTTACATTGTGTTCACGAATCATTTGAGCAGACCAGCGAATGTAAGCATCATTCGGCATATCATCTACTCTAGTTCTAACACAAATCGACTGGGCAATAGGCGGAACGCTCGACGTGGCACCATCTGCAGCACATCTCATCTCAATGGCGTATGAGGTAACATTAGGACAATCATCTCTTACTACGAGAGGATGCGCATCAGGAAATGCCCGCCGTGACGGTAGATGTCTTCTCGATATCCCCATTCCTTGTGCATCCTCGCATTCGCAAAGGTATCGTTCGCCGAATCGCGATCTGAGTCTCGCTCGAATATTTCGTCCACCATCCATATTCGCAATGTACGCCGTACCCGTGTCTTCACGACGGGGACCACCAAACGAAGAGGCTTCTCGTTCTCGTCGAGTAAACTCTCCATTCGCAAGACGACGAAGATCTTCAACCGTAAGTTCGAATACGTTCATCTGCTGAATGGGATTTTCCGGAAGCCCGGTCGGTTCCAAATCCGCGTAAGTCTCTAACTCTAACTCTAAACCAACGTCTAAAGAGTTAGTAGGACTCGATCGGTTGTTATTGCCATCCCCTTCTCGCTCTCTTCTTCGCATGACACGGCCAAAACCAGTGTCTAAGGATAATTCGATATCGCTGTGAAATCCGCTGTCATCGTCAGCCAATTCGCTATCATCCTCGTTGCCAACGAATATTTCTTCATCTTCCTCCTCCTCTTCTGCTTCCTCCCCTTCTCTCTCTCTCCTCCCCCTTTCATTAGCTCCGTATTCATGAGCTCGATGGACCACCTCATTTATCGTCATGCGGGGACCTTGAAACTGCTCAGCCAAAAATGGATCAGCAGCTTCCCCGCGAAATGAACCCCCACCTCTTCTGAACGCGCCGCCGGGATTGCGTACAAACACTGCGTCATCAAGAAAAGAAACGCCCACATCACGGTTAGTATCACGCACAGAGCCACCAATACGCGCAATATTTGCGCCACTTTGATCGCGACTCATCACTTCCTCGCCATTTGGACCGATCGCAACGTTCTCCTCATCGATAAAACTGTTCGGATTTTCAAAATCACCTTCTTCATCCTCTTCCGTCTCCTCGTCATCTTCCTCTCCTTCTTCATCTGTATAACCATCTTCAGGATCATCTGCGGAGGTAGCATCATCTCCATCACTTTCGGCTAGTCCGATTGGAACCAAGCTTTCTCCATCTTCTCGGGCATATTCATCGATCATACCGCGCTCTACAAGCCTCTCCATCTCTCTCTCGTCCTCGGGATCGAGTTCATCATCACTGTAGTCGTCTAGGTGATCTTCGCCATCGTCCTCTTCATCTCCTGCATCATCATCGTCGGTGCCGTTTTCACCATCATCAGAGTCATCTCCATCGATGATTAAGTCACTTGAAGCATCGTCAGATTCCGATCCTACTTCGAAACCTGCTTCTCCATCACCGGCATCGTCGTCATCGTCACTTGTCGTCATGTCCTCGTAAATTGCTTCTTCTAGCTCCGCATCTTCCATTGCGCGCATGTCTTCCATCATAGCTTCTTCATCTGCGAGCATAGCATCCTCTTCCTCCTCGTTATAGCTATTCTCATTCTCATCATCTTCGCGCAGCACCGCATCGATCACAGCGATAAGACTTTGTTCGAGGTGACGCTGACCATTCCGCCCCTTATCTTGATCTCCAGATGCGGGGATTTCCTTCGACATTTTTTCGTACACATTCGATAATTTATCTATGACGGTAAGTGTTGCGTCTAGAATACCGAGCTCAGGGCGATTGCCGCCTTGCAGTTCATCAACGCAGTGATTCTCTACAGATTTCAAAAGCAACGGAAGAATTTTGTGGCGGTGCATTGCAGCGAGTGTTTCGCCATTTTGAAAATTGGCAGAAGAGAGTTTATTCGATATGTCCCTTATAGATTCTGATCGCGAAGGCATGCAATGCGCCACAATCGTCGCGAGAATATCCAGAGCAGCGCGAAGATGTCCTTGGTATCGCGCATTACTACTCTGCGACTTGTACGAGCCGGAAACTACAGTAAAATCATTCTGAAGTAATTGAGCAACCATTGAGAAGAATAACTCTCGACAGCCCGGAACGCGAATCGTACACGTCGCTAGAAAATGCGCCGCACGTTCTGCTCCTTGCCAAGCCGGGAAACTATTGTTTTTATAACCGTTTATGCCGGAAGGAATCTGCTCTGGACACGTTGGCGGCTCGTGTATTCCCAGCGCAGTTAATTTCTCATTCCAAGAAGTCGTCTCCTTTGAGATCAATCTGCAAAACGTGTGCGTCAAAACCCCTCCAACAGACGCATCACTTTTATCGAGCTCTACGAGGACCGCACCAGCAGCAGCGTGTACTTCTATGAACTCTGACAGAAGTCTCAAAGCAAATTTAACCTTTGCGATGGCATGGATATCCGTTGATCGGCCGTACGGCTCTTCGTAGCGATCGTGAGTGTGAAACAGTGGGACCAGGTTTGAAGAATTCGGCGTGGTGAGAGTTTCCGGTGCCGGTACCGGGCCATCTGCAAAGGCAAGCTTTAAATCAGCCACAGTGTTTCCCTTGACGACCTTGAGGAGTGTACGGACAAGCTGAACAAACGATTTTGACGGCGGTGGAATTCTATCTCCTTCGTTCGATTCTCGGTCGATTTTTTCTACCTTTGTGTTTTTTGACACGTCCGTCCCCAATTCGTTCACATTTTTCTTCTCTGTTTCAAAACGCGGAAGAATGAGCAATTCACCTTTTTTATTCTCTTTTGGATTTGGCACCGGTACGCAATATGCACACTTTTCTAAAGCAACGAAGAAAGTGTGCACATCTCGAGCCATCACCGGAGACATTAAGGTCAGAAATACGGATGCCGATACCATACCGCCATCGCTTGAATGGAATGCAGCCTCAAGCGATTTTTTTATTTCGCATTCCATGGCGTAGCGCAGCGTGTTTGGGTCCTCTGCGACATGGCGAAATATCGATGCTAGCAAGTTGGTGAACGCAATGAACGAGTGTTGCGGGAGCGATCTCAGCAGCATCAAAACTTCGCATCCCCACAATTTGGGTAGAAGTATATTTGGTGCTTCTTTGCGCTTATTATTACTGAGCCAAGTTGTCACGTTTTCATAGGATTTTGTAAAATGCTCCAACAGTGTCAACGCGGCTTGAATCTGAGGAGCGCATGTACCTGGGTTATTGGCATTAGGCACCTTACTGTAAAACTTGGCCTTGAAGTTTGCAGCTTCGATATCGCAAGTCACGAGTGCTTTTTCTACTTCGACCTTGTCGTGCGTTTCTCCGTCTGGTGTCTTAAAAGGGCCCTTGTGATCGTTTGGAATATCCTTGCCAAGGAGACGCACGTGATCGTAGCTTTCGAGAGTTGAACTCCCAGATATTGCACACCATAGATTATATTTATGAAGCAACGCGCTCTTTTCGTACGTTTTATCCTTTAATCGTACGGGTTGACGAATTTCGTGCAATTTTTTTCTCGTAAGAGGACACCTCGTCGCTTCAATCGCAGCATCGCTATCGACAAAAACCGTGGGAATACAAGGACTGATAGTCGGCGGCGAATACATCTGTTTTTCATAGACATTCGGCGATTGCGCCCACGCATAAAATCGAAGTATGGCATCGAGCGACTCGATGATGCGTTTTTGCTCAGCTTTGGCGACAGAACCAAACGGTCGGCCGCCGATTATACCTATCTCTTTCGCAAACGCGCTAACATTGCCACCAAGAGAGCTAGCATCAGAAAATGGTCCATTTAGTGGAGAGGGCATACCACTTTCTGCCGGTAGCCACTGAGCGTACATGTGTAGAACCATTATGGTCGTTTGAGCAATCTTCCGAAAGCGACACAAAGGTGATGCGGCAACGATATTGGTTGCTTTTTCGCGACCTGAAAGTGAAACGTGCGAGTGCTCCACAAGTATCTCGATTCTTTTCAAGTAGTCTTCAACTGCCAATCCATTCATCTCTTGGAAAATTTCTCGAAAGTTTGAATCTCGCGAGCAAAGCAGCAACATGGCTTGTTGTTGGATCCCAACAATCGCATCTATCAACACATCATTATACAGTGGTATACCTAACTTACCCAACTCTTTCGCAGGTGACGCTTCAAGGTACTTACTGAGCAATTCGTTCGTGACGTGCGCTTCTGGAAACCCTTTAAATGGTGACTTCATGATAATTTTAGCGACAGACTTGCGACGGATGTCGTTTATTTTCGCTTCGTTTACATCGAGGAGGAAGGCATCGCAAACCACTTCGACAAATTCAAAGAGCAAAGCAGAGTCGTCCTCACATTCTTGTTCATCCTTCGCTGAAACTTCGATGTTCGATTTTACAAGTGCCACACTATGTGTCTTTAGCCAAAGAATTTTCCACAGAGATTCAGTGAGTTCTGGAACTCGCTCTCTCAGACGCTCCTCCAAAGGCTTAGAGAGCGAATCGTCTTCGCCAGATGAAGAGTCTTTCCTCATTTTTGGAGAACCTATCTTTTTCTTTGATTTTGCCACTTTGTCATTTTTACCATCGGATGCATCAGTTGCAGCATTACTCGAGTTTTGATGTTTGTTTGCTTCTTCCTGTATCTCCGGGTGCGCAAGCAAATATTCAGCGATTGTTTCCGCGTTGATTTCTTCGGTGCGACTTCTTTCGCGTAGTCGCATTACCGCCATTTGAGCAGCACGCGCCGAGAAACCCATCTCTACGATGAGCTGCAACGTTTCCGGCGAAATTTCCACATCATTAATAGCTTTATCGCGGAGCAAGGACTGCTCCCTCTGTCTGTCTTCTCCTTCGTCCAAATACTTAGCTATATCGTTGTGTTCGATACATTCGCACAATCCTCGTTCGTAGAATCCTGTTCCACCCTGCTGCGTTCCGCGAAAGCATCGCGCGAGTATTCTGAAGATTCTGACGAGCACATCTTTCGCGTAAAGCACCGATGAGAGCTGGGGCTGAATAGCATCAATTTTTCCATCTTCGTTTACATTAAATTCGCGAGATATAGCACGTTCAATTGTAAATGCGACGTGAGCGCACTCTTCGTGCAAAGAAACACCCAAATCTTCAGGCATCTTGCATTTTCCCAATCGCTTAGAGACTTCCTCCGTTGTGTATGCCGCCCGGAAAGAGCGGCCAAGAATATTCCAGCCGTCTTGCATCATGCGATTCTCGAGCTCTTTCACCCAATAATCGCAGTCGTTTGCATTTTCAAAATCAATCTTATGTCTTTTCTGCTTTTTCGATTTGTTCGATTTGTTCTTGGAGCCGTCGCTTTCATCGCCGAGCTCTCCAAGTCTACTAAGCAATAATTCCCAGTCCACTGTTATCGGAATAGATGCCGCTGTATATAATTCACATCTAGTAATCATTGTTGGAAACGCTTGGAGGTTCGATAATTTCTCAAAGAAAGAAATTATGGTAGAGATGCAGATATTTGCGCTATGCAGACACGCATCCACAATCTGCCCGTTCGGCGGCGCCTTTACGATTTCTGTTTCCGTGACAGAAACACGTGTTAATAAAACTCCGAGTTCTATAACTTCAGGTAGAATAGCGCGCGAAATAAGATCAATGATGCCATATTTTCGTGCGAGAACGATTGCCGGGGCAAAGGCTCGACGGCTCTTATCTCGGCGCTCAGTAGAGTATCCGAGAACGGAGGTAACTACGCGTACATATTCTTCAATTTCGCTGAATATGAACAGAGAAGTGCATGGAAAGTTATCACCATCACCCAACTGCAAATTTTGTCTCTTATCGATGTATTGGCGAACATCTCTTTTCACTTTCGCGATTTCTTCGTAGCTCTGAAACATTATGTCTTCTATTTGCAACAAAATTGTTGCCACGGAGGTCCATTGTGTCCTCTCGTATACTTTAGATTTCTCTCTACTTAAACGCACCCAAGAAGGAGTCGCGGGTGCCGGTCGTGCTATGATGACAAATGCACTGACAATGGCTCCTTTAAGCCGCTGGAACGATTCCCGCGTCCATCGAGCCGTTTCGGCGTTCCGAAACGCCGCAATGCTTGTAGAATCGTCGTATTTAACTTCTCCGTCCACTAGAATTAAGTGACCCCTTAAAAAGTCGATGGAAGAGAGTGCGCCACCGTGAGCGCGACAAAGATCGAGAAGCCTTTGATAAAAGGAGCCCAAAGCTACTGGAAACGTTCGGATCATCGTCGAAAAGAAGTTTGTGGCATTCTCCAAACGTTTACAAATGGAATTCATTTCGCGAAAGCGATCAGTTCTGCATTCGCTATCGACTTCCCCCAACTTAGACATTTCACTCAGTCCGGACTCATTGAAGTCTTTATTTCTCGCTTCAAAATCTATCAAAACATAATTCAACGCCGCATCAAAGGCAGAACAGAAATCCTCTGGGACTCTTAATGCCAATTTACGCAGTAAACTCGAAAAGTTATTCCCAGCAACCGATGTTGGAAACATATTTGGCAGATTATTCGAGACAAAAATTTTAGTAAGTACTTCAACTCCGCTCAAATTCGACTCGAATATACTTTGTGAGTTGGAATTTGGTCTGTACGCTAAAAAACGATGGACGAGCTCATTTGTCTGCACGATACCTTCCAAGAGACGCGTCGCATGCAGAATGAGGTCGTGAAGAAATTTTCCACGCGCTACTACTGCTTTATTGCGCTCGTTATGATGATATCTATGTAACGAAGAGTTATTTCCTGACTCCGCATTATTTTTGTCATCTGAGTTTAAATCTGGTAAAGGTGGCAGTATGAGCCATCCGCGCTTGGCCATTTCCTCGGGCTTTTTGCGAATATCGCATTCCGAACACAGCTCAATGACTCTAATCTCCGCATCTTCACCTTTGGCTTCACCTTTGGTATCATCTTTTGGAACGGCAAGACACGTTCGCCAAGCGCTCACGGGTGATTTTGATGCATGAGGTGATTTTTTGCAGTATTCGCAGCGCTTTTCGCACGTTTTCCGGATCTCGTCAAAAATTTTGTAGAGCATTTCTACGCCGTCCTTGCGAAGATCAGGCACGTGTCTTAATAACTCATCTATGTTCGTTCCGATCGCGGTGGCTACGTCTGGGGCACTCAAAGCTTTTTGATAAATTTGCTTCGTGAAAGCTGGACACATGACCTTTGACAGTATGCCCCGCTTGATTACTTTCTTCTTCCCATCTTTGTGCAGACACGTTGCCGATATGACTTGAGGCGCAACGCACAAAACTTTTGAGTTATTCGCGATGGATTCATTTTCTAACGCGCTAAATAAAGCATCAAAAACTCCCGCACTTTCGAGTTTGACGTAGCACGTTGGATCGTGGTTGAGGTAATCGGTTACTAAAGAAGCGAATGTTGTCACGCCACTTCCCCCAAATTTCTGAGCGTTATCAAAAACCAGACGCATAGCTTTGTTGAGCCCATTGGGACCATCAAGACCAGCTGCGTAAGCATCCTGAGGAACCGTTGGACCGAATATTGCAAACGCCAAGGCACGTGTTAACGCTTTTATCAACACGCGGCGGCTATAGGCGACGTAACTCGGTAGAACGACATCATTCGCTGTTAGGCCTTCTCCCTTTGTGGCTTTCTCAACAATATCCACGCTGGTGCCGTCGCCAGATTTCCGTCTTTGTGATGGAGTACTTTCTTTGTCATCATCTACTGACGTGACGTGCGACTTCTTGCGCTTTGAGCCAGAACCTGGCGCCGCATGTGAATCAGTATTAGCGACAGACAATAACTTTGCATCGTTCTTATTCTCTCTATTTTTCATCGAAGCGCCCGCGCTTCTGAGTGATTCGCAAATCTTGTCGTATTCCTTCAGAGACGTTTCAATTTCTTGGCGTAGCCTCAAGCACAGTAACGCAACGCCGCCGGACTCACGAAATATTCTGTTCGAATCCGCGTTATAATCTAATATCATTTCTAGCGAATGTGCAAATATAGCTACGAAAGGTATATGGTCGCTGCGTTCGTGCTCGAACAACTTCAAGAGCGGTTCGAGCGCGTTTGCATCGCGTAATACGTTGCAGCCTGTCGCAATCGTGCTAAGATTCGCGAGAAGTGCGAAAGCTGCTTCGGCAAGGGTAGATGCTTCTATGCTTTCGCTGTTTGAAATGTCAAAATACCGAAAACTTTCTTCTGTTCCCGTGTTTTTCTTAGTCGACTTCTTTCCTCTTCCTCTCTCTTCTGGAGAGTCCGTTGCCGTATCGAAATATTTCTTCGAAAGGTCTGGCGCGTTCACAAGTTTTTCCACTGAAATAGTGAATAAATTCTCCAAGATCGTTGCAGACTTGTGCGTGCGCAAAACTTCCACGGCTGCGGAAGATGTATCTCGTTCGTTTACAAGAGCCGAAATTGCCCATGCAGCTACTGACGCGTCGGTACTAAAATCACTCCCCGCGTCTTCTCCTCTTCCTCTTCCTAAAGACGGCAGCGGCGGCTCGCTATTACTGTTGTGTGTGTTTTTCTTAATGTTTGTTATTCTATCGTCGAGTTGTTGAACGAGTTCCGAAGCCTTTTCTTGCATCGTTGACGTCTGAAAAACCAGTCGCCTCATCTCCTGTGACGGAATCGGCTTTTTCGTGGGAGTGTAGTTGCAATCATACGAAACATCTTCCGTTGAATCGCCGAATTGCAGTAGAGTCGCCAGTGCGAGGTTTGCGACGTTTACTCGCGCGTCTTTTAGGTAGTGCGTGTTTGTTTGCGCATCTCTCGCTGCAAACGACGACCATCGAAGAGTCCAGAGCTTCTCAAACACTTCTTCTTGAAGTTTAGTCCGTTTATTGAACCCTTCTTCTTGGACGCGGAGTCGGCTATCTATGACCGCTTCAACGGCATTTTCGGGTTTGCTACTATCTACTTCACCTCCTTCCTCGATACTCTCGACGATTTCGTACATGCGCGAGACATTGGATTCGTCTAAGACGTCGAATACAGAAGATTGACCGTCCTGAATGCCGTCTTCGTTATCCACGCCGAATAGGAAATCAACTTTCAAATCTGGAAATGAGTTTTGCACCTCTGTTCTTTTCTCGTTCTTCTGCTTGTTCTCATTCTCATCGTAATCGTTCATTCTCGCCAAAATTAACAACCGCATCGTCAACCCATCGCACGGCACAAACCTATTCACTCTTGTGCCGGGCGTTTTCTTCGCAACCGAGTGAATCGTCAGCAGCGCTTCGTACGCGACTTCAAAATCTTCGTGATGTAAAAGCTTCGTCAATTGTTCCAACGAATTGTACACGTGCTTATTCCAGCACTCGTCTAAAATTGCGCGCGTACATCGCAAAATCCACAGCAACGTCTTCTTCCTTTTCATCGAATCCCTTTTTCGTCGTTCTCGTCTTTGTCGCGAGTCGTCGTCTACGCCCTCCTCGGCATTTTCACCGCTTCCGCCATCCCCGCCTCTCGCTCCTTCCCCGCACGCGATCAAAAACGAGCACACGTCTGTCTTGGAGATGTAATTCGGCGCCGCTTCGTGCGCTATCCTCGTTGCCGAAAAATGCGTTTTTGAATCCTTTTTCGCCGTCGTAGTCGTAAAACCACTCGTCGCGTTTGACAAATACGAGTCAAACGCGTTAAACACATCCACCCAGTGTAAAAACTCGCCTTTCCCCAAGTGCCAAACGAATTGCGGGCTCAAATCGTCCGCGATTGCGCTCGAGATATCGACGACGCGATCGTGAACATGACGTTCTTCTTCTTCTCCCCCCATGTCCTTCTCGTCCAAAGTCGTCAACGCGTTTTTGTCGTCGGTTGTTGTGTACGACAAGATTTTCGCAATCAACGCCGACATTCGCGGGGACTGTTCGTTGTGTTTCAAGAGAGAGAGAGAGAGAAAACGCCGTCAGAGAGAGAAGAAAAAAGAAGAACGAAACGAAGAAAACGACTTTAAAGAAAAGCGATGAGAGAGAACACGCGCACCGCGTCGAAAGTGCGCGCCGGTTTCGCCACTTTCCCCATGTTTCTTTTGACTCAAATCTCTCTTCTGCGTGAAATGTTCTCTCTGCGTGATGTGATGATATAACCGTATTCTGATGATGATTTGTGCTCTTCTCGCGGTGTTCTCGTCGCGATGTGCTCCTTTTCTCGCGGCTAAAGAAGAGAAAAAGAGAGAGAGAAAGAGCAGAGAGAGTCGTTTCTCCCCAACTTTGAGTTTTAAAAGGAACAAATCTCCAAACGCGAAAAGCGCGCAAAGAAACTTAAAGCGTGTGCGTGTGTAGTGGTCGTTTTTAAAGTGTTTTATGGCGCTTTTTGCTCTGTTTTGCAAAAAAAATCGTAAGTGCGATTTTTTTCAAAAAACTCTTCTGTTTTCATAAAAAACAAGCGCAAAAAAAAAATCAACTTTTATCACTCTCGAGCATCATGGCGGCGAGAAGAGCGATTGCTTCTGCGAAGATGATCACGACGACATCATCATCATCACCGTTATCATCGAAAACGAGGACGAACGCGACGAAGAGCATCGTTACCCTCGTCGCATCGTCGTCGGCGTCTTTTTCTTCTTCTGCCTTCGCGCAAACAACGCCGCCGCTCTCGCGCAACAATCACAACAATCGTAATAACGGTTCGACGATGACTTCGTTTTCGGGAACGTGGACTCGGCGTCGCGGTGCTCACGACGTGTCCTCTTCCTCTTCCTCTCGGTGTTTTACTGCGACTGTGACGAGTGCTACGACTGGTTGTCGCCGTCGATCTGGGTTTCGAGAAGCGTCGAGCGTGATCGCGCGATCGTACGCGTCTTCTTCTGAAAAAAAACTCTTGGTCGCCGCGCCGATGGTGTACGTCGCAGGCGAAGAGATGACGAAATACGTGATGGACCTGGTCAAGGAAAAATGGATCGCGCCCGCGGTGGATACTTCAAAGTGGGAACATTTTGATTTGAGCGCGAAAAATAGGGACGAGACGAACGACCAGGTGTTGAAAGACGTCGTTACGGCTGGGTTTAAGTTGAAAGCGATATTTAAAGAGCCGACGATTACGCCGACGGCGGACCAAGTGAAGCGACTCGGGTTGAAGAAGACGTGGGGGTCGCCGAACGGCGCCATGCGAAGAGGGTGGAATGGGATTACTATTTCTAGGGATACGATTCATATCGATGGGATTGAGTTGGGGTATAAAGGTCCGGTGTTGTTTGAGAGACACGCGGTGGGCGGGGAGTACGCGGCTGGATGGAAGAATGTTGGGAGAGGGACGTTGAAGACGACGTTCATCCCGAAGGACGGGCCGGACGCCGGGAAGGAGATTGTGGTGGACGAGAGAGAGTGCAAAGACGAAATTTCCGCGGTGGTGACGTACGATAACGCGTACGATAACGTCCACAATTTAGCCAAGTTTTTCTTCGAGAGGTGTTTAGAAGCTGGCGTAAAACCGTACGTGGTCACGAAGAAAACCGTCTTCAAATGGCAAGAACCGTTTTGGAAAATCATGAAAGACGTTTACGACAGCGACTTCAAAGCGAAATTTATCGCGCAAAAGATCGTCGCCGAGAAAGACGCCGAGTTAGTGCATCTCCTCTCCGACGCCGCGACGATGAAATTGGTCCAATGGACCCAAGGGAACTTTGGCATGGCTGCGCACAACTACGACGGCGACGTCTTGACCGACGAGTTGGCGCAAATGCACAAATCCCCCGGTTTCATCACCTCCAACCTCGTCGGTGTCGCTCCAGACGGCACGTACATCAAAGAATTCGAAGCTTCTCACGGCACGGTCACCGATATGGACGAAGCGCGCTTACGAGGCGAAGAAACGAGCTTAAATCCACTCGGCATGGTCGAAGGTCTCATCGGCGCCATGAACCACGCCAGTTTCACCCACGACACGAAAGAAAACCACAAAAAAATGGTCGATTTCACCACGAGCATTCGAAACATCATGCACAAACTCTTCCGCGAAGGTAAAGGGACGCGAGATTTATCCGGCCCGTCCGGCGCGACGACCGAACAATTCATCGATCGCGTCGCGAACGAGTTAAAAAAGAACCGCGCGTAAAAGAACGAACGAGCGAGCGAACACGCAAAGAGAGAAAAAAAATCGACCCGAGAAAAGAGTTCAGAGAGAGAAAGAGAGAGAGAGAGATGACCACGCGCGCGCACACACACACGTATTTATATAAAAGAAAACGTACTAATAAAAGAGTGAAAAAGTAGTTTCTGTTTTCTCTTCTTGTTTTGTCTTTTTCCATCATTTGTGACAATTTGAAGCGCCACAAAATCAGGGCTTTCCTCATCACATCCTCATCTTTCGAGAGGTATACGAAACAAAACCAGACTTAAGAAGAAAAAGAATCTCTCTATCGAGAGCAACAGCAGCAGCGAGAGATAAAATGTCGTCCTCTTCGTTCGCGGCGTTGGCGTCGAAACCCGCGGCGGAGAAGGAAAAAGCATCGGTCCCGGAAACGCCTCCGTTGCATTCGGTACAGATCGACGGCTCGGTGATTCTGCAAATCGCGAAGCACGCGCGAGATTCGCAACCGTCGTTAGTGACGGGACAATTGCTCGGTTTGGACGTCGGGTCGACGTTAGAGGTGACGAGTTCGTTTCCGTTTCCGTCGCAATCGTCTTCGGAGAATAACAACACTAACGAAGACATTCAGGAGGAAGAAGGGGCGCATTATCAGTTGGAGATGATGCGAATGTTGCGAGAGGTGAACGTGGACAATAACACAGTCGGGTGGTACCAATCGACGACTATGGGGTCGTATTTTACCGAAGAGTTGATCGAAACGTTTATTGATTACGCGGAGAGTATTGAGAGGTGCGTTTGTATAATTTACGACCCTACGGTGAACGATTCGGATGGCCAGTTTGGATTGAAAGCTATTCGCTTGACGGATGCGTTTTTGAAGACGCACAAAGAAGTGAACGGAAAATTTGAAACGAGCAAGATTAAGGATCGAGGACTGAAATGGAGCGACGTAATCGAGGAGGTACCGATGGTGGTGAGTAATTCGGTGTTGGTCAGCGCGATGATGAAGCAGTTGGACGCGAACGCAGACGGAAAGATTGAACGAGACGAGAATAAATTAACCGAGGAAGATTTGAATCGATTACACTTGAACGCGAACACGTTCACGACGAAAAGTTTGGAGTTTTTGAGCGAGTCAATGGACGATTTAGGGAGCGAACAGCAAAAAGTGGCGTATTATCATCGAGCGAACCATCGGTTGCAGCAACAAAAGAACGTGTGGTTGCAAAAGAGGAAAGCGGAGAACGCGCAGAGAGAAAAGAGCGGGCTGGCGCCGCTGAGCGAAGAAAATCCAGACACGAGAACGCAGAACGAACCGAGCAGATTGGAAACGTATTTGATTTTTAACCAGGTTAATCAGTACTCGAAACAGTTGGACGAGCACAACGCTATGGCGGCGGCAAAATTGAAGTTAGTCTCGAGCGTTCGAGCCAACGAACAACAGTAGAGAGATGAAATAATTAGTCATAGAAGAGGGGGTCTTTTTAGCCGTGTGTATATTTTATTTCATATTATTTATGCATGCGTTTTTACTTTCTTCTTATTTCTTCTTCGCCGCCGTGACGTTGAATTGGAAATGAATGATATCGCCATCTTTAACGACGTAAGTTTTACCTTCTTGTCTGTACTTCCCGGCGGCTTTCACTTCCGCCATCGAATTCGTCGTTGAGATTGACTTGAAATCCTCAAACGAGCACACCTCTGCTTTGATGAAGCCCCTCTCAAAATCCGTGTGAATCACCCCAGCCGCTTGCGGCGCCAACGCGCCCTCTTGCACTGTCCAACATCTCACTTCTTTCTCGCCTGCGGTGAAGTAGTATATCAAATTCAGCTCTTTGTAGCCTTGAACTATCATCTTCGGCAAAATTGACTTCGCGCCTTCGTTTTCTTTTTCAAACGCTTCTAAATTTTCTTCGCCTATATCGAACGCTTCTTGCTCGTATTCGACTGACGCTGGAATCATCGTCCCTCCGCCGTGCTCCTTAATCCACGCGTGAATTTTTACCAACCATTTGTTTTTCTTCCGAATAAAGTCCTTCTTCGTCAGGTTGACAACATAGATCATCGGTTTCGTGGTGATCAAATTCCCGAGTTTCATTTTGATCATGTCAATTTCTGGAGTGCTAAACTCTCCCGACCGAATAGGTAAATCGTTCGATAACATCTGCTCGACTTTCGCCATGGTATCCTTAAAAAGCTGAGACAATTTCATCCCGTTTGATTTCTTCACGTCTCTCTCCTCGTCCGTAATGGCTCTCTTCAACGCCGCTAAATCCTTCGCGCACAACTCGTGGTTGATAGTTTCTAAATCACGTATTGGGTCGACGGAGTCGTCCACGTGTATCACCTCGTCGCTATCGAACGCTCGCACGACGTGGTAAATCCCATCCACAGCTTGTATGTGCGAAAGAAAGTCATTGCCTAATCCCGCGCCTTCGCTCGCGCCGCGAACAAGCCCCGCTATATCCGTCACGTGCAAAAACGCCGGGTACATCGACGGCGGTTTCCACAGGTTGCACAAGTATTCGTATCGCTCGTCCGGAACAGGACACCGACTCTCGTTCGGTTCGATGGTACAAAACGGGAAATTCTCCGCCGCGGCGAGCGCTGTCTTCGTCAAAAGGTTGAACAAACTGCTCTTCCCGACGTTCGGTAAACCAACGATGCCCATTTTCAGAGTATTCTTCACTCGGCCGAACCGAGCGGCCGTGAGTGGTAGGTGTTCCTCTTTCTTTTTCGGCGGCGGCATCCTCTTTGCGTTGCTCCGACTGCTGAAGGTGTTAAAGTGTTGTTGTTTATGTTGTTGTGATGATACACGCTGAACCAGAAATAAAAACGCTCTTTTCCCTTTCTCAAGATTGCGCATTAATCAATCAACTTTGCGTCGTCGTCGTCGTAACTCTCTCTCTCTCTCTCTGTCCCTCTCCGACGACGGTTCAGAGTGAAGAATGTTTTTCCCGTGAGGTGTTGTGACAAATTAAACTCTTGGGAAAGTCAAAGCAAATTTCTCTTTCTCTCTCTGCATAAAAGACGCGCTGGTTTTGCGCTCCTCCAAGACTGGTAGAGAATATATCAGAGAGCATCGAGCCCGTCACGTATTACGCGCGCATAAAAGGTGTGAGTCTTTTAAACTCATCGATAATGATACCAACAGGAGTACTCTTTAAAATTGGAAACACAATCTTGGACCACATCGACCGGCACGTGAAACTGCCGGTGCAACTGTTCGTGGAGGAACACTTTCGAGGAAAAAGTGCGATGGTACTGACGAAGGTTTTACCGTCGTTAAAATTGAGAAAGAATGACGCGAGTTTAGAAGTCGCGAGCATATTTTTCGCGTACGTGTTGTTCGCGATTACTTTTTGCCTGTGCGCGACGGTATCGAGCGTGTTGCTTTCGCCGAAAATTTTCAGAAAGTATTGGGCGCGCGTGTCTGATTCGGATAAGAAGATTTGGCACACGAACATGGACACGTACTTTCCGGCGTTTTTCGTGACCTTGTTCGCGTTGCCGGCGATATTGACGTTTGATGGTGGCGATGGGACGAAGTTTGTGCATCGCGCTTCGTTGGATACGGTTCGGGCGTGCGGTTTAAGTTTGGGGTACATGGCGTGGGATTTAGCGGTGATGTTGGAAGATCCGAAAGGGCAACAGGCCACGTACGGTGGCAAGAAGGCGTATTATTTATTCATCGTCCATCACGTGTTTTCTATTTGCATTTGGCCGTACGCCGTTCTCGCCGGGCGGTGCGTCTATTTCGTCAATTTCTTTCTCGTGAGCGAAGTGACGAATTCGAACATGAGCACTCGATGGTTTTTGTTGAAATGCAAGTTAGAAAAGAGCGCTTTTTACGTCTTGAACGGGTTAGCCTGGATTCCGTTGTTTCTTGGCGTCCGAGTGTTGGTGATTCCTTTGATGTTGAAGGCGTTCATTTTTGGCTCCTGGAACGCGTTGAGTGTCGGGGAGAAAATCGTCGCGTTTACCACGCTGCCGATTCCGAGCATGTTGAACGTCTACTGGGCGCGAATGATCGTGAGGAACGCGCTTAAGTATTTAGTCACCGGGAAGGATCCAGAAGATTCGAGTAGTAGCGATGCGGCTCCGATGGGAAACACGAAGAAGACGAACTAATTTTCACGTCGACGAAAAGATCGACATTCGAGGCGAAACCGAGGGAAAGATAAAGATGATGATGAAACAATAGATATATACAAATTGTAGCCAGCAGTAATTACAAAAAAAGAACTTTTACTAAATGATATTTTGTTTTTATACGAACTCTAATTACGCGAAGATCCCGTGGCCCATAACTTTCTCCGCGACCGTGGCGGCGACCAAACCAATGATGGCCATTCTGCCGTTCGTGATTTCAGCTTCCGGGGTAAAAATCCCGTACGGTTTGGACGACGGCTTCGACGTGTACTTCTCCGCGTTTTGCATCGACGGCATAAACGAAGCCGCGGTGATCAATAAACTCGCAAAAACGAGGGAAAACACGTGGTCGTGCAATTGCGCGCCGAACGTCTCGTGGTTGTAAGATTGCATTTCCGCCCCCATGGCGGCAACGAAAGCCACCATCCCGGCTCTGCAGTTGATCACCTCGGGCGCCCACCCGGCGAAGCCCATTATTTCCTTGAACGTTTCCGGTTTGTTTTCCGAGTACGTTTGTCCGTTGTTCATCGTCGGTGATTCCGCGCGTTGCATGGCGGAGTCGATGTCAACCATGTCGGATGATGATGATGACGTCGTCGTGGAATCCATCTCGTCCATCGACGCGGTGTTCTTCACGATCATCGAAGACGAGCGAACGGATTTCTTGGTCGATTTTTGCGACGATCGGAGAGAGGCAGAGGATGCCGTGGAAGCAAATTGAGCGGCAGAGAGAGAAAACATTTTGATTAGTGTTGTTGTTAGTGTTACGTGCGTGAGGAGTAGTGAGGTAGTTAAAGCCACGTGTGACGTAGTCGTTTTCGTGGCCCAGAACGCTCGCGAAAAAGACAGATTTTTTGCCTGCTCTTTACAAAAGAAGTATTTTTGAAGCATACCGCGTAGTACTACTACCAGAGAGTAGTATTATTACAAACCAACGATGTTTACATTCATTCTCTCTCTGTCTGTCTGTCTTTCTGTGTGTTTGTGTGTGTGGTATGCGCGCGCAATGTACATGTGAAACTCGGTTTGGTGTTGTTGTCGTTCCCGCCGCCGAGGCTACCGCCGAAAAGCTGATTTTTCA
>ENA-UOXV01002597-UOXV01002597.1-marine-metagenome-genome-assembly--contig:-NODE-2597-length-23362-cov-7.012957_pt1 | contig 23362 bp, 25 predicted proteins | sample MGYA00238165_ERZ766961 | MGnify/ENA primary metagenome ERZ766961 (study PRJEB28924, sample SAMN03173240) | marine metagenome | biome: Marine; feature: Water; material: Subsurface seawater | place: North...
CGGCTCGATGACGGTCGAGGAAGCCCTGCAGGGCGGCCCACAATCTTTCCGCGATCTCATGGAAGCGAGTGGTTCAGACGATGGCAGAGAGGTCGTTCGCGCGTTGGAACCTTTTTATGCCGCCGGCAGGCTCGAACGACTGGATGACGGGCGCTACGCGCTGAAATAAACTTCGAAAGAGCCGCAAAATCCCGTCCTGAGGCCTTGCATTCAGCCTCAACCGCTGAAAACATGCGCTCGAAATTCAGTCCACAAGAACTCCGACCACAAGTACAGGGATACACACCATGGAAACCCGCGCTGCCATCGCCACAAAAGCTGGCGAGCCGCTCTCGATTGAGACCGTCACACTGGATGGCCCGAGAGAGGGCGAGGTCCTCGTTGAAATCAAGGCGACCGGCGTCTGTCACACAGATGCCTTTACCCTGTCGGGCGATGATCCCGAAGGCATTTTCCCGGCCATCCTCGGCCATGAAGGCGCCGGCGTCGTCGTCGATTGCGGCCCTGGCGTAACCACCCTGAAAAAGGGAGACCATGTCATTCCGCTATATGTTCCGGAATGCCGCCAGTGCAAATCCTGCCTGTCGGGCAAGACCAACCTGTGTACATCAATCCGCGAAACCCAGGGCCAGGGCGTTATGCCCGATGGGTCCAGCCGGTTTTCCATCGGTGGCGACAAGATTTTCCATTACATGGGCACATCCACGTTCGCGAATCACACCGTAGTGCCTGAAATCGCGCTCGCGAAAGTTCGCGAAGACGCACCGTTCGACAAGATCTGCTACATCGGCTGCGGCGTGACGACCGGCATCGGTGCCGTCATCACCACCGCCCAGGTCGAACCCGGCGCAAATGTCGTGGTGTTCGGTCTCGGGGGCATCGGGCTGAACGTGGTCCAGGGCGCACGGCTTGCCGGTGCCAATATGATCGTCGGCATCGACCTGAACCCGGCGCGCAAGGAAATGGCAGAACGCTTCGGGATGACCCACTTCGTCAATCCGAGCGAACTCGACGGCGATCTTGTCCCCTACCTCGTCGATCTGACGGATGGCGGTGCAGATTACTCGTTCGAATGCATCGGCAACGTCAACACGATGCGCCAGGCGCTCGAATGTGCGCATCGTGGCTGGGGCGAAAGCATCATCGTCGGCGTTGCCGGCGCGGGCCAGGAAATTTCAACCCGTCCGTTCCAGCTGGTCACCGGCCGTGTCTGGAAAGGCACAGCGTTTGGAGGCGCCAAGAGCCGCCGCGACGTGCCGAAGATTGTCGACTGGTATATGGACGGCAAGATCGAGATCGATCCGATGATCACGCACACCATGCCGCTCGATCAGATCAACGACGCGTTCGATCTGATGCACAAAGGCGAATCGATCCGCAGCGTGATCACGTTCTGACCCTTGCACACAGACTATTCAAAAGGGCGGCTTTAGCCGCCCTTTTTTATTCTATCCAGACGCGATGCGACCAGTTCCGACCATCGGAAACGGTGATCTGTTTATAGCCAATCAGCTTGGCGAGATCATAGAACGTGAACAGGTTCTGGACACCGAGCTCGGCAAAGAGCGGGGATGCCCGGACGCGGGATGTCAGCATCGCCAGAACCGCGCGGGCGCGAAAAAGCGTCGCGAAAACCTCATCGTCGAGTGCCACGATAATCAGCTTCTCCGCCTCACCGCCTTTTGCAAAAATCGCAAAACGTTGCGGCGCAGGATCCCGCGCCATCTCTCCCATAAAGGCGACCACGAACCCGAGCCGCCTGTCACGATCGCTCTCGGGCAGCGTTCTTGCACGCGCCTGATAGGTCTCCTCGGTGCCGGGTTCAGGATAGTAATACCCCGTGTGCCGGTCCTGGGACGATACCGTCGTCGACAGCAGAACCCCGGCGGCCAGCACAGCTGCTGCGACATAGCGGGTCATTCGGGACCTGCGCCGTCGCGTTCGCTTTTGAAAACCAGGAACATTAGCCCCATACCGAGACCGAGGCTGAGGACAACACCTGCGATCATCGCCAGAATGCCGGTCGTCGACATCTCGATATCGCCGATCTCGCCCCAAACATAAACGGCGCCCCAGACGGCCAGTGCCAGCATGCCGAAAAGCGACACGGCGAGAGCAAGCGTTTTCATGATCCTGACAGGTCCCACAGGTTGGGCACGGTTTCGTTCGAATAGCCGGAAATAAACTCTTTCGGCGCACCGGTTGCAGGATCGAAAACGTGACGACTGACCGCGCCGATATTGGCGCCATAAACGTGAATGCTGATGGACGCCCTGTCGCTCAGGGCATTTGAAACCTTGTGTATGTCACCAAGAGTGGGCGAAACGACTTCGATATCGCCTTGCTCAAGCGTCTCCTCGACACCCGCGATCATCGGACCGTCACCATCCGGTGCGAAACGCTGACCGATTTCCGCCCCCCGTAGCATGCCGATCAGTCCCCAGACCATATGATCGTGCACCGGCGTGGTCTGTCCCGGCCCCCAGACGAAGCTGACGACGGAAAACCGCTGTTTCGGATCACAATGCAGCAGATACTGTCGGTAGGTGTCTCCGTCGCGGGTGAACTCTTCGGGCAACCAGTCGTCGCGGGAAACCAGCTTGGCCAGCAGGTCGCGGGTGCCCGCAATCATTGCGTTCTCATCGCCATCTGACGTATCGGCAAGATCGGTCATGCCGGTGACGAAGTCGCGGAGTGGTGAGATATCTGTCATGGCAACCTCTATAATTTCGAATTAGCCCAATCGGCCGCAGGGTCAAGCGGGTCCGGTGTCAGGCCCGCAGCCTTGATCGCTTCTATCGCACAGAATTCATCCTTGTCGGACGTATCGCCGGAAATACCGACGGCACCAATGGCAAACCCTTCCGCGTCCGAGATCAGCACACCGCCGGGGACCGGCACAAACCTGCCGTCGGAAACCGCCGATAACGCGCCCTGAAATGCCGGACGGTCGGCAAGACGGTCCCGGATCAGACGGCTGGGCAGCCCCATGCCAAGCGCGCCCCAGGCTTTTCCCGTCGCAACACCGGCGCGCATGTTACCGCAACCGTCCTGGCGCTTCATCGCAACCGTATGTCCGCCGCTGTCGAGCACGACAACAGTCAAAGGCATCATTTTGTGTGCGATGCCCGCGGCAAGGGCCTCATCGACGATTTTTTCGGCCGCAGCGAGTGGCAGGGTTGTTTTAACTTTCACGAGATCACCTTCCGGAATGGACAGCGATCTCCATGCTAGCCCTGCCCGGGTGCGCCGACAATGCGGCGAAGTGCCCCCGCAATTGCCTTGTTCGGAACCCTCAACTCCTTCAAATTGGAGGTACTCGTCGGGCCTACTTTTTTGAACCATGTCTTGGATACAGATCAGATGCTGAATGCAGAGCAAAACCGGCTGGTAACCGAAACCGGCCCGGGCACCGGGTGCGGCGATCTCATGCGCCATTACTGGCAGCCGGCCGCACTGACCGAGGAACTGACGGAAGAACGTCCCGTGGTCGCTGTCACCCTGATGGGCGAAGAACTTGTTCTTTACCGCAGCGATGACGGTGAATACGGCCTCGTGGGTCGCCATTGCCCCCATCGCGGCGCAGATTTGTGCTACGGGCGCCTGGAAGACGGTGGTCTGCGCTGCCCGTTCCATGGCTGGTTGTTCGATGCGCAGGGTAAATGCCTGGAACAGCCGGCAGAACCGAAAGACAGCAATTTCCACACCAAGATCAAACACACCGCTTATCCGTGCATCGAGCGGAACGGTATCGTCTTCACTTTTATGGGGCCGGGCAACCCTCCGCCCCTGCCCGCCTTTGACTGTTTCGAGGCACCGAACGAATTTACCTTCGCATTCAAGGGCTTCGTCGACTGCAACTGGCTGCAGTTGAACGAGGTCGGCATCGATCCCGCCCATGCGTCGTTTCTGCACCGTTTCTTCGAGGATGAGACCGATGACGAAGGCTACGGTCAGCAGTTCCGCTTTTCTACCGAGGAAAACGATGTCGCCATCACCAAGGTCCTGCGTGAATACGATTGCCCGGAAATCGATTTCGAGACCACCGAAACCGGCCTGCGCCTCTATGCACTCCGTCAACTCAATGACGATGAGATGCATGTCCGCGTAACCAACCAGATTTTCCCGAACGCCATCATCATCCCGATCAGCAACGAGATTATGCTGACCCAGTGGCATGTGCCGATTGATGATACGACAAGCTGGTGGTACGCGATTTTCTCCAGCTTTACCGAAAAAGTGGACAAGGATCGCATGCGCGCAGACCGGCTCGAACTCTATACCCTCCCCGATTACCGCCCACGGAAACACAGCGGCAATAATTACGGCTTCGACCCGCAGGAACAGAAAACCAAGACCTATACCGGCATGGGAATGGACATCAACGTGCACGACCAGTGGGCGGTTGAATCTCTCGGCACCGTGCAGGACCGCACTCAGGAACATCTCGGCACCACCGACAAGGCGATCATCGCCAACCGGAAACTGATGATGAAAGCGATCGACGCGATCAAAAACGGCGGCGAGCCCGAGATTTCACTGCGCCCGGCCGATCCGACGGAATGCCGCGGCCCGGTCGCGATAGACACAATTTCACCTGCCGCCACCTGGCGCGATGCCTGGAAAAAGACCGCCGCGGAACGCCGCAGCCGATCTGCCTGGGCGCAGGAAGCATGGCCAGACACGGAAACCGCAGGAGCGCTGAAAACCTAAAATGGCATCGCACGAAAACACGATGGGACGCACGGGGTTCGTCGACCGGCACAACCTTTGGACAGACAAGGATGCGGAGGCCGCCGACTGGGTTATCTCACAGATCGAGAATCACGATCTGGAGGTCGTGAGGCTGTCCTACCCGGACCAGCACGGCATCCTGCGCGGCAAGACCCTGATCGCCCGGGAAACCCCGCAGGCTATGCGCAACGGTTGTTCGATCACCACGACCCTTCTGGCAAAGGACACCTCGCATACGACGGTCTTCCCGGTATTCAGTCCCGGCGGCGGTTTCGGTATCCCGGAGATGGAAAACGCGGGCGATTTTGTCGCCGTACCGATCCCGTCGACATTCCAGGTACTGCCCTGGGCACCCAAGACCGGTTGGATACTGTGCGACGGATATCTCGGTAACGGAGAGCCCGTGCCCTTTTCGACCCGGCATATCCTGAAGCAGGCGCTCAGTGCGCTCGCCGATGAAGGCTTCGATTACATCGCCGGTATCGAGGTCGAGTGTCATATCTACAAGCTTGAAGACCCGATGCTGAAACCCGAACATGCCGGACAGCCTGCCTCTCCGCCGGAGGTCAGCCTGCTTGCCCACGGTTTCCACTACCTCACCGAGCAGCGAATGGACGAGATCGATCCCGTCTTCGAGATTCTGCGCGCCGACCTGATCGCGCTGGGCCTGCCGCTCCGCACGCTGGAATCCGAATTCGGGCCGAGCCAGTTCGAATTCACCATGGCACCGGCGGGTGGGCTCGAAGCTGCCGACAACATGATGCTGTTCAGAAGCGCTGTGAAACAGATATGCCGCCGTCACGGGTATCATGCGACCTTCATGTGCCGTCCCGGTCTCGCGAATGCCTTTGCCAGCGGCTGGCACCTGCACCAGTCTCTGGAACGGCGGTCGGATGGGAAAAATGCCTTCATCCCGGAATCCGAAGACCAGTTGATATCCCCCACCGGGGCCGCCTTTGCCGCAGGCATCCTCAAGAACGCTGCGGGCGCCACCGTTTTTACAACGCCGACCGTGAACGGATACAAGCGCTACAGGCCGAATTCACTCGCGCCTGACCGGGCCGCTTGGGGGCGCGACAACAAGGGTGCCATGCTCCGCGTCGTCAGCGCCGGACCGGGCGACGGGGCAACGCGGCTTGAAAACCGCATCGGGGAGCCTGCTGCAAATCCTTACCTGTACCTTGCCTCCCAGATATATAGCGGCCTCGACGGCCTCAAGAACGGGCTGACACCGCCACCGCCGACGGACGACCCCTATGCCAACGACGCATCGCCTTTACCGACAAACCTGATGGATGCCGTCACGGCACTGGATAACAGTGGAACCCTGCGCGCTGCATTCGGAGACCAGTTCGTCGATTACCTGCTGCATATCAAACGGGCCGAAATCGCCCGTTTCCTGTCGACAGTTACCGACTGGGAACACCGCGAATATTTCGAAATCTTCTGATCGCGCCGCATTTTTGCCGCAATCCTGCCTAAAATCGCGAAAATTGGCTCAGGATCAGGGAACCGGACATGGCGTTCGTCAAATACCCGGTCGTCTTCGCAGGCGGCTGGCTGTTCAACTTTATCGTCGACATCCAGTTCATGTCAGGATTTGCCGCGGGCTGGCTGACCCATACATGGGTCGGCAACCTGCTTCTGTGAGAACCCCGGGCGCGCAGCCCGGAAAGTATATCTAATCTTCCTGGGGTTTCGCCCCGGCGAGCCGCATCCGCACAACACCGCGGAAATCCTCGGGATCGACAACAACGCCCTTGCGGGTGATCTCGATCCGCCCGGCACGGGCAAGGTGAATCATCTGCTGTTTGACCGGATTCATGAAGCGGCGCCAGGCATCCGGCTTCTCGCTCGTCCGTTTCCGCAACTCGCCCAATGCCCGTGCGACATCCACAGGCGCCACTGAGCCAGACTCGGCAAGTGTCTCCAGGATGAACTCGGCAACCGGGTCGAGCGGTTTTTCTGTCTCATTTTCCATAACGGGGGTTGTACGGCGGCAATCGCTGCGAGACAAGCGCGTCGACCGGGAGTAATGAAAGGTATGTCTAGTTCTTCCCGTCTGGGCGGCATTGCCGTCGCCATGGCAAACCGCAATTACCGTGTTTACACATATGGCGCGATCCCATCGCTGCTGGGCACCTGGATCCAGCGTATGGCGATGGGCTGGCTCGCCTGGGAACTGACCAAGTCCGGCACCTGGCTCGGCCTTGTCGCATTTGCAGACCTCGCACCCACCGTGCTGACGGCGCCCATCGCCGGCGCTTTTGCCGATCGTGTAAACCGGCTTCGAATGGTCCGTATCGTCCAGTACGCCAATATTCTGCAGGCATCGGCGCTTGCCTATTTTTCACTCTCCGGGTTAATGACCATCGAATTGCTGTTCTGTCTTGCCCTTATACAGGGAGCAACGCAGGGCGTTCACCAGCCGTTCCGCCAATCGTTGATCGGCACGATCGTGACGCGTGAGGAGATCACCTCAGCCATAGGCATAAATTCAACAATCTGGAACACCTCGCGCCTGATCGGGCCCGCGATATCAGCGGTGATCATTATCCATTTCGGTGTGGGTATTACGTTCCTCGTTAATGCCCTCAGCTACGTACCGATGCTGATCAGCCTGTACATGATCAACGTGAAACAGGAACTCAAGGCGCAGAAATCGCTCGCCGATGTGCCGGGTGAAATTCTCGAAGGTATCCGCTACGCGGCCAACCACACGTTTATCGGCCCGTTGCTGATACTGCTCTTCGCCTTTTCATTCTTCGGCCGGGCAACGGCGGAACTGCTGCCCGGGTTTACGGGTGCTGTTTTCGGACGGGGTGCCGACGGGCTAGCCGTCCTGACAGGCGCCGCCGGGTTCGGTTCGCTGTTCTCCGGCATATGGCTGTCACGCCGTGGCAGGCTGACGGGCCTGTCGGATATCCTGATCGTTATCGTCGCTTTTATCGCAGTCTTTCAACTCGCGTTCGTGTCTACCGATATCTTCTGGGTGTCAGTCATCGCGTTCACCGGCTGGGGATTCATGCTGAACGGCAGCGGGATCATCATTCAGTCATTGATACAGGCAAATGTCCCTAACGAGATCCGCGGCCGTGTGGTCAGCCTGTATGGCATGTTGTGGCTAGGCGTCCCTGCCGTCGGCGCCTTTGCCATGGGCGCTGCCGCTGATTTCGTCGGATTCAGGCTTCCCGTGGCCGTAGGCGCGGGGGTGATCCTGATTGCCTTTTTGTGGGCACTTCCCCGACGGCACCGATTCCGTGAGGAAATAGCCAAAATGGCCGAGGACCGACAAAAAAACGGCGAATAACCGGGATTTTCTGCGGCTCGACACTCTCATGCTGCACCGCAATAAAATCATTGAAAAACGCGGCGATTCCCACCAGGTTGAGGGAATAGAGCAATAGTGGAGTTTCGCAGAATGAACGGCGAAATCATTACAATCTATCTCCCCATCTTCGAGGAGAAACTGGCAAAGCTTGAAGCCAGGGGCCAGGGGAACACTGACGAAGCCGCGCGCCTTCGCCGGGTAACCCGGTGGACAAACAGCGATCAGTCAACCGCAGCGGAAACTGAAGCTCAGGCTGCTGCCTAAGAAGCTTCGCCGCTTTCCAGCACAGTGACACGGCGCATATCGCGAGGATGACACGTGTCATCGAAGGGTGTACCGCGATGCATCGTCTGCTGGTTGTCCCACATCACCACGTCACCAACGCGCCATTTATGGCGAAAGACGAATTCCGGCCGGGTAGCGTGAGCCGTCAACTCATCCAGCAATCGGCGACCATCAGCTGCCGGCCACCCGGCGATATGGGAGGCGTGGCTTGCAAGGCAAAGCGATCTCCGCCCGGTCCTTGGATTCACCTGGACCAGTCGATGAACTGCCGGCGGACGCGTCGCCTTTATCGCCGCCGAAGGCGCCTCCATTCCGCCAAGGATCCGCGAATACCAGATCGAATGCTCTGCGCTTAAACCCTCGATACGGTCTTTCTGTGTATCATCCAGCGCATCGTACGCGGCGCGCATGTCTGCAAACTCGGTATCGGCGCCACCCGGCGGCACCTGATGCGCCGCCAGGATTGAATAGGTCGCCCGCACCGCATCGAACGTTACGTCCGAATGCCACAGCAGGTTGCCCTTGTGAAAGGCGCGGCGGGGATCATCCACGGCATGTATATTCCCGTCTTCATCCAGATTACCAACGTCAACGAGCTCATCGGTAGAAAGGCGTATCCCCCGCCCGGAAACCGTCTGCTGCATTTTCTGACGCATCAATGGCCCGAACCCACGGCCGAACGCAAGATGATGCGCATCTTCCACCGGTGCCGAATTCCGGAAAACACAGACGGCATGACAATCCATGCCCACGACAAGTTCGTCGCGAAGCGCATCGTTCATCGGCGCGGAAAGATCGACATCTTCCGTCTCGGCGGCAAAGGTCTGATGCAGCTGTGTAAACCGGACCATCGCCAACCCGTTACTTGGTGAAAACCTTCTTGAGAAGTTCGGTCGTGCGTTTCGCCGGATCTGCGCGAATGGCGGCCTCTTCCTTGCCGAGATACAGGAAAATCCCCGCAATCGCCTTCTCGAGAACATGGTTAGTGAGGTCCGCCTTGACGTCAGGCACGAACGGCAGCGCCTTGTACTGGCCCATCATTTTGTCATAGCTGTTAATAGCCCCGACATCGGCAAGAGATGCATTCACGATCGGCTTGAATTCAGCCTTCAGCGGCGACGTCATCTTTCCCTGGAAAAACCTTGTCGCCGAATCCGATGGCCCGTTGAGAATTTTCTTAACGTCTTCAAGGGTCATCGCAGTGATCGCATCACCGAACAGTTTTTTCGCTTTCGGTGTTGCCGCTTCAGCGGCCCGGTTGAGACGCAGTTCCAGATCGTCAGCCATACCTGACATCCCAAAACGGCTCAACGTGGACTGAACCTTCTTCAGGGTGGCGGGCAGCGGTATCCGGACCTGAGGGTCGCCGCTAAATCCGTTGGCCGAGCCGAGCTGGCCCACCAGACGTTCGGTTCCGACGCGCAACGCTTCCTTTATGCCCTTGCCGATTTCGTCATTCGACAGCGCGCCGACAGGGCTGCTGCTGCCGCCGAGCCCGAACTTACTCCCAAGCCCGCCCGTGGCATCTTCCAGCTGTTTCAGAAAACCCTGCCCGCTTGCCGGGGCCGCCACCAGCGCGATTGCCATCGCTGCCGCTAAAATTCCTGCCTTACCCATTTTCTCATACTCCATCATTAATACGCTTCGCGGATCAATCCGCGGGGATCATAATAGCACGGATGTACCAGATCGGACTCAAACGTGCATACGATGCGCCTCATCCGGAGGACGGCATACGAATCCTGGTCGAGCGGCTCTGGCCACGCGGTGTCAGCCGGGACAAAGCCGCCCTTGATCACTGGACAAAAGACATCGCGCCAAGCGCCGAGCTACGCAAATGGTACGGGCACGTGCCGGAGAAATGGCCGGAATTCCAGGAACGATACCGCATGGAACTAACCGAAAATGCGGCCGCAGTTACCGAACTACGCAACATCTGCGCAACCAGTCCGGTCACATTCATCTATGGTGCCAAGGACGAACTTCGCAACAGCGCGACGGTTCTGCGAGCCTACGTGATCGCTAACTGACCAGGTTCTCCGGAATCAGACCTGTCTCAGAACTTGTGAAAAGCGGCGAACTCGTCTTCACGGTAATGCGGCTCCCAGCCGTCAATCATGACATCGATGACGGTCGTCACATCCGCTGCGGCCGCACGTTCCAGCGCACCGACAAGATCGCCCGGCTGCTCAACCCGCTCGCCCCGCGCGCCATAAGCCTCTGCCAGCTTGACGTGATCGGTCTGACCGAAGTGGGAGCCCAGGAAACGCCCGCCATAGTGGGCCTTCTGGAACACGCGCAGCGCGCCGTAAGAGCAATCGTTATAGATCACGATGACGATGGGCGTGCCTTCGCGCACGGATGTTTCAATCTCCTGCGCGTTCATGCCAAAATCACCATCGCCGATGCACACCACAACCTGCCGGTCGGGTTGCGCCAGCTTTGCGCCAATAGCGCCCGGCAGCGCCCAGGCCATGGTCCCCGAGCCGACGGGCAGATGATACTGGTCGGGTTTGCGGATTTTTATACCGTGCGCCCATTGGGTGTGCAGACCTGACCCGAGAACGTAAATCGCGTCCGGTTCGCAGACCTGTTCGATGGCTTTCGTAATCCGTTGCGGCTTGATCGGCACCGCGTCCAGGTCGGTGTCGTAGTACCGGCGTTCCTGATCGGCAGCGAGTTCCGCGACCCGTTTCACGCGGGGGTGGTCCGCCCCGCCTTCAACCTGCAAACCGTCGGCGTCCAGACGCGCCAGGAGATCGTCCAGAAAGGCGCCTGAATCTGCATGCACACCAAGGGTCACGGCATATTGCTTGCCGATCTCCAGCGGATCGTTCTCGACCTGGACGATCTTTGCGTTTTCCGAAATCAGCGACCAGTTGATCGTGTTCACGTTCAGGAACCGCGATCCCAGCCCCAGCACCAGATCGGCCTCACGCACCAGCCCGTTTGCCGTCGAATGACCGAAATGGCCAACGATCCCACCAGCCAGCGGATGGTCTTCGGGGATAGACCCCCGCCCCATCTCCGTCGTGATGACGGGCACCGTCAGCCGTTCGGCCAGCGCAATCAACTGGGGTGACGCATTTGCCCAGCGCACACCACGCCCGGCGATAATGACCGGGCGTTCCGCCTGCATCAGCAGGTCCGCCGCCTGCTCCACCGCCCAGGTCTCGGGCCGCGGACGGTTGGCCAGCGCAACGGAATGTGCACCACCCTTGAGCGACAGATCGGTGGATTCCACATCAATCGGGTTGGGCAGAATATTCTTGGGGAAATCAACATGGACGACACCCGGCATGCCCGATTTCGCCGCCTGAAACGCCGTGCGCATGATCCGGTTGGCGTCTTTGGCCTCCGTCAACTGGCCCTGCCACTTGGTGAAATTGCTGAACACGCTCATGACGTCGAATTCGTGCCAGATATTCCGTTCCAGTCGAAAGGTATCCATGTTGGCCGACAGCATCAGAAGCGGTACCGCATCCTTGTTCGCCGACCAGGCGCCCAGCACCGTATTGGAAATACTGGGGCCGACATGGAAAAGGCAGCAGCCGATTTTGCCGGTAACACGGGAATAGGTATCCGCCATGGAGGTCGCACCCGTTTCGAAACGGGCAGTCACGTATCGTATTTCATCCTGACGGTGATACATCGCATCAAGCAATGGCAGGACCGTATCGCCGGTGATGCCGAAAACGTATTCGATGCCTTCCTCGATAAGCGCATCAACAACAGCCTCGGCGGCGGTCATGCTGTTCTTCATTGTTTCATCCCTGTTTTCAGATACCCGGACATTTGCACCCGGCTGTTATTAGGTCGCCGTTATTTCAATGCCAGGTTTGACGGCTTGGCGCCGACATCCAGCGGCACCGCGCCATGTGCCTTTACCTGGTCGGCCAAAAGCTGCGCTTCGGCCTTGTAATTGTAACGACCCGCGTTGAAATGCGGGATGACATACCGCGCAAACATCTCGAGGGACCGTTTGAGCTTTTCGGTGCCCGCCCATTCATGGGTGGTCAGCATGACACCGCCGAACATGCCGTTATCAGCGATTTTCTTTTCGATCCATGCGATGGCGTCGTCGGGCGTACCAACAACCCAGTCGCGACGTTCGACAACCGATTGGGGCGTGAATTCAGAGATCGGCTGCCCCGGATAGGCCTCATAAAGCGGCGTGAAACCGATGGACGTGAAGTAGCCGGTCTCGCGCATGATACCTTCGCTGACATCCGCCCAGGCTTCCTCGCGCGTATCGGCCAGATAAAAATTGCTGACCAGGTGCCATTTATCGCGGTTGGCCGTCTTGCCGTGGCGATCACAGGCGCCTTCGTAATTTTTCCAGAACTCGGTGAACACGCCGTCGCCGGGCCGGTTCAGCCCACATGGCGTCCACAGGTCCATATCGTGGCGGGCGGCCATGTCGAGCCCTTCGGCACCACCCGTCGTGGGCAAAGCAAGCGGCAGGCGTGGCTGCTGATAGGATTTGAGCTGCAGACGGAGATCGTTGAACTGCCAGAATTCACCGTCATGGCTGATCGGGTCATCGGCCTCCAGCAGCCGGACAATGATATCGGCAGATTCCCCCATCATCCGGCGGGCGGCGTCGCTGTCGATATTGAACAGCTTCTTGTCGGTCACCAGGCTCGACGGCCCGATACCCAGGGTCGCGCGCCCATAAGACAGGTGGTCGAGAAACGCGATGCGTTCCGCAACCTGATACGGATGATGGAACGGCAGGTTGACCACCGACGTCCCCAGCCCGATCCGGGACGTCTTGGCCGCTGCCATCGACAGCGCCATTTCCGGTGACGGCATGGTTTCCCATCCGCCGGAATGATGCTCGCCGATATGAAAGGAATCGTAGCCCAGGTTTTCGACATAGGGGATCAGATCGATATCCCGATGAAAGGCCAGCGTCGGGTTTTCCGACGGGTGATGCGTCGGCATCATGAAGAAAGAAAATTTCATCTTTATATCCCTGTTCCCGCCGAGGCGGTCATCCCTAGCCCCACGGACCCATGAATTGCTCGCCGGCAAAGCTGTCGGAGCAGGGCTCCAGCGTTTCCGGCCAGTTGTCATTATCTATCAGCGGTCGTTGGTCTGCCGGACTCGGTCGGCCGTCCCAGCCGATCTGCTCCATGTAGTAATATAGCTGGATCGCATGACCGTCAGGATCGATGGCGAACGCCGTGTAATTCATTCCCGGAAACAGTTCCGGCGGGAAATAGCGGATCTCCGCGCCCTGCTCTGCAAGCCAGGCGATCGCTGCCTTCAGTTGTTGATAATCGTTCATGCGCACGCCGAATGAAAAATTCGACGACCAGTCCGTCAACCCAAGCTCTGCGCGCAGCCCCATGGGATACAACGCCAGCGCGTGATGGTCGTTTCCACATCGCAGGAAATGGCAGGCCTCACCGTTCCAGTCGATACTCTCCGTCACCACGAACCCCAGGCGGTCCATGTAGAACGCGAGCGTCTCTTCCATGTTGTCGGTAAAAAGCCGCACCGGGCCGATCCCGGTAATTTTGAACGGGCGCGGCAATAGCACACCACCGACATCGTACGAGGCTTCCGCCTGTTCGAGCGAATTGGTACCGACGGACATATCGATCCCCGCCTCCACGGCACGCCTGACTTCCTCGGCCTCGCGGATATACGGAATTTCCGGCGGCTTCATGAATTTCTGATCGTACATGTTCTGCGGCTTCGACAGCCCGTTCCAGCCGATCTGTTCAATGCCGTAAAACAGCTCGTTGACCCGCCCTTCCGGGTCAACCGGATAAACATGCCAGTTCGATCCGGGCAGGTCGCGCCCGGTACGGCCGTATTGCACACCCATTTCGCTGAACCAGTCGGTTGCGTGACGCACTTCCTCCAGGCTACCGACCTGCCAGGTGATCTGGTTCATCGTGGCACCGTCGGCCATCGTATCGTTGTAATCGATGGCCTTTCTTACCCGGTAAGGGAACAGCACAAAGGCATGATGGTCCGTGCCATAGCGCATGAAATACCCGTTGGTATCGCCCTTTCCTTCAAGGTCTTTAGGGTCGTTCGCACGGCCGGCAAAATCCAGAACATCCGTTATCTGGAACCCAAGAAGGTCGCGATAGAATTTGAGCGAAGCTGCCATATCGTTGGCATAAAACCCGAAATGGCCGAGCCGCCTGATCTTGAATGGCCGGTCGAGCATAACGCCGCCAACGTCAAAACTGTCCTGCAATTGCGTTGCCATTACACGTCTCCCCTTTTGGAACGATTGTTTACGATTAGCGTTGTTGGAACAAGCCCCGGGAGATCAGGACGTCCATTCATTCCTGTGCCGGCCGGAACACCAGCCAGAAACCCGACACCGCTATTGCCATTCCGCCGATACCAAGCCAGCCGAATGTCTCGCCGAACAGGAACCAGCCCATCACCGCCGTCGATGGTGTCATCAGGTAAAACATACTCGTCACCCGGGTCGTTTCACCCTGACGCAGAAGCCAGTACAGCAGCATCCAGGCAACACCCGACAGCAGCACCACCTGCCAGGCAATAGCGATAACCAGTTCGTCGGCCCACACGACCGCCCCTTGCTCAATCGTGAGAGAAACGATACCGCAGACGACGGCGGACAGGCCGAGCTGGATCGCATTGGTTGCGGCGATCTCTCCGTCCGCGCAAAAACGTTTCTGATAGATCGTCCCGACGGTGATGGAAATCAGACATAGGAACGCCGCCACGAAGGCCGCCGTTGGCGTCGCCTCGAACGCGGCTTTTTCCCAGACGACCAGAAGGACCCCCGCAAACCCGAGTGCCAGCCCATACCACTGGGCGCGCGACACTTTTTCGCCGAACCCCGCCGCAACGACCACCCCGGTCAGGATCGGCTGAAGTCCGGTAATAACGGCCAGAGCACCGGCGGAAAGCCCAAGATCAATCGCAGCGAACACCCCGCCCAGATAGCCCGCATGGATAAGCACCCCGGCAAAGCCGATATGACGGGCGTCGTGCAGACTTCGCGGCCAGGTGCCCCCGACGGCAAGGACAATAGGGACCATCAGCAAAGTAGACAGGCTGAAACGGATCGCGAGAAACGTGAAGGGCTCGATATAGGGATCGCCGAGCTTCGTGGCTATATGCCCCGAGCTCCAGAGAAAAACGAAAACGAGCGCTGCACCACCGACGATCAACCGTTTTCGATTGATCTCCAGCGCCATGATCAATCCACCAGGACGAGACTGATTTCCGGAACGTAGGTGATCAGCGCCAGCATGAAAAAGGCGAGTACGAGGAACGGCGCGGTACCGCGAAACACTTCACCCACCGATACCTTGCCGATAGCACTCAGCGTGAACAGGTTCAGGCCAATCGGCGGCGTCACGGCCGCAATCTCCATATTGATGATGATAATGATCGCAAAATGGATGGGATCGATATCCATCAGCGCGATCAGTGGCAGAAAAATCGGCAGCGTGATCAGAAGTGCGGAAATAACCTCGAGGAACATGCCGAGAAAAATCAGCAGAACGTTGGCCGCCAGCAGGAAGCCCAGCGCAGTAAGCTTCTGATCGGTAATCCAGCCGACAAGGGATTGCGGAATACCGCTATCCGTCATGGCATATCCGAACACTGCCGCACCCGCCAGGACGACCAGAATCGCCGCCGAGGTGATACACCCCCGGGCAATAACCGTCACAAAGCTCCGAAAGCCCTGACGGTGATATTCGGGTGCCGTTATCACCAGCGCATAAACGACGGCAACGGCGCTTGCCTCGGTTGGGGTAAAAATACCGCCATAAATGCTGCCGAGGATGATAACCGGCAGGATCAGAACATCGGTGGCTGCAACAAGAGCGTCGCGTCGCTCGGCGAAGCTTGCCCGGACGCGGCGCGTCTCCCGCCACGACCAGGTCCGGACGATTACATAGGCACAGAGCAGCGCACCGAACAGCAATCCCGGCACGATACCCGCCTTGAACAGCTTGCCGATGGATTCGTTCGACACCAAGCCATAGATGATCAGCGGGATGGAGGGCGGTATCAGAATACCCAGCCCGCCCGACATCGCGATCAGACCGAGGCTGAAGCGCTGCGGATAACCGCGCTTGATCAATTCGGGCAACACCACCACACCGATTGCTGCGGCCGTTGCGATGGAGGATCCGCACATCGCGGAGAAAATGATCGTCGAAATCACGGCAACCACGGCCAGCCCGCCGGGCAGATGCCCAATCAGGGAATCGACGGCTGAAACCAGCCGCTTGATTGCGCCGCCACGACTTAGAATCTCCGCCGCGATAATAAAGAAAGGAATCGCGAGGACGGGCGTTTTATCCAGCGCGCTGAACATAATACCGCCAGATACCGGCAGAACCCCGTTGGTGATATATATATAGGTCGCCCCGGACGCTGCCAGGGCAAGACCGATCGGCACGCCGATAATGGCGAGTATCGCCATAACGCCCACAAGTAGCAGCGACGCTGATGCGATATCCATCAGACCGACCCTGCCGCGCTGGCGTCTTCAGCGCGTCTTCCGTCAGGACGCCAGACATCAATAATTGACCGGACCAGCTGAATGGACAAAAGAACACCGCCTGCGCAAACGGCAGCGTGGAACGGCCAGACCGGCCAGCGCAAGGCCGTCGGCATGACTTCGTTGAACATCATCGTCTCGTCGGTGAGCGTATAGCCGGAAACCGCCAGGGCGACGGCAATCAACAGGGTCGCCGCATGCGCCAGGGTGCGAAGAATCTGTTTTCCGCGATCATTCAGCAGGTGCTCAATCAGCGTGAAACGAATATTCACACCATACCGCATACCGGCTGAGATACCGACAAAGGTGCCCCAGATCATACAGTAGCGAACGATGATCTCGACGGACGGGTCCGACCAGGCGAACCCGTACCGCGTCACGACCATCACAAACATGAAGACAGCGCCCGCAATGAAAAGAATAGCGGTTGCGGCGTCGCACAGGACGTCCCAGACACGCAGCAGGGTTTGCACCCCACTGCGTGGCCCGGCATCGGTCACGAAGTTCTACTTCTTGATCTTGGCAAGAAGCGCTTTGATTTCCGGGTCGAGTCCGTCATAGAGCGGCTTAAGCGCCGTGATCCAGCGGGCGCGTTCCTCGTCCGAGAATTCGACCACTTCCATGCCGTTCGCCGCCACGTTTTTATAGGCGTCGTTAATGGAATTGGTGATTTCCTTCAGATTGTAGGCCTTGCCGGCCGCCAGCGCGTCCGTGATCATTTTCTGACCTTCAGCGCCCTGCTTTTTGTACCAGGCCGGATTTACAACGACGACATAACCGAACGGAAACAGGTTCACCTTGGTAACAGATTTAAGCACTTCGTAGAGCTTGATCTGATTGCCGTAGGGTGCCGTTGTCCAGGCGCCGTCCGCGACTCCCTGCTTGAGCGCGAGGAAGACCTCGGCGCCGGGAATAGCGGTCGGTGCCGCACCCAGTGCCTTGGTCGAACTCGCCAGCACTTCAGACGGGAATACACGGATTTTCTTGCCCTTGAAATCCGCCAGTGTCTTGATCGGCTGGTTCGACCAGAGCGCGACGAAACCGTCATACCAGAATCCGGCCCCCATCAGACGTTTAGCGCCCAGCTTGTCGAGCAGTTCCTTGCCGACAGGACCGTTCAGGACGGTTTCCATGGAATCGTAGCTGTCGAACAACATCGGCGTTTCGAGCAGCTTGAACGTCGGCTCGATAGTCGAAACATACCCGATCGTCGGCATTGCCATCTGCACCTGGCCGCGCGCGACGGCCGGCACTTCGTCCTTGCCGGCCATAAGCTGCCCGGACGGATACAGGGTGACCTTGTATTTGCCCGCAGACATCTTTTCGAGGGTTTCCTTGAACACCACCGCTGTCCGCGTTTTTATATGCGCGGCGGGGGTTTCGAGCGGAACCTTGATTTCAGTCTGTGCGTTTACACTGCCTGCACCTGCGCCAATGGCAAATGCCAGCGCCAGAGCCGAAGTGGTTGCTACTATGGTTCTCATCGCCATTCTCCAATTATTCGTTTGAATATGTTTCGGAGGACCCTACCGGGTCTTCTTGTTCTATCATTGCGACCATACGGTCACAGGATCACGGAACCAGTGCTTACACCACCGGGGTCCCGGCGTCACGCTGCCCGCGGCAGGTAAGGCTTGCCCATCATATGATCGCTGACTTTTTCCGCGATAACCAGAACGGCGGCATGGATATTGCCAGAGACAAGGTCAGGCATCGCCGACGCGTCTATAACGCGGAGGTTCTCTGCGCCCTTCACACGGCATTCGGTGTCCAGAACAGCTTCAGCATTCGTTCCCATCGGAAGCGTACAGGAAGGGTGATGGGCCGTAATCGCCATCCGGCGGATCCACTCGTCAAGCTCAGAGTCTGATTTCACGTTGGGACCCGGCGCCGTTTCAGTACCACGGAAATTGTCCATCGCCGGCTGGTGCATCATTTCACGTGCCAGCTTGACGCCCTTCCGCAGCGTTTCCAGGTCCTGCGGCACGGACAGGAAATTCTGTCGGATGCGCACCTTATCGAACGGATCGGCGGATCGCAGCAATACCTCGCCCCGGCTCTCGGGGTGGAGAAGAACCGGCCGCACACCGAAACCATCCGTATAGGGACGTTTAATACCGGGGAACCACATATGGGCGTTTCCGGGAGCACCCCTGAACAGGAACTGGATATCGGTCGCCGTCAGGTCGGAGCGCGTTTTGATGAAACCATGCAGACCACCGGGGAGGACCGTGGCAGGCCCCGTTCCGAAAAGGTGAGCGCGAATGATGGAGACCGCCATCCGGTCGAACCGCATGGTTTTACGGAACGGGCCCGCCTCGGGCCGGGACGCGGTCGGCTGTACGGCGAGGTGATCCTGAAGGTTTCCGCCGACATAAGGTGAATCGATAACCGGGTCGATGCCGACGCTGCGCAGGTGATCGCCGGGTCCAATGCCGGAAAGCATCAGAAGTTGCGGGGAATTGAATACACCGCCGGAAAGAATCACTTCTTTCGCCGCATGGACGACCTCGGTCTTGCCAAGCCGCGAATAGGCGACTCCCGTCGCACGGTTGCCCTCCATCTCGACGCGGGTCACGTAGGTGCTGTCCTGCAGCGTCACATTTCCGCGGCGCAGAGCAGGACGCAGGAATGCCGTCGCGGCGCTGTGGCGGCGTCCTTCATGAATAGTCGACTGGCTGCGGCCCAGCCCTTCCTGTTTCTCGCCATTGTAATCTTCGGTAAAGCCGAACCCCATGGCATTTCCCGCTTCGATCCAGGATTCCCACAACGGGTCATCAGACCTGGCGCTCTGGGTGTGCAGTGGTCCGTCGTTGCCGCGCCATTCATCGCCGCCCTTTTCCCAGCTCTCCATCCGGCGGAAATAAGGGAGTACATCTGCATAGGACCAGCCGGCGGCGCCCTTGTCGGCCCACCGGTCGTAATCACCCCGATGGCCGCGCACATAGGCCATAACGTTGATCGAAGACGATCCGCCGACGACCTTGCCCCGCATGGCCTCGATCTCGCGCCCGTTCAGTCCCTCTTCCGGCTCGGTATCATAGCCCCAGTCATGGGCGCGCTTTTCGTGCATTTTGCCGAGACCAAGCGGAATATGAATAAGCGGGTCCGTATCGGGACCGCCTGCCTCCAGGACAAGAATCCTGTTGCTGGGGTCTGCCCCCAGACGATAGGCAAGCAAACATCCGGCGCTTCCCGCACCCACAATCACGTAATCGTATTCTTTCGTCCCGGCCATACCGTCAGCTGCTCCCTGAAAATCGGCGACAATGCATCGCCAGCTGTTGAAGCAGGTATTCTAAGGGCCCGGGGCGCGATAGAATAGTACGCTATCTAAGTTTCATCTCCGCGGGGTTCGGCGACCTCCAAAAACAGAATTGAAGACATGACCGAGATATACATCGATGCAGATGCCTGCCCGGTAAAGGACGAGACGGTCCGGGTCGCGGAACGCCACAATCTGGCCGTCCACATGGTCAGTGACGGCGGCATCAGGCCGAACCCGCACCCGCTGGTCACTACGACAATCGTCACTCAGGGGTCGGATGCGGCGGATGACTGGATCGCCGAGCGCATTGCCGAAAAGGACATCTGCATCACAAACGATATTCCGCTGGCAGCGCGCTGCATCGAGGCCGGTGCCCGGGTGGTCCGGCCCAATGGCGAGCCACTGGACGCAAATACCATCGGCAGCGTCCTCGCGACGCGGAACCTGATGACGGATTTACGCTCTGCCGGCACTGTGACTGGCGGACCACGGCCATTCGATAAAAAAGACCGGTCTAAGTTTCTCGATTTTCTGGAAAGAACGATCCGCGAGCTTCAGCGCTGAGCGCCCGCGCCGGCGGTTCCGTCAATACAACTCAATGAGAATTGACCGACGCACCATCCACGCGGACGATCACCGCAAACCATCACGATATCGCACAGGGCCCTCACCGCATTCACCACCGTCACGCTTGCGCCGGAAAGTCAGATGACCGACAAATATATGGGCCATATACCTGCGGCCCTCTGAACTCCCGGAACTCGGCAGAGAATGAATAAAAGACGTAAATTCCTCGGCTATCTTACCTCGATCGCGCTCGTTCCGTACCTTCCGGCGCGTCGCGCAGCCGCGACACATCTGACCGGTACCGAAGACACCGACCCGATACCGTTTTTACTGGAACTGGTGCCCGACAATCCAACGAGTCAACGCCTTGGGGCAAAGGCAATTCAGTATTTAAGCCGCCCGGATGGGCCAGTGATCACCCCGGGCAAGCTTCTTGGTGCGTTAGCCGAAACACCTTCATCAACGGTCCATCAACTGCGCCTTCACCTTCAGTCATTACGCAATGCGGATTTTGCCGCCGGGGACACCATCACCCTGGATGGCTGGATTCTTGCCCGCAGCGAAGCCGAAGCGATCGCGCTCGTAACGCTGCATAGGACCGCCTGAGATGTTCTCCGATCTTCGCGAAACCCCGGATAGACACATGATCGATTGCGACCTTTGCATTATCGGCGGGGGCGCTGCGGGTATATCCATGGCTCGGGAATTTATCGGAACCGGGACAAGGGTTTGCCTAATCGAAAGTGCCCGCGAATACGAAGATGCGACCCAGCAGCTCTATGAAGAAGCACCGCAGCCTGCGCGCAAACGTGCCCGGAGCATTAAGGAAGGCGTCCATTACGGCATACCGGCAATCGAGAGCCGGCTGCGCCATTTTGGTGGCACCACCAATCATTGGGGCGGATACTGCGCTCCGCTCGACCCCGAAGACCTTGAAAAGCACGAATGGATTCCCGATAGCGGCTGGCCCATCGACTGGCGGGAGCTTTCCCGGTTTTACCCCCGCGCGCAGGCAGTCTGCGAGATCGGTCCGTATATCTACAATGAAACCTTATGGCAGCGCACCAAAACCCTACCCTACACGTTCGACCCTCAAAACCTGGTCAACCGGTTCTACCAGTTCAGCCCGCCGACGCGGTTCGGTGACCGGTACGGAAAGGCGCTGAAAGAGGCACCAAATATAAGGGTCCTGTTCAACGCGAATGTCACAAACATCCAGCTCGCGGCAAATTCGGCGTCAGTCGACCATATCAAGGTGTCATCACTGGCAGGGAAAACCGGGCAAGTGGCGGCACGGCATTATGTGCTGGCTAGCGGCGGTATCGAGAACGCACGGCTATTGCTGGCATCGAACGATGTCGCAAATCGCGGAATCGGAAACGGTCGTGATCTTGTCGGCCGGTTCTTTATGGATCATTTGTACGATTCCGTCGGCTCGCTACTGGTGTCGGAGAACCCGCAACGCCTGATGGCGCAATATGCCGAAATCACTCCCGACCAGGCGGGTCATCCGCTGACCAGGGCCGGGCCGGAAGCTGACAACGTGATGTTTCAGGCTGCCCTCAGCCCGTCGGCTGCCGCCAAAAAGCGAAATAACGCGGGGGCGGTAGCCCTGTTCATCCGCGGTGACCGGTCTCGGGTCGATGAAGGCGTGCGCGCCGTCTACGAAGCCGTGGAACGCGACGGCAGCGGTGCGACAGAAAGCGAGGGCAGCTACCTGCTCGACATTCTGCGCAATCTCGATACCGCTATCCCGGCGGTCAAAAACCTCGTTCAGGGCAAAAGCCCGGTTCATCTGCCGGTTCTGTTTGCCATCACCGAACAGGTGCCCAACCGCAACAGCCGCATCACGCTGGCCGGCCAGAAAGACGCGCTCGGTATGCCACGCGCCCGGGTCGACTGGCGATTGTCAGAACTCGACCGCCGGACATTTGCACAAATGCCGGACCTCCTGGCCGTTGAATTCGGGCGCCTGGGCATTGGTCGTGTGCACACAGCACCATGGTTGGATGAAGAGGCGCTCTATCTGTACCGGGGGGATTTTTCGCGAATACTGGAACCCGGGCGACATCATTCCGGCACCACCCGAATGGCCCATGACCCTGCACGCGGCGTGGTCGATGCGGATTGTCAGATATTCGGTGTTTCGAACCTGTCCGTCGCCGGGAGTTCCGTGTTTCCGACGATCGGATCAGCCAACCCGACCCTTACCATTGTCGCGCTAGCACTTCGCCTCGCCGACCATCTGAAAAAACGGCTCTCGGGATAGGCAGAGCTGCGGATCCTGTCAGACCGGCGTGACGGATTTAATACGTGGCTTGCGGATACCGGAGCGATGGGCGATCTCGTCATCCTGCTTTTCGATCGCAAGGCGAGCAAGTTCGAGAACCTCTTCGCCATACGGGTTTTCCAGAAGCTCGGCGGAGACGCGGCGGTTTGAGCTCAGGCTGTCATCCGCATAGACGACGTTGAAGGACTGGAAAGCCGCTTTCGCAGCCTTTTTGTTCCGACCTGCCATGATATCTCCTGATGCCGTGTGCGTTCGGCCTGAAAAAAAACCCTTGCCCGGCGCCAGCCCGGCAAGGGTTTTAAATTGGTAGCGGGAGAGGGACTTGAACCCCCGACACGCGGATTATGATTCCGCTGCTCTAACCAGCTG